>Ga0315319_10000054_pt1 | contig 28806 bp, 29 predicted proteins | sample M1500m3416metaG_FD_203463 | JGI IMG/M metagenome (GOLD analysis project Ga0315319, IMG submission 203463) | Ammonia-oxidizing marine archaeal communities from Monterey Bay, California, United States - M1 500m 3416 | ecosystem: Environmental > Aquatic > Marine > Intertidal zone | place: USA... | reverse complement strand
CACCAGCACGACCACCAGCGAGCCGCCGACCACGACGACCACCACCGAAGCCGCGCCGAGCAGCGAGTCGCCGGCCACGACCACGACCGGCGTTCCTTCCGACGATGCCGAACCCACTGTCGAGGAGCTGGCGGTGCTGGGTGACGAGTACGGCTGGTTCGAGCGCGGCGACCGGGTGCGCGACCTGCAGCAGGTGCTGGGCCTCTCCGTCGACGGTGTCTACGGTCCGGCGACGCGAGCCGTCCACCTGGCGGCGATCGAGGAGTGGGGCCTCGCCGCCGACGGCATTCCGCCTATCCCGACGACCACCACCACGACCACCACCGAGGCACCCGTCGACGAGGAGGCGGTGCTTCTGGCGTCCTATGGCTGGAACGAGCGGGGAGCAGGGGTCCGGGTGCTCCAGGGGGTCCTCGGTATCGGCGTCGACGGCCACTACGGACCGGCGACACGTGCTGCCCACCTGGCGGAGATCGAGGAGCGGGGCCTCGTCGCCGCCGGCATCCCGGCGGTTCCGACCACGACCGAGGTTCCGACCACGACCGAGGTTCCGACCACGACCGAGGTTCCGACCACGACCGAGGTTCCGACCACGACCGAGGTTCCGACCACGACCGAGGTTCCGACCACGACCGAGGTTCCGACCACGACCGCCCCGGTGGCATTCGGGGGCATGGGGGCCGAGATCGTGGCGCAACTGCTGGGCCAACCCTGCATTGCCGACGGTGACCTCTCGGACTGCCCGCCGAGCGTCATCGACCTGGTCTCCGGGCTGACCGGCTGATCGATCGGCAGGGAAACCCCACCGGTTGAGTATCGAACATATGTTCGATACGGTCGTGAGGTGGAGTGGGAACGCCGTTCGCTGTCCGGCCTCCCGTGGCGCGAGGTCGAGCGTCGCCTGGCCGATCGCCCCGGGGCGCCCCTGCCCGCACCGCCCCACGACGAGCCACCACTCCGCCGGGTCGAGGGGTCCATCCCCTACGCCGAACTGCACTGCCACTCGGGTTTCAGCTTCCTCGACGGTGCCTCCGACCCAGCCGAACTGGTGGCCGAGGCGGCCCGTCTGGGCCTGACCGCCCTCGCCCTCACCGACCACGACGGCTTCTACGGGGTGGTCCGGTTCGCCGAGGCAGCCCGCCGGCACGACCTCCCCACCGTGTTCGGCGCCGAACTCTCGCTCGGGGCCGGACCACGCACCGGCACCCCCGACCCGGCAGCCGAACACCTCCTCGTGCTGGCCGACGGCCCGGCCGGCTACGCCCGCCTCGGGGCCGCCCTCACCGAGGCCCAACTGGCTGGCCGCAAGGGCGCACCCCGACTCTCCCTCGACCGCCTGGCGGAGCTGGCTGGGACGGGTACCGGGGGAGCCGCCGACTGGGTGGTCCTCACGGGCTGTCGCAAGGGAGCGGTTCCGGCCGCCCTCGAGGCCGACGGGCCGGTCGCCGCCGCCCACCGGCTCCACGACCTGGTCGACCGGTTCGGCCGAGACCGGGTGGTCGTCGAACTCTGGGACCACGGCCATCCCCTCGATGTCGAGCGCAACGACGCCCTCGCCCGCCTGGCGGTGGTCGCCGGCCTTGGTGTGGTCGCCACCAACAACGTCCACTACCACCGGCCCTCCCGCCGCCGCCTCGCCACGGTGCTGGCCGCCGTACGGGCCCGCCGCCCGCTGGAGGACCTCGATGGCTGGCTCCCGGCCGTCGGGTCGGCCCACCTCCGGTCGGGTGCCGAACAGGCCCGTCGCTTCGCCCGCTGGCCGGGGGCCGTCGAGGCCGCCGCCGAACTGGGCCGGCGCTGTGCCTTCGACCTGCGCCTCGTGGCCCCCGGCCTGCCGCCCTTCCCGTGCCCCGACGGCATCGACGAGATGGACTACCTGCGCCGCCTGACCGAGGTCGGAGCCGTCGGCCGCTACGGGCCCCGGGCATCCGAGCGGGTTTCCGGGGCCTGGGCCCAGATCGGCCGGGAATTGGAGGTCATCGAACAGTTGGGGTATCCCGGCTACTTCCTCGTGGTCTGGGACCTGGTCGAGTTCTGTCGTCGCTCCGACATCTACTGCCAGGGGCGGGGATCGGCCGCGAATTCTGCCGTCTGCTACGCCCTCGGCATCACCAACGTCGACGCCGTGGGCCTCGGCCTGCTGTTCGAGCGCTTCCTCTCCCCGGCCCGGGAGGGCCCGCCCGACATCGACATCGACATCGAGAGCGGCCGTCGCGAGGAGGTGATCCAGTACGTCTACGGGCGCCACGGGCGGCGCCACGCCGCCCAGGTGGCCAACGTCATCAGCTACCGGCGGCGCTCGGCGGTGCGCGACGTGGCCCGGGCCCTCGGCTACGCCCCCGGCCAGCAGGACACCTTCGCCAAGGCGGTCGGGCGCCGCCTCCCCGCCGAGGCAGGCCGGGAGGCCTCCATCGTGCCCGCCGAGGTGCAGGACCTGGCCGCCGAGTTGGCCGACGTCCCCCGCCACCTCGGCGTCCACTCCGGCGGCATGGTCATCTGCGATCGGCCCCTCGGCGAGGTCTGTCCGATCGAGTGGGCCACGCGGGCCGACCGCAGCGTCCTGCAGTGGGACAAGGACGACTGCGCCTCGGCGGGCCTCGTCAAGTTCGACCTGCTGGGGCTCGGCATGCTCAGCGCCCTCCACGGCACCATCGACCTGATCGCCACCCACCACGGCGTCGAGGTCGACCTGGCGCTCCTGCCCCAGGAGGACGCCGTCTACGACATGATCTGTGCCGCTGACACCATCGGCGTGTTCCAGATCGAGAGCCGTGCCCAGATGGCCACCCTGCCCCGGCTGCGGCCCCGCTGTTTCTACGACCTGGTGGTCGAGGTGGCCCTCATCCGCCCGGGCCCCATCCAGGGCGGCTCGGTCCACCCCTACATCCGGCGGCGCAACGGCCGGGAGCCGGTCACCTACCCGCATCCGCTGTGCGAGAACGCCCTCGCCAAGACCCTCGGCATCCCGCTGTTCCAGGAGCAGCTCATGCAACTTGCCATGGACGTGGCCGGGTTCAGCCCCGTCGAGGCCGACCGGCTGCGGCAGGCCATGGCGGCCAAGCGCAGCCACGGGCGCATGGCGGCCCTGCACGACCGCTTCACCGCCGGGGCGGCCGAGCGGGGGGTGCCATGCGACGTGGTCGAGCGGCTCTGGGACAAGTTGGCCGCCTTCGCCGACTACGGCTTCCCCGAGAGCCACTCGGTGTCGTTCGCCTACCTGGTGTACGCCAGTTCCTGGCTCAAGCACCACTACCCAGCGGCTTTCTGTGCGGGGCTGCTGAACGCCCAGCCCATGGGCTTCTACGCCCCGCACACCCTCGCCCAGGACGCCCGTCGCCACGGGGTCGAGGTGCGCACCCCCGACCTGAACCGCTCGTTGGCCGGGGCCACCCTCGAGGGTCCGGCCGACGTCCCGGCCGTGCGCCTGGGCGTGGGGTCGGTGCGCGGGGTCGGCGGCGACCTGGCCGGGGCCATCGTCGCCGGCCGCCCCTACCGGTCGATCGAGGACCTCCGGCGGCGGATCGGCCCCGACCGGGCGGTGCTCGAGGCGCTCGCCACCGCCGGGGCGTTCGGATGCCTCGGAGCGGACCGGCGCCGGGCCCTGTGGGCGGCCGGGGCCCTCGCCGCCACCGGCATCGACCGACTGGAGGGAGTCGTCACCGGCGTCGACGCCCCGCCGCTGCCGGAACTGACGGCCCCCGAGACGGCACGGGCCGACCTGTGGGCCACCGGCGTGTCGCCCGACGGGCACCCCACCCGCTTCATCCGCAGTGAACTCGAGGCCGCCGGCGTGGTGGCGGCCGAAGGTCTCCGCACGGTGGCCGATGGGGCGAAGGTGTGGGTGGCAGGGGTGGTCACCCACCGTCAGCGACCGGCAACCGCCGGCGGGGTCACGTTCCTCAACCTCGAGGACGAGACGGGCCTCGTCAACGTGGTGGTGTCGCCCGGTTGCTGGATCCACCACCGGGAGGTGGCGGCCGGGGCGCCGGCGCTGCTGGTCCGGGGACGGGTGGAGTCGGCCGAGGGGGCGGTCAACGTGGTCGCCGAACGCCTGGAGCCCCTCATCCTCGCCTCGCCGGTCCGCTCACGCGATTTTCGGTGAAACGCCAAGCGTGCCCAAAAGCGTCGCTCGAAGGCCGGCGGTCCACCACACTGGGGCCATGTCCCCGGATCGACGTGCCCCAGCGGGCCTCCCGCGCCTCCGGTCCGGCCCCAGCCGGGCCGATGCCGGACAGCGCCTCGTCGCACTCCTGATCGGGGTCCTGTTCGCCACGCTCGGGGGACTGGTCCTCGCCGCAGCGGAGGGGACCCTGGTCGAGTTGTCGGGTCTGCTGCTGCTGGTTCCGGGAGCGGTGGCGTTGCGCGGCAACGTCTTCGGCGCCATGGGTAGCCGCCTCGGCACAGCCGCCCATGCCGGGACGTTCCGCCTCAACTTCCGACCGGACGGGGTGGTCGGCGGCAACCTGCTGGCGGCCGGGGCGCTCTCCTTGGCCTTCAGCATGGTCCTGGCGGTCCTGGCGAAGGGGACCGCCACCGTGTTCGGACTCAGCCGATCGATGACGCTGGCCGACTTTCTCGTGGTATCGACCCTGGGTGGGCTGGTCGCCTCAGCCGCAGTCGGGCTGGTGACCGTCGGCATGGTGGTCGGCTCGGCCCGGTTCGGCTGGGACCTCGACAACGTGACCGCACCGCTGGTGACCACGATCGGCGACCTGCTCACGGTGCCGGCGCTGGTGGTGGCGGCCGCGGCAGCCGGCCGGGGCAGTGCCTCGACGGCGCTGGCAGTCGCCCTCGTGGGCGGATCGCTGGTCGTCCTCGTGGCCGCCTGGCGCGCCCCGATCGAGGAGGTCGGACGGATCGTCCGCCAGTCGGTTCCGGTCCTCGGGGTGGCCATCGTGATCGATCTCCTGGCGGGGATCACGATCGAGAGGCGCCTCGATGACCTGCTCGGCGCCGAGGCACTCCTTATCCTGCTGCCTGCCTTCCTGGGCGGAGCGGGAGCGCTGGGCGGCATCCTCTGCAGTCGCCTCTCGACCCAGTTTCACCTCGGCCTCGACGACGCCACGCCGCTGCCCAGCCGGGCCAGTGGCCGCGACATCCGGTCGGTCGTCCTGCTGGCCGTGCCCGTCTTTGCCACAGGTGCCGCGGCGGCCCACGTGGCAGCCGAGCTCACCGGGCAGACCGGGCCGGCGTTCGGTCAGATCCTGGCGGTGGCTCTCTTGGCCGGTGGGATGGCGACCGTGTTCGTGGTTCTGGTCGCCTACTACTCGACCATGGCGGCCTTCCGGTTCGGCCTCGATCCGGACACCTACGGCATTCCCCTGGTGACGTCGTCGCTCGACCTGGTGGGGGCCTTCGCTCTGGTCCTCGCCATGGTCGCCGTGGGGGTGGCGTGATGGCTTCCGCCTTCCCGCCCACTCATAGATCTCCCCTCTTCCGGCATCCCGCTGGACCTACCATTGACCCCCGACCTCGAGCGAGGAACTGATGGACGACAAACCCCGCAACCTGCGGGCCATGCTGGCCAAGGCCAAGGACACCTCGGAACTGATGGTGGACCTGGCCTATGCGTCGGTCTACTTCGGTGATCCCGAAATGGCCGAAGAGGTGGACGAACTCGAGGAGCAGATGAGCGAGTTGGTCCACGACATGCGAGCCGTGTGTGTGCTGGCCGCTCGGAGCCCCCGTGAGGCCGAAGGGATGTCGTCGGTTCTCCAGGTGGTGTCCGCCATCGAGCGCATGGCCAACGACGCCGTCGACATCGCCCGGATCGTCACGCGCCGGCTGGGCATCCCGGCGCAGCTCGTGGCCGACCTGTCCGACGCCGAAGAGGTGTCGCACCGGGTGCTCGTGAGCGAGGGCTCGCACATGGCGCACCGTCCTCTCTCGGCCCTCGAACTCCCGGTGCAGGCCGGCATGCGGGTCATGTCGATCCGTCGTGGTCGTGAATGGGACACAGACATCGGTGGGGACACCGTCCTCGTCCCCGACGACGTGCTGTTCCTGCGCGGGTCGCCCGAGGGCATCACCCGACTGCGCGAGCTCGCCGCCGCGCCGGTCTGGGAGCCGCCACGAGCCGAGGACGACGCCGCAGTCACCGACCTCGACCGGGCGGTCGACGTCCTGGTCGAGATGAAGAACCTCTCCGAGACCGCCGTGGGCCTCGCCTACAGCGCCCTGGTGTTCGGCGACCGCGGTCTCGCCGCCGAGGTGCGCCACCTCGAGGACCGGCTGGACGAGATGAAGGACCACCTCGAACTGTGGGTGCTGCGGTCGGCCGGCGCTGACCTGGAGCCGTCGGCGCTGCGTGGGCTCCTGCACCTCGCCGAGGCCGCCGAGGACATCGGCGACCAGGCCCAGATGATGGTCTGGATCATCGAGAAGGATGAGGAACTGCACCCGATCCTCGGCATCGCACTCGGCGAGGCCGACGAGGTCGTGGTGCGCTATCCGGTGGCCGAGGGCTCGGCGATCGACGGGTCGTCGCTCTCCGAGTTGGGCATGAACATCGAGCCCGGCTTCACGGTGCTCGCCATCCGGCGGGGTGGCCGCTACGTGTACCGGCCGCGGGGCGGCGTGCGTCTGGCTGCCGGCGACGAACTCATCGCCAGCGGACCCGACGAGGGCCGGTCGCTGCTCGCCCGCATGTGCGGCTGGGACCTCGTCGAGGACGAGGAGGGCGACGACGAACTGGTCCCCGAAGGGACCGGTTCTGTGAGTGCCTGACTTCGACTAGTCGACTTGGTCCTGGGGGGCTGGCGCCGGCGGGACTGTTGCGGGGGTCGTACCGTCGTCGCCGCGGAACAACTCGGCGATGGCGCCGAGCGAGCCCAACGTCGCCGAGAGGTCGGTCGGCAGGAAGATCTTGGTGGCGCTGCCGTCGGCGACCACACCCAGTGCCTCGAGGTACTTGATGGCCAGCAGGTCGGGCGTCGGGTTGCCGTCGTGGATCGCCTGGTACACGCTGCGAACGGCCTCGGCCTCGCCCAGGGCGACCGTCTCCTCGCGGAACCGGTCGGCATCGGCGACTTCCCGGATGGCCTGGGCCTCGCCCTCGGCATGGAGGACCGCCTCCTGCTTGACACCCTCTGCGTGGAGGATCCGGGACTGCTTCTCTCCCTCGGCCCGGGCGATGGCCGCCTCGCGGTCGCCGTCGGCCTCGAGCACCACGGCTCGACGGGTTCGCTCGGCCTTCATCTGCTCGTGCATGGCGTCCATGACATCGGTGGGCGGGTCGATGCGCTGGATCTCGACACGGACGACGCGTACGCCCCACTTGTCGGTGGCGTCGTCGAGCACCTGTCGCAACTGGACGTTGACGGTGTCGCGGGAGGTGAGCGCCGCGTCGAGGCTCATGTCGCCGATCACGTTCCTCAGGTTGGTCTGGGCCAACTTCGTGATCGCCAAGATGAAGTTGGCGACGTTGTAGACGAGCCGCTGGGGATCGGTGGGCTCGTAGTAGATGACGGCATCGACCGTGACGGTCACGTTGTCCTTGGTGATGACCTCCTGGGGCGGGACGTCGATCACCTGCTCGCGCATGTCGACCCGGATCAGCTTCTGGATGATCGGGACGATCATCTTGAGGCCCGGGTCGGTGGTGGTCTTGTAGCGACCCAACTGTTCGATGAGCCCCCGCTGGTAGGGGTGCACGATCTTGACGGCCTGCATCACGAAGATGAACAGGACGAAGGCGACGACGCCCAGGACGATTAGTCCAGCCATTGTGTGGTCCTCTCGGGATTTCTTGCTCGGTGGATGGTCAGGACTCGGAGTCGACGGGGCGCACGATCGCCCGGGTTCCCAGGATGTCGGTCACCTCGATGGCGGTCCCGGTGGGGAGGTCGACACCGTCGACACTCTCGGCGTGCCACTCCTCGCGACCGACCCGGACGGCGCCCATGCGGTCTGCACCGGCGGACAGGTCCCTGATCACGACACCCGCCTGGCCGATGAGTCGTTCGGCGCCGACGCTGATCGGGTCACCGGTCGCGTTGAGGCGCCGGACGATCGGACGCACAGCGATGGAGGCCACGAGTGAGACGGCCACGAAGATGGTCCATCCCGTCGCCGATCCGGCGCCCGAGAAGGCGAACACGGCCGCCACGGCGGCGCCCAGGCCGAAGGGCAGCAGGAAGAAGGTGCCGGCGACGGTGATCTCGCCGACGATGAACGCGGCGGCAGCCGCCAGCCACACCCAGCGCCAGACCTCAGGGTCCATCTGGTACTCACTCTCCTCTTTCGACTCCGGCCAGAGTGCCGCGACGGTAGCACGCGGTGGTTTCGTTGCGACCGCGGCCCCGGATCGGGCATCCGCTACCGTGACCGCCCATGCAACCCCCTGAGGAGCCGGAATTCTGCCTGCTCACCATCCATGCGCACCCCGACGACGAGGCCTCGAAGGGGGCGTCGACGGTGTCGGTGTGCAGCGCCGCAGGTGTCCACTGCGTCCTTGTCTGTTGCACGGGTGGTGAGGCAGGGGACGTCCTCAACCCGGCCATGGACCGCCCCGAGGTCCACGCTGACCTCCCCGCGGTGCGTGCCGGGGAGCTTCGCCGCTCTGCAGAGATCATCGGGTACGACGAAGTGGTCATGCTCGGCTACCACGACTCCGGTATGTCCGAATCCGGATCCGACGCCGCTGACGGAGCCGCCGAAGCCCACCCTGAGGCCTTTGCCGGAGCCGACCCTGACGAGGCCATCGGGCGGCTGGTCGGCGTCATCCGCAGCGTCCGTCCGCACGTGATCGTCACCTACCCCGACGAGCGGCGTGGCTACAACCACCCGGACCACCTCCAGGTGCACGACATCTCGGTTCCGGCCTTCGCCGCCGCCGGCGACCCACAGCGGTACCCGGATGAGGGGCAGCCCTGGCAGCCGCTGAAGCTCTACTTCACGACGTGGTCCCGGGCCCGGATGGAGGCGCTCCATGCCAAGTTCGGCGAACTTGGCCTCGAGTCGCCCTACGGCGAGTGGTGGTTCGAGCGGCCCTCCCACGACCACCTCATCACGACGAAGGTACCCATCCGCGACCACTGGCAGGCCCGGTGCGACGCCCTCCGTGCCCACGCCACGCAGATCGACCCGGCTTCTCCGTTCTGGTTCGGCCTCCCCGACGACGTCGCCGGAGACGCCTACCCGTGGGACGACTACGTGCTGGGCAAGACACTGGTCGGCGACCCGGCCGAGGGTGGACTCGAGTCCGACCTCTTCGACCGGATCCGCGGGATGGGCGGCGCCGAGATCGATGCCCTGACCCGACGGAACGCGGTGGAGGAGCTGGCCTGATGGCGTCGTTCCTCTCCGAGGACTGGATCGCCGATTTCGCCGAAGGGGCGGCGCTGCTGCCCGAGCGGCCGGGCCTCGACGGGGTGGTGCGGTTCGCAGTCTCGAAGACGCCGCACGGCAAGGTGCAGTTTCGGCTCGTCGTGGCCGATGGCAGGGTTGTCGATGTGCTACCTGGCCGTGACGGCGACCAGGACGCCACGGTCACGTGGGCCTACCCGGATGCCGTGGCGCAGTTCCGCGGCGAGTTGGATCCGGACGAGGCGTTCATGGCGGGTCGTTGCAAGGTCGAGGGCGACTACGCCCGCTACGTGTTCGGGCTGCGGCCGGTGTTCGGGAGCCCCGAGTGGTCGGAGTTGCTGGCCGGCCTGGCCGACCGCAGCACATTCGACGGGGCCTGAGCCGGGGCACCGCCGGTTCAGGTGGCTCGCTGGGCCTCGCGTACCTCGTGCCAGCTGATCAGCCGCACGTGGCCCCGGTCGAGGTCGGCCCGCATCTCCGAATTGCCACAGGCCAGGTCGCGGTGGTCGACGCGTCGCCCCCAGTTGTCGCAGATGGCCCGCAACTCGGGTGTGTCGACCGCCGGTTCGACGACGATCTCCGTCACGCCGGGCTCGAGGTCCATGGCCTGGCGCTCGAGGGCCTCGGGGTCGGCGAGGGGGCGCAGGCGGTGGTGGTCGACGGTGAGAACACCCTCCTCGGCGGCCAGCGCCCGAAACGGGAAGCCGGCCAGGGTCTCGGCGTCACCGCCCTCGAGGCGGATCGGCAGGCGGTGCTCGACCGCGAGGTCGAGCAGCACGTCGAAGAACTCGGGGCGGTTCTGGAGGGCGCCGAGGTGTGTGCTGAGGTGGCAGACGTCGAAGCCCCACAGGATGGCTCGCTCGAGTTGGGCTCGACACTCGGACCGGGTCTCGTCGAGGTCGGCATGGTCCCAGAGGTCGTCCACCGTCCGCGGGAAGCCGCCGTCACCATCCAGGAGCGAGGGTGCGGCCGTGATGGGTCGCCAGCGGTAGCAGTCGAGTTCGGCGTTGAGGGTGAGATGCACGCCGACTGGTTCACCGCGGTAGTGGGCGGCGGCCTCCCGGGCCCAGGGGGCGGGAACCATCAGCGAGGCACCGGTGGCCAGGCCGGTGCGCAGGCTCTCGTAGACGCCGATGTTGGTGGCGTGGCACATCCCCAACTGGTCGGCGGTGAGGATGAGGAGCCGGTCGTCGGCGTCGTGGCCGAGCGCCTCGGCGAGTGCGGTCATGGGAGAACGGTACCCGACGACTACAGCGGCGGGCGAGGGAGAGTGGGGGAACCCGCCGGGGACGTGCGTCGGTCAGGCGAGTGGCTCGTGGGGGCCGCCGCACGCCGCCCAGAGCCCGAGGCCGGCAGCGCGGGCCCGGCTCTCTGCCGCCGCCAGTTCCTGGCGTAGGGCGTCGTTGGGGTCGATGTGGAGCGTGGCCGCGTAGCCGCGCTCGACGAGGGCCATGTTGACCTGGAGGCCGTCGGAGAGGCGTTCGAGGTAGGCGAGGAGGCGGCCATAGCGGTCACGAGGTTCGACGTCGCGTGTCACCAGCACCCCGCTGCCGGGAACCAGCAGTAGGCGGAGTCTCGCCGATGCCTGAGGACCGAAGCACTCAACCGATCGGTCGGGGTGGACGGTCTCGGGGGTGTCGATGCCGAGCAGCCGCACGGTCTCACGGTGCCCGGCCAGGTCGACGACCACCGTGTCGCCGTCGACCACCTCGACGATCGTGCCGAGCCCGTCGGCGGGTAGGTCCGGGGAACTGCAGGCGCCGCCGACCAGCAGCGTCATCGTGAGCAGTCCGACGCGCATGGCCGTGATCAGTTGGCCCGACGCTGCGGGTCGGGATCCTCGTCGTGGCCCGCGCCGGCGATCGTCGCAGCACCTGCCGGCGGTCCGTTGTCGACCGGATCGTGGCGCCGGAGCTCGGCCCGGGCGCGAGCCACGCCGGCCAGGCCGATCGCCCGGGTGCGGGCGTCGAGCAGGAACCGTGGACGGGTGGGTCGGCAGCTCTTCTCGGGGGTGAGGACCAGTTGCTTGTTCATGGTTCCCAGTATGCGGAAGGGGTGTGACACTCCATTCGGCGACTGCTGGAGAACCCCGAGGCTCGTGCGAATATTGACTTTCGGCCGCCAAGAGAGGAAAGCGTCCACGTGTCCCCATACGGCATCACGGTCCCCCTGCCGGGCCCGCTCCACGACCAACAGGCCCTCTACCGTGAACTCGTCGACCTCGGGTACACGGACGCCTGGAGCGCCGAGGCCGCCGACAACGACGGCCTGACGCCACTGGCCCTCGCCGCCGCCTGGGCCCCCGAGCTGCGCCTGGGAACGGCGATCCTGCCCGCCTACACCCGCAGCCCCGCCCTGATGGCGCAGTGCGCCGCCACCATGGCCTCGGCGGCGCCCGGCCGCTTCGCCCTCGGCATCGGCTCGTCGTCCGACGTGATCGTCGAGCGTTGGAACGGTGTCCCGTTCGAGGCGCCCTACCAGCGGGTGCGCGACACCGTCCGCTTCCTCCGGGCGGCGCTCACGGGCGAGAAGGTGACCGAGGAATACGACTCCTTTACGATCGGGGGCTTCCGGCTCGGCATCGTCCCCGAACGGCCGCCCACCATCCTCGTAGCCGCCCTGCGCGAGGGCATGCTGCGCCTGGCGGGACGTGAGGCCGACGGGGCGATCATCAACTGGCTGTCACCCGACGACGTCACCACCGTGGCCGGCATCGTCAACGGCCAGGGGCCCGACCGGGAGATCGTGGCCCGAATCTTCGTGTGTCCGAGCGACGACCGGGAGGTGGTGCTGTCCAGCGGGCGCTACGTGCTCGCCGCCTATCTCAACGTCCCCGTCTACCGGGCCTTCCACGAGTGGATGGGGCGGGGCGACCTGTTGGGCGGCCACTGGGAGCGCTGGGCCGCCGGCGACCGAAAGGGGGCGCTCGACGAGATCCCCGAGCAGGTGGTCGACGACCTTCTGGTGCACGGCACGCCCGACCAGTGCCGGGCCCGAATCGCCGAGTACGTCGCCAACGGTGTGACCACGCCGGCGCTGGCGATCCTGCCGTTCGGCGGCCTCGACACGATGGAGGCGGTCCGCGCCCTCGCCCCGAACGCCTGAGCGAGTTCCTCAGGCTCCGCCAGCCAGCTCGCCGGCGGCCCGGAAGTGGGCGATCAGGTCCTCGAGGCGGCTGTGGGCGTTGAGGCCCGACGTGTGGGGCATCACGTAGACGGGCACGCCACCGAGGGTGCGGTCCTGCACGCCCGCCACCGCCTTCCGGTCGGCGACGGTCCGCCAGCCGCCCAGGCCGACGAAGCAGGCCGCCAGCGGTCGGAGCCAGGCACAGAGCCGGTCGACCCGGGCGAAGCCCTCCCGGAACTCGTCGGGAGCGACCTCGTCGGCCCTGACTGTGGTGCGGCGCACGAGGTCGGTCATGCCCAGGCCGTGGTGGGCGAGTGCGTGCCGGGGGTCCCGATCGACCGTCGCCACGCCGGCGGCGAGCACCGCCGGCCAGAAGCGGTTGCCGGGCCGGTGGTAGCCGACTCCCGAGTCAGCCGAGGCGGGGCTGGGGTTGAGGCCCACGACCAGCAGGCGCATCCCCGGGGAAACGGTGTCGGGAAGGCTGTGGCGACGCTCGACGTCGACTTCCACGGCGTTGCCGTCCGTCCGCGTTCCGCCGAGTGCGACGAAGCCGGCTCCGACGACCAGGTCGGATGCCCGATCCGGTCCCCACCCGTCGCCAATCGCCGGCTTGAGGCGCAGCGTGGACCGGTTCCCGAGGTCGAGCCCGGCGTGCAGGTCGGCCAGGAGCAGCGGCAGGTCCGTGTCCGGGCGACTGATGCCGAGGACATGTTGGGGGAACGGCATCCGGCGAGGGTAGGCGGGTCGCGGAAACCGGTGACACGCATTCGGAAATCCCGCGTCTAGGGTGGGCCCATCGATGAGAAGAGCGACACCACCGGCAACGAGCAGGACACCGAGGGAGCCGACATGACCGAGACACTCGACACGACCACGATCGACGAGATCAAGGCCATCATCGACCGCGGGCTCGGCACCACCAAGAGCCGTGAGTTGATCGCCTCGTCCGAGGTTGCCGACCTCCTCCTCGACCTCCGCCTCCTGCTGGTCACCTCCGAGGCCGACCTTGAGGCGTCGCCCCTCAACTGAGGAGCACCTTCCCCGCCTAGCGCAGGGGCAGCACCTTCCGGACCAGGCGGCCCAGCGCCAGTCCGATCCCGGCACCCACCACCACGTCGCTGGCGTGGTGGATGCGCACATGCACCCGTGAAAGCGCGACCACGCCGGCAGCGGCAAACCAGAACGGCCTGACCCGGGATCGCTCGCTCAACAGCGTCGCCGCCAGGAAGGCCGCAGAGGCGTGGCCCGACGGGAAGCTGCTGGTGAGCGGCTGGCGCAGCTTGTGTGGCCGCTCGTCCTCGTGGTCGGGGCGGTCGCGTCGGAACAGTGACTTGACCGCACCGTTCACGAACGCTGACTCGGCGCCGAGTGCGGCCGACAGCCGGATCGCCTCGCGGTGCCCGTTACGGCGGACGACTCCCCGCGCCGTGCCGGCCAGGTGCCAGAGCAGGCTGAAGTCGGCGAGCTCGCTGGCCGTGTAGAAGAGCCGGTCCAGGTTCGGGTTGCCACGTAGCGGCTCCCAGGCCTTGTCGACCACCTTGTCGAACGCCGCTCCGACGGGGCCCAGCGGATGGAGGTCGGCGCTGCCGTCGTCATCGGGAGCGTCGTCGCCGGTGTCCATGACGATGGAGAGGTGCCCCCGCTCGGCAGCGGATCCGGAGGCTGTGGCCATTGCGGCAGCGTAGTGGCGCCCTCCGGGGACGCCGCCGCGGACCAGTCAGGCGTGGGCCCCGGGGCGGCTGAGCACGCCCCTGCGCCACCGTCTGGGCGTGGCCAGCAACGCCCTCGGGTAGTCCTCGAATAGCCAGCGGGCGAAGTTGCGGCGGGTCCAGGGGGTGAGCCCCCCCAAGGCGACCGAGGCACGGGCACCGATCGGACGGGCCAGGACGCGCTGGAGGACGACCGACATGCGGTGGTCGGCGACGAGGTCCCTGCGCACCTCGCGCCGGTAGCGGGCGCCGACCTCGGCGGACGAACCACCGGCGATCACCGATTCGGCGGCGAGGACGCCGGTGAGCAGCGCCTGGCCGATGCCCTCTCCCGTCAGCGCATCGGTCGCGGCGGCGGCATCCCCGACGAACAGCACCGGGCCGTGATCGAGCACCGCCCGGTCGACGCGAGCCGGGATGGGCCAGGCGGTGCGCCGGCCCTCGGGCGCCGCATCGGGCCCGAGCACCTCGCGCATGCCCGGGCGGGAGAGGAGACCATCCCAGACGTGGCCGGTGTCGCCGACGGCCACCCGACCGCCGCGCAGCACGCCGAAGCCGACGTTGGCCCGGCCCCCGGGGAGGGGGAAGCTCCACGAGTAGCCGGGCAGCAGGTCGGGCTCGAACCAGACGTGGAGGTCGCGGGCCGCCGGGCCCACGTTGGCCACGTACTGGCGGAAGGCCTGCCACTCGCCGCGGTAGCCGTCGTCCGACAGGCCGAGGAGGCGCCGGGTCGGTGACCACATGCCGTCGGCTGCAACCACCGTTGTGGCCCTCACGGGATCTGCCCCGGCAACGTCCAGGTCGGCGCCCCGATCGGCGATGCTGACGCCGGTCACGGCGTGGCCCTCCCGTACCTCGGCCCCGGCGGTCCTCGCCAGGTCGAGCAGGGCGGCGTCGTACTCGGCTCGCGGCACGACGGCGGCGTACTGGCCGTCACCCGTGGGGAGGGGAAAGTGGCGGGTGCGACTGCCGCCACCGGTGTGGATCACGGCGTGGTCCACGACCTGCCAGCCGGTGATCGGAGCGGGGTCGAACCCCAACTGCTCGCCGAGGCGCAGCGCCAGTGCGGTCAGGCCGTCACCGCAGCACTTGTCGCGTGGGAAGGTCGCCTTGTCGAGCACCACGACGGAGCATCCCGCACGGGCGAGGGTGGTGGCCGCTGCAGCGCCGGCGGGACCGCCGCCGACCACCGCCACGTCGAATGAATCCATGCGCCGTGACCGAGTGACCTAGAAGAGCCGGAGCGTCGTCGACTCGATGCCCCGGAGCTCGTCGTAGTCGATCTCGACGCAGCCGATGTCCCGGTCGTCGGCCAGGACCTTGGCCTGGGGCTTGATCTCCTGGGCGACGAACAGACCGCGCACGGGGGCCAGCAACTCGTCCCGGTTCAGGAAGTCGAGGTAGCGCGTGAGCTGCTCGACGCCGTCGATCTCGCCCCGGCGCTTCACCTCGATGGCGACCGCGTGGCCGTCGGCGTCCCGACACAGCAGGTCGACCGGCCCGATCCCGGTGGGGTACTCCCGGCGTACCAGGGAGAGCTCCTCGCCGAGGAAGGAGGGGTCCTCGGCCAGCAACTCCTGGAGGTGGGCCTCGACGCCGTCCTTCTGGAGGCCCGGGTCGACGCCCATCTCGTGCGTGGTGTCGGACAGCACCTCGAGGAGCGTGATCGTGAGGGTCTCGCCCTTCGGGTTCGACACCCGCCAGGTCTCCTCGCTGGCCTCGACCAGCGTGTTCGGTGCATTCATCCAGTTGAGGGGCTTGTAGGCGCCACCATCGGCGTGGATGGCGACGCAGCCGTCGGCCTTGACCATCAGGAGGCGGACCGCCTCAGGCAGGTGGGCGGTGAGGCGGCCGTCGTAGTCGACCGTGCAGCGGGCGATGACGAGGCGCACGGTGTCCGAGCCTAGGAGCAGCGGTCGCGGCTCAGCCGGCGACGGCGGCGAGGGTGGCCGCAGCCAGTTCCCGACGGCAGATGAGCAGGTCCGGGAGGTAGGGGTCGGGGTGGTTGTAGGTGAGCGGTGAGCCGTCGAGGCGCGACACGTGGAGCCCGACCGACGCGGCGACTGCCGCCGGGGCGCAGTTGTCCCACTCGTACTGGCCGCCTGAGTGGACGTAGACGTCGACCTTGCCGCGCACCACGGCCATGGCCTTGGCCCCCGCCGAGCCCATCTCGACGAGTTCGCCGCCGAGCGCCTCGGCGACTTCCAGGGCCTTGGCGGGAGGACGGGTGCGGCTGACCACGATACGCGGCACCCCGGGCACGGGCGCCAGGTCATCGGTGGTGTTCGCCTCGAGGGTCGACAACGTGAGCCCGAGCCCCGGCAGGGCGACGGCGCCGGCGGTGGGGTGGCCGTCCTCGGCCAGCGCCACGTGCACGGCCCAGTCGGGCCGCGGCGGCTCGCTGAACTCGCGGGTGCCGTCCAGCGGATCGACGATCCAGACTCTCGAGGCTTCCGCCCGGTCCGGGTGCACCTCGTGGGCGGAGCCCTCCTCGGACAGCACGGCATCGTCCGGGCGGGCCTCGGCCAGGGCGTCCATGAGGAGGTCGTGTGCGGCACGGTCGCCCTCGTCTCTGAGGGTCGCTGCCGGCGCCCCCTCCGCGGACAGGCGCAGCCGCAACTCGAGCAGCAGGACGCCGGCGCGCATGGCCAGTTCGGCGGCGAGGCGGTGGTCGTCGGAAGTGGCCATGGGTCACGATCATCGCAGACAGCGGCTCGTAGCATTGGCAGCCGAACCAGAGGGACGGCCGCGACGGGGGCCCTGTGACCACCACCTACGAACTCTCCGACCTCGACCAGATCGAGGCCGAGTCGATCCACATCTTCCGCGAGGTCGCGGCCGAGTTCGAACGCCCCTGCATGCTGTTCTCCGGCGGCAAGGACTCGATCGTGATGCTGCGCCTTGCCGAGAAGGCCTTCTCGCCGGCCCGCCTGCCGTTCCCGGTGATGCACGTCGACACCGGCCACAACTTCCCCGAGGTGCTCGAGTTCCGCGACCGCCGCCTCGCCGAGGTCGGCGCCCGCCTGGTGGTGGCGTCGGTGCAGCAGTCGATCGACGACGGGCGCGCCATTGAGGAGACCGGCCCCCGGGCCAGCCGCAACCGCCTCCAGACCACCACGCTGCTCGATGCCGTCGGGGAGCACCGTTTCGACGCCCTGTTCGGCGGCGCCCGCCGCGACGAGGAGAAGGCCCGTGCCAAGGAGCGGGTGTATTCGTTCCGCGACGAGTTCGGCCAGTGGGACCCCAAGAACCAACGGCCCGAGCTCTGGAACCTCTACAACGGCCGTATCCACCGGGGCGAGCACATCCGGGTGTTCCCGATCTCGAACTGGACCGAGCTCGACATCTGGGAGTACATCCGCCGGGAGGGCATCGAGATCCCGTCGATCTACCTCGCCCACGAGCGGCCGGTATTCGATCGCGACGGCATGTGGCTGGCCGACTCCGACCACGTGACCCGGATGGACGGCGAGGAGGTCGTGACCAGGAGGGTGCGGTACCGCACCGTGGGTGACATGTCGTGCACCGGCGCCGTCGAATCCACGGCCGCCTCACTCGACGAGGTCATCGCCGAGGTCGGGGCGACCCGGATCACGGAGCGGGGAGCGACCCGGGCCGACGACCGCGTGTCGGAGGCGGCCATGGAGGACCGTAAGAAGGAGGGCTACTTCTGATGGAGCTCCTCCGGTTCGCCACCGCCGGCAGCGTCGACGACGGCAAGTCGACCCTCATCGGACGCCTGCTCTACGACACCAAGCAGATCTTCCAGGACCAACTCGAGGCCATCGAGCGCACGTCCCTGCAGATGGGCAACGAGTACACCAACCTGGCGCTGCTCACCGACGGCTTGAGGGCCGAGCGCGAGCAGGGCATCACCATCGACGTCGCCTACCGCTATTTCGCCACGCCGAAGCGCAAGTTCATCATCGCCGACACCCCCGGGCACATCCAGTACACGCGCAACATGGTCACCGGGGCGTCGACGGCCGACATGGCCCTGGTGCTGGTCGACGTCCGCAACGGCATCGTCGAGCAGTCGCGGCGCCATGCCTTCCTGGCCTCGCTGCTGCGCATCCCGCACCTCGTCGTCTGCGTCAACAAGATGGACCTCGTCGGCTACGGGCAGGAGGCCTTCGAGAAGGTCAAGGCCGAGTTCCGGGACTTTGCCATGAAGCTCGACATCGCCGACCTCACCTTCATCCCGGTGTCGGCCCTGCACGGCGACAACATCGTCGACCGCTCGCCCAACACCCAGTGGTACGAGGGTGCGTCCCTGCTGCACCACCTCGAGGAGGTGCACATCGCCAGCGACCGCAACCTCGTCGATGCCCGCTTCCCGGTGCAGTACGTGGTCCGCCCGCAGTCCGACGAGTACCACGACTACCGGGGCTACGCCGGCACGGTCGTGGGCGGCGTGTTCAAGCCCGGCGACGAGGTGATGGTGCTGCCGAGCGGTTTCACGTCGACGGTGGCGTCGGTCGACACCTTCGCCGGGCCCGTCGACGAGGCGTTCCCGCCGATGGCCGTCACGATCCGCCTCACCGACGACATCGACGTGTCGCGCGGCGACATGATCTGCCGGCCCGGCAACCAGCCCACGGTGGGTCAGGACCTCCAGGCCATGGTCTGTTGGTTGTCCGAGGCGTCGAAGCTGACGCCCCGGACCAAGTTGGCGATCAAGCACACCACCAGGGCTGCCCGCGTCATGGTGACCGACCTCCAGTACCGGCTCGACGTCAACACGCTGCACCGCGACGAGTCGGCCGAGGCACTCACACTCAACGAGATTGGCCGGGTCTCGCTGCGCTGCACCCAGCCGCTGTTCTTCGACGAGTACCGGCGCAACCGGGCGACCGGCAGTTTCGTGCTCATCGATGAGACGACCAACGCCACGGTTGCCGCCGGCATGATCATCGGCGCCGGGGCCTGAGCGGGCCCATGGGTGATCAGGAGGGCACGAGCCCCAACGTCGTGTGGCACCCGACCACCCTGGGCCGCGACGAGCGGGTGGGGGCGCTCGGCCACCGGGGGTCCACGATCTGGTTCACCGGCCTGTCCGGATCGGGCAAGTCGACGGTCGCCGCTGCCTGCGAGCGCCTGCTCGTCGCCGACGGGCAGCCCGCCTACCTGCTCGACGGCGACAACCTGCGCCACGGCCTCAACGGTGATCTGGGATTTTCGGCAGCGGACCGCGACGAGAATGTCCGGCGGGTGGCCGAGGTGGCCCGCCTGTTCGCCGACGCCGGCGTCGTCGCCCTGGTGCCGCTCATCAGCCCCTACCGGGAGGCCCGCCGGCGTGCGCGTGCGCTGCACGAGGCGGCTGGCGTGCCGTTCCTCGAGGTGTTCGTGGACACGCCGCTCGAGGTCTGCGAGGAGCGTGACCCCAAGGGCCTCTACGCGAAGGCCCGGGCGGGCGGGTTGACCGGCATGACCGGGATCGACGACCCGTACGAGGCGCCGGAGTCGCCCGACCTGGTCCTCACCCCCGACGACGGCGGTGCCGTGGCCGCAGCTACGAGGGTCCTCGCCCTGCTCGACTGAGCTGTCAGGTCCGGGTGAGGGGCTTGTAGCGGACCCTCGTGGGCTGGGCGTCGAGGCCCAGTTCCTTCTTCCGGTAGGCCTCGTACTCGGTGAAGTTGCCCTCGAACCAGCGCACCTGCGAGTCGCCCTCGAAGGCCAGTACGTGTGTGGCGACCCGGTCGAGGAACCAGCGGTCGTGGCTGATGATCACCGCACAGCCGGCGTAGGCGTCGAGGCCTGACTCGAGCGCCCGCAGGGTGTCGACGTCGAGGTCGTTGGTCGGTTCGTCCAGCAGCAGCAGGTTGGCGCCGCTCTTGAGCACCTTGGCCAGGTGCACCCGGTTGCGCTCGCCACCCGAGAGGTCGCCCACCTTCTTCTGCTGGTCGGTGCCCTTGAAGTTGAAGGATGCCACGTAGGCGCGGCCGTTGACCTCGCGCCTGCCGACCAGGAGGAACTCGCGGCCGTCGGTGATCTCCTCGTAGACGGTGCGTTCGGGGTCGAGGGTGTCGCGTGACTGGTCGACGTAGCCGATCTCGACGGTCGGGCCGATGCGGATGGCGCCGGCATCGGGCGTCCAGGTGGCTTCTCCGGTGCCTTCGGCGGATTCGACGAGCAACCGGAACAGTGTGGTCTTGCCGGCTCCGTTGCCGCCGATCACGCCGACGATCCCAGCGGGCGGCAGTGAGAACGAGAGGTCCTCGATGAGCAACTTGTCGCCGAAGCCCTTGGCCAGGTGCTCGACCTCGACCACCTGGTCGCCGAGTCGTTGGTTGGCCGGGATGTCGATCTGGAGCTCGCGGTCGCGGCGCTTCACGTCGGCAGCCTCGGCCACGAGCCGGTCGTAGGCGGTGAGGCGCGCCCTGCCCTTGGACTGGCGTGCCCTGGGAGCCATGCGCACCCATTCGAGCTCCCGCTCCAGGGTGCGGCGGCGGGCCGAGTCGGTCTTCTGCTCGGCCTCGAGGCGGGCCGCCTTCTGCTCCAGCCAGCCCGAGTAGTTGCCCTCGAAGGGGATTCCCCGGCCGTGGTCCATCTCGAGGATCCAGCCGGCCACGTTGTCGAGGAAGTAGCGGTCGTGCGTGATCGCCACGACGGTCCCGTGGTAGTCCTTGAGGGTGCGCTCGAGCCAGGCCACGGACTCGGCGTCGAGGTGGTTGGTGGGCTCGTCGAGCAGCAGCAGGTCGGGGCGTGAGAGCAGCAGCCGGCACAGCGCCACCCGGCGTCGTTCACCGCCGGAGAGGGTGGTGACGTCGGCGTCGCCCGGCGGCAGGCGCAGGGCGTCCATGGCGATCTGGATGGTGCGCTGGAGGTCCCAGGCGCCGGCCGACTCGATCCTGCGTTCCAGGTCGGCCTGCTCCTCACCCAACTTCTCGTAGTCGACGTCGGGGTCGGCCCAGGCGGCCAGCACCTCGTCGTAGCGGGACAGCAGCGCCGCCACCTGGCCGACGCCGTCCATGACATTGCCCTGCACGTCCTTGGCGGCGTCGAGTGCGGGCTCCTGTTCGAGCATGCCGACGGTGAAGCCATCGGTGAGGCGGGCCTCGCCGGTGAAGCCGTCGTCGACGCCGGCCATGATCCGTAGCAGCGACGACTTGCCTGCCCCGTTGGCACCGATCATGCCGATCTTGGCGCCCGGGTAGAAGGCCAGGGTGATCTCCTTGAGCACCTCGCTGTCGGGCGGGTAGAAGCGGCTGGCCCGCCGCATGGTGAAGATGAACTGTGCAGCCATGGTGGCCGAGGCTACCGGTGGCGCCGCGTGGGCCTCAGGGGTGGAGGCCACCTAGGTTCGCCGCCGTGATCGAGGCGGTTCTGTTCGACTTCGGCGGGGTGCTGACCTCGAGTCCGTTCGAGGCGTTCGCCGCCTATGAGGCGGAGGCCGGACTGCCACCGGACACCATCCGGAGGCTCAACGCCACCAACCCGGATGGCAACGCCTGGGCCCGGATGGAGCGCCGGGAGGTCGACGAGGCCAGCTTCTGCGACCTGTTCGAGGCGGAGGCTGCCGCCCTCGGGTTGGCGGTTGATGCCCGGATGGTGCTGGCCGGGCTTCGGGGCGAGGTCCGCCCGGCGATGGTCGAGGTCCTGCGCCGCTGTTCCGAGCGTCTGCGCACGGCGCTGCTCACCAACAACGTCACGCCGATGGCCGAGTCCGCCGAGATGGGACAGGCGTCGGCGGTCGTCGACCTCTTCGACGTGGTCGTGGAGTCGAGCGTGGTGGGCTGCCGCAAGCCCGAGCGACGCTTCTACGAGTTGGCCTGCGAGGGACTCGGGGTGGCGCCGGAGGCCTGCGTGTTCCTCGACGACCTCGGCGTCAACCTCAAGCCGGCCCGGGCCATGGGCATGACCACGATCAAGGTGGCCGATCCCGACGACGCCATCGCCGAGTTGGCCGTCGTCGTCGGGTTTCCCCTCGGTTGAGCCGCTACCGTCGGCCACGATGCGCATCGTCACCTGGAACGTCAACTCTTTGAAGGCCCGCCTGGCCAGGGTCGAGGCGTGGATCGTCGCCGCAGAACCTGACGTGCTGTGCCTCCAGGAGACCAAGATGGCTGACGAGGCCTTCCCCCACGGGGCGTTCGCCGCCCTCGGCTACGAATCGGCGCACCACGGTGAGGGGCGCTGGAACGGCGTGGCGGTGATCTCGAGGGTGGGGCTCGACGACGTGCGACCCGGATTCGCCGACGGGCGGGACGACCCCGACCCCGACGCCAGGATCCTTTGGGCTACCTGCGACGGCGTCCGGGTGGCGTCGTGCTACATCCCCAACGGCCGCGAGGTCGGCCACGACCACTGGCACTACAAACTGGATTGGCTGGGCCGCCTCCACGACGACCTCGCAGTCAACGCCGATGTTGCGGCCGACCCGGTGGTGGTGGTCGGTGACTTCAACGTGGCCATCGACGACCGCGATGTCTGGGACCCGGCGGCCTGGGAGGGAGCGACCCACGTGACCCCCGAGGAGCGGGCGGCCGTCCAGCGGCTCGTCGACCTGGGGCTCGTCGACGTCTTCCGTGAGCGCCACAACGCCGCTGGCCTGTTCTCGTGGTGGGACTACCGGGATCTGGCCTTTCCCAAGGGGCGCGGTATGCGCATCGACCTGGTTCTGGCCTCGCTGCCTGTCGCCGCAATGCTCGACTTCGTGGTCGTGGACCGCAACGAGCGCAAGGGCGAAAAACCCAGTGACCACGCCCCGGTCGTCGCCGACTTCGCCCTGGGCTGAGGCCGTGACCCATGCCTCGAGGCCACAGCGGGACCGGGACCTGCTGGCGGGCCTGGAGCGGGTGTGTCTGGCGCTGCCGGGGGTCGAGGAGCGGCTCAACCACGGGATGCCGGCCTTCGGGATCGTGGGGCGCCCGGCCTTCGCCAACCTCCACACGCACCCCGACGACGGACGGCCCACGCTGTGGTTCAAGGCGGCGCCCGGTGTGCAGGGCGAACTGGTCGACCAGGAGCCCGAGCGCTTCTTCGTGCCGCCCTACGTGGGGCCGCGAGGTTGGGTGGGCCTGCGCCTCGACGTGGACCTGGACTGGGACGAGGTGGCCGACGTGGCCGAGCAGTCCTGGCGCCTCACCGCCCCGAAGCGCCTCGTCCGGGAGTTCGACGGGGAGTAGCGCTCAGTCCTTGTCGGCGAGGAGGGCGAGGAGTTCGGCGCCGAAGCGTTCAACCTTGGCCGGACCGATGCCCGAGATCGCCAACAGTTCGTCGGTCGTCCTCGGACGGGTGGCGGCCAGTTCGTCCATCGTGGCGTTGCTGAACACCGTGTAGGCGGGCTTGTCGGCAGCGAGTTCGAGGCGCCATGCCCGCAGCGCTTCGAGCAGTTCCGGGTCGAGGTCACCGTGGTCGATCGGAGGGGCCTTGGCCCGGGGCGGCGCCGGCGGGGGAGCGGCCGAAGCGGGGCGTTCGTGGCCGGCCAGGATTGCCAGCAGGTCGGGGCCGAAGCGGTCGGCCTTGACGGGACCGATGCCGGACACGTCCCGCAGCTCCCGGGGCGAGCCGGGCCAGCGGTGGAGGAGGTCGGCGAGCGTGGCGTCGTTGAAGATCGCATAGGCGGGCACGTCGGCTGCCCGGGCCCTCCCGAGGCGCCAGGCGCGGAGTTCCTCGACGACGAGGTGGTCGGGAAGTTCGGGTCGCCGGACCTGCTCGCGCGCCATCGCTGCCCGGCGGGCCTGCTCGGCTTGCTCGAATGGCTTGTCGAGGTTGCGGATCGCCAACTCGATGTCCTCGAGCCAGAACGAGGGTCGGCGGTTCGAGGTGCGGGTGTCGAAGGTGCGCTGCTGGGCCCAGGTCAGGTGCAGTCCCACTTCGGCGCGGCTCAGCGCCACGTAGAGCAGGCGGCGCTCCTCGGCAAGGGCGGCCGGCTCGCGGGCGTGGGCGATCGGGACGAGGCCCTGCTCGAGCCCGGCCACGTGGACGGTTTCCCACTCCAGGCCCTTGGCGGAATGGAAGGTGGCGACCTCGACGGCGTCGGTCGAGTCGTCGTCGGCGGCTCGGGCCTGGGAGCGCACCCAGGCTTCGAAGCCGGAGGCCGTGCCCGAGGAGTCGATCGACAGGAACTCGTCGGCGAGCGTGCGCAGGCGTGCGAACGCCACGGCCCGCTCGGTGTTCTGGGGAGCGGCCTCGTCGTCGTGGGCATTGTCGTCGGCCTCGGGTCGTAGGTCGCCCAGGTGGTCGGCCAGGGGTCGGTTGCTGCGGGACAGCGACCCGAGTGCCCCCTTTACGTCGGGTCGGTCGAGGAGGCCGCTGCCGGCACGGGTGCGGACCGGAATGTGCGCCTCGCGGAGTGCTCCGACGATCACCTCGGCCTGGGCGTTGGTGCGGACCAGTACCGCCTGCCGGGACCAGGAACCGTTGGGACTTCGGGAGTCGCGCACCCGCCGGGCCACCCCGGCCGCTTCGGCACGGTCGTCGGCGTGCACGGTGACCGTGGGCGGCGGGCCGCTCGGCCGGTTGGCTCGCATCGGCTCGCGGCCACGAAGGGCAGCGGCGGCGGTGCGCAGCACCTGCGGCGTGCTGCGGTAGTTCTGGCGCAGGTCGACGATTGTGGCGCCAGGGAAGTGCGTGTCGAAGCGGTTCAGGTGGTCGGCGTCGGCGCCGTTCCAGCCGTAGACGGCCTGGTCGGGGTCGCCGACGACGCACAGGTCGTCGCTGGTGGTGAGCCAGGCGCTCAGCAGGGCGAACTGCAGCGGGTTGACGTCCTGGAACTCGTCGACGTAGAGGTGCCGGAACCGCCATCGCTGGGCGTCGCCGAAGGCTCGGTCGCCACGGAGGGCCCTGGCGCAATGGTCGAGCAGGTCATCGAAGTCGACCATCCGCTTCTCGGCCTTGAGGTCCTCGTACTCGCGGTAGATCCGGCCGATGGTCGAGGGAGCCATCGGCGGGGTGCGTCCGAGTGCCTCGGCCCGACCGGCGTACGCCTCGGGTGGGATGCGCCGAGCCTTGGCCCACTCGATCTCGCTGACGACGTCGAGGATGTCGGTGCTGCGCCGGTCGCGGGGGAGCAGTGGGGTGATGAAGCCGAACTTGCGGTTGAGCAGGTCGGGCTCGCGCTGGTCGCGCTCACGCCAGTAGGTGCGCAGTTGGGCGTAGGCAACCGAGTGGAAGGTGCCGGCGGCCACCTGGTCGCGCAGGCCCAGGACGCGCAGCCGGGACCGCAACTGGCTGGCGGCCTTTCGGGTGAAGGTGAGGGCCAGCACGCGTTGGGGATCGTTGCGACCGGTCAGCGAGCGCCAGGCGATGCGCCGGGTGAGTACCCGGGTCTTGCCGGACCCGGCGCCTGCCTTGATCGCCAGCGGCAGGGCATCGGTGGTGACGGCGTGGAGTTGCTCGTCGTTGAGCCCGGCCAGGAGCCCGTCGGCATCGGCGTGGTCGTCGGGCTCTGCGTCGAATAGTGGGTCGGTCGCGGACACGGGCCGCACCCTACCCACGGGGCGTGACAGCGTTCCCCGGCCCGGCGCGCCCCGTACGGCAGAGCCGCATCTACGATCGGCTGCATGGAATCGCTCTCGCCGAGGCGCTTCGAGATCCTCGTGGCAGAGGCCCTTGACACCCTGCCACCGGACCTGGGCGGCCTCATGGACAACGTGGTGGTGCTGGTCGCCGACCGGGGAGACCCGCCCGACCTCCTCGGGCTCTACGAGGGCGTGCCGCTCACCGAGCGCGACGAGTACGGCACCGGCGGGTTCACCATGCCCGACTCGATCCACCTCTACCGACTGGCCCTCTGCGAGTTCTGCGAGGACGAGGACGACCTGCGCGAGGAGGTGCTCGTCACCGTCGTCCACGAGGTGGCCCACCACTTCGGTATCGACGACGATCGCCTCACCGAACTCGGCTGGGACTAGCCCCGCTCCATCGGGACGTGGGGGATGCCGTCATCGGTGAACTCATCGCCGGTCCGGGCGAAGCCGTGCTCGACGTACCAGGGCTCGAGGTACGTCTGGGCGTCGAGCACCAGCCGGCCCGGCGTCGTTGCCATCACGTGGTCGACGAGCAGGCCCGCCAGGCCCTGATGCCGCTGGTCGGCGGCCGTCGCCACCCGGCTGATCCGGTGCGAGCCGTCCGGCTCGGCGAGCAACCGCAGGCAGGCGACGGGCATGCCTCCCTCGTCGATCCAGACGTGGCGAGTGGTCGGTTCGAGGTCGCGGCCGTCGAGTTCCGGGTAGGGGCACTCCTGCTCCACGACGAACACGTCGACCCGCAGTCGCAGCAGGGCGTAGAGCGCGAGGGCGTCGAACTTGTCGAAGCTCTGGTCACGAATGTCGGACACGGACGCGACGGTAGTCCCCGGCATTGCCTCCGGGCCGTCCCGCGTCGGATGATGGCGGGGTGCCGACCGCGACGCTCACCACCGGGATCGACTGCTGCTACGAACAGCACGGAGACCCGGCCGACCCCACGATCGTCCTGGTACACGGTCTCGGCAGCCAACTCCTGGCCTGGCCGCCCGGGTTCTGCGACCTGCTCGTCGACGAGGGCTTCCACGTGGTGCGCTTCGACAACCGTGACAGCGGCCTTTCGACCTGCCTGCCAGACGGAACCGCCTACACGCTCTCTGACATGGCCGCCGACGCCGTCGCCCTCCTCGACCACCTCGGCACCGTCGACGCCCACTTCGTTGGCATGTCGCTCGGCGGCATGATCGTACAGACCGTCGCCGCCGGGCACCCCGACCGGTGCCGCAGCATGGTGTCGATGGCATCCAACACCGGCAACCGCGACTTCGGTCGCCCCAGCGGCGAGGTCATCGAGGCGATGATGGCCGAGGCTCCCGACGACCCCTCCGCCCGCACCGAGAAGGAGGTCGTCGACAACCGCCTCTGGTGCAGCACGGCGTGGTACGACGAGGGTTACATCCGGGCCCTGTACGCCGCCTACACGGAACGGGCGCTCCAACCGCGCGGGGCCTTCGAGCGCCTGTGGGGGGCCGTCGTCGCCTCCGGCAACCGCGACGCCCAGCTCGCCACGATCACGGTGTCCAGCCGGGTCGTCCATGGCAGCGCGGACACGCTCATTCCCGTGGGCGGCGGCGAGCACACCGCGGAGATGATCCCAGGCGCCGACTTCGTCGTGGTCGAAGGCTGGGGCCACGACCTGCCACCGGGGTCCTGGCCGCACCTGGCGGCGGCGATCACCGAACACGCACTCCGCGCCGACGTGGCGCACGTGAACTGACGAAGGGAAGCACCATGGGAGCACTCGACGGGGTACGTGTCATCGAACTGGCCGGGATCGGACCGGGTCCGTTCTGCGGGATGATGCTGGCCGACCAGGGCGCTGAGGTGATTCAGGTCGACCGTGCAGCGGCGGTGCGCGGAGGCGACCCCGCCCGCCCGCCCGGAAACGTCAACGGCCGCGGTCGGCGCAGCATCGGCGTCGACCTCAAGTCGCCTGAGGGCGTCGAGACCGTGTTGCGCCTCGTCGAGGGAGCGGGCATGGTCTTCGAGGGCTTCCGGCCCGGCGTGGCCGAGCGGCTCGGGGTCGGCCCCGACGACTGCCTTGCCCGCAACCCGGCGATCGTCTACGGACGCATGACCGGTTGGGGCCAGGATGGCCCCTACTCGTCGATGGCCGGCCACGACATCAACTACATCGCCCTCGCCGGCGTGCTCGCCCACATCGGACGCAGCGACTCCGGCCCCGTGCCGCCCATGAACCTCGTCGGCGACTTCGGGGGTGGCGGCATGTACCTCGCCTACGGGATGGTCTGTGCCCTCCTCGAGGCCCGGAACTCGGGGAAGGGCCAGGTCGTCGATGCCGCCATGGTCGACGGGGCCGCCAGCCTCATGAGCTTCATCCACGGGATGCTCGCCTCCGGCTTCCATTCTCCTGAGCGCGGCACCAACCTGCTCGACACCGGCGCCCACTTCTACGACGTGTACGAGTGCGCCGACGGCGGATGGATCTCGCTCGGGTCGATCGAGCCGCAGTTCTATGCCGAACTGCTCGACAAACTCGGGCTGGATGCCGAACGGTTCGGCAAGCAGAACGACCGGGACCTCTGGCCCGAACTCAGCGCGGAGATCGCCGCCGTCGTCCGGATGAAGACCCGGGACGAGTGGGACGCCATCCTCGAGGGCAGCGACGTCTGCTACGCCCCGGTGCTCACCGTCGACGAGGCCATCCGACACCCGCACAACGTGGCCCGGGGGACCTTCATCGACGTGGGCGGAATCACCCAGCCGGGCCCGGCACCGCGCCTCAGCCGCACCCCGGGTGAGGTCCGGCGACCGCCGGCGCACGCGGGCCAGCACACCGACGAGGTCCTGTCCGAGGCCGGTTTCGACGACGACGAGGTGGCTGCGCTGCGTGCCTCGGGCGCAGTCGCCTGAGTCCCGGCCAGGTTTGAGGAGGAGCACCCATGGCCACCGCCGTCTTCTTTCACGCCCACCCCGACGACGAGGCGCTCGCCACCGGCGGCACGATGGCCCTCCTCGCAGACCAGGGACACCGAGTCGTGCTCGTGGTGGCCACCAACGGCGAGGAGGGCGAGCCCGTCGACGGTGTCCTCGCCGAGGGCGAGGCACTCGGGGACCGACGTGCCACCGAGGTGGCCGAAGCTGCAGCGATCCTCGGCGCCGCCCGGGTCGAGTACCTCGGCTACCGCGACAGCGGCATGGCGGGCGAGGCCACCAACGAGCACCCAGGCTGC
>Ga0315319_10000042_pt1 | contig 34184 bp, 46 predicted proteins | sample M1500m3416metaG_FD_203463 | JGI IMG/M metagenome (GOLD analysis project Ga0315319, IMG submission 203463) | Ammonia-oxidizing marine archaeal communities from Monterey Bay, California, United States - M1 500m 3416 | ecosystem: Environmental > Aquatic > Marine > Intertidal zone | place: USA... | reverse complement strand
TCTCTGCCGCACAGAATCTTCGGCCATCAGTGTTTCAATCTGATCGTCTAATTCTTTTGAACCAGTACGTGCCTTGAAGTTGAATTGAGAAACATAGTCAAGGTGACGGCGAACCATCCAGCTTGCAAGAGATAGATTGCGTGTCAGGTCCGCAGCAGTAGACTGTAGCCTGTCATGCTTGTTGCCCCTCGTCCAATAGTCCTCTCTGTATACAGACGATGTACTCTGCTTACGCTTTCCCGCACCCTCAAGTGCGTCATAGCCAAACTTGGTTTCTGTACCACGTCCAAGCAATCTGTCTAACAGTTTCATGCGAGATATATTGTTGCAGTTGTTGGGCGGCGTTTACGGTATTGATCGAGCATAGTTCTTAGTCTATCTCGTTCCTTCCGCAATTCTGCTATTGATATAGTCACCGTGGTTCCATCAACCGAAGTTGAAGTTACTCCTGATTCGATCTTGATGTCGATCGCGGTGATTTTCGCTTTGAGGTTTTCTTCGGAGTACATGCTGCCGAGTTTACTTGACTTGTGGTATCTGAATCAAGTGTTAGTGTCCGCTGTGCGGAACTATCTTGTGGTGGAATCAATACCCTCTCAACTCTATTCTGACCGCACTCCAAACAAGCAGTACGTCTCAGCGATATTTTTTCGTAGTATTGACCGCGTATCACAACTGCTTTCAGTTCTCTCACATGATGGTATTTTGTTCTTGAACCAGATCCGCATTTGGGGCAAGTTGGTACCTCAACATCAATCTGCACATAGTTACTCATCATATCCCTACGAAGTTTGATGGTTTTCTTCGGTTACGTTTTGGTTTCTGTTTCCTAACTTGTTCACCGTCTACATCAATTCTGATTCCTTCAATTGATGCAAGTACAGAATTACCAACGAGGCAATCCCAGAAATCATTATTCATGTGGCCTGAGTGCTTCCACTCTATGACTTCATTGCCAGCTTTGCCTACGACCTGAATTGGGATTTCTGAAATCATATGCTCAGCAAACATTCGATGAACTGTAGGGGACTCATCAAATAGCAACATTGATTGATCTGATCCTGCACTAGCACTAAGTCTTTCAGCTGTAAATGTTTTCCACCAGTTTGTATCCACCATTAGTTCACGAACACCTCGTTCATTTTTGGGTGGTGGTTGCATTCGGCAATGAACACCCATTCTATGCTTCTTGTTATGCGTCCATTGATGCCAAGGCTTTCCATCTTTGCCAATGTATAATCCGAACTGAGGATGTACGCGACCCATATATTTTGTTTCTCGACAAAATCTTCTCACTACTCTTGTGTGGTATCCGCTACGTGCGTCCACTCCGCAGCGATCAAGAGTCATAATTGTTTTATCCTCTCTGTAATACTTGCGTTCAAATAACTGCGTTACAAGCTGTTCCAGTCCAAGATAAATTGCTTCATTCAAATTCTCTGTTTTACCTACATCCTGTAACGTATATTCGATCTGCTTCTTGGTGAAGTACAGACGCCTTTGATCAGGGTATGTTCCGTAGTCAATTACATGACCGCGTCCCTGCATCTCCCATGCAACCTGCGTATAGAACAGAACATTGTTTTGGACATCAATAAATGTTGTGATCTTCTCGCACTCACTTGGAATACGTCTACGCTTCACGTTGTTAGTCTTGCGTGCAATCTGCTCTGCACTTAATTCAAAAGGTGTTTCTTGTAGTGAGGCAAGAGGATCGTTTTGATACTCAGCATGAAACGCTGCTTCATCCCGAAACTTCAAGTTATACGCATGTTGCAATGCAGACACTTCGTTTGAGCTATAACGATGATCCCATCCCACTTGTGATCCTTCGTGCATTTCATCGTAATTGTCTTTGATGAATGATCTTGCAATGCTACCGTTTCCATCTGAACGCAATTCATCTTCCCATACTGTTCTATACCTGTCCCATAGTTCCTCATTGTTGGGCCACTTGTAAACCATCTTGCATGTCTCGCCCTGCCAAACAGGTGATACTTTTCGGTCCAGAAGTTGATCTGCCAAATCATTCTTGTAGATTACTGTGCAAGTACATAACGCACTGATAGCTGTATGTGGTCCAGCCATACCCAAAACATCACCCATCATTATCTCATGTCTCTTCTGACATTGCGAAGGTGATGATGCTGATTCTTTTGTTTGAGGGTCATCTACCAATACCAAGTCAGGTCGATGGATTACACCGTCAACTCCTGTCACCTGTTGACCCCTGATATTCCCAGTCAATCCGCAGCAGGACAAGATGGCCCCTGACGTAGAAACATTCGGGACATACCCAAATGCTATTTGACCACTAAGCCATTGGACGTTTGTTTTCTTGCCATTGAATCGTTGACCTATTGCCCGCTTTGCTTCACCTTCCAACGCTTGAAGGCAGTGTAGTTCTTGACGGTACAGTGTACTCAGAATCCCATTCGTTAGAATTTCAGTCTTGATACTCGTTAATAACTTTTGACCGAATGCTTCTGTAGCCGCTACTATGACTGCAAACTTTCGATGACCAGCAAGCAATGCCCATAACCCTGCTCTGACTACTATGGTTGTCTTGCCGCTGCCTCGTGGCATTGCTATCGCTTTCAACTCACCTTCACAACATGCAATCTGTATTTGCTCAATCAGCCGAAGGTGATCATCTGAGAAGGGCAACCCAAACGCATTTGGATAGCACGTTTGTAGATGATACAAAAGAGATTCATCTGATTTGTTTCGGACTAATGATTCTTCGTCAGTAAGATCATCAGGCAACGGAGAAGTATCTTGTAATGCAAGACGAGTCTTGCGGGCGTGCTTCGCTCTGGCTTGCGTCCCTGAATCCCGGTCACGGCTTTTTGTCCTCTGCTTTTCAGCGTCAGTCTTTTGTGTCGATGATTCCTGCATCAACTGTGAGATGATTTGTTGCTGTTCCGTTTCTGGATAGCTGATCAATAGCTTTTGCAATTCCAAGTCCGGCAGCGACATCAAGAAACCGATTTCCTCTTTGGTTAGAGTCCATTTCATATTGGTCGTCCTGTTGATTTTGTTGCTCTGCTGAAATCAATACACGACTAGCGGCGGCAATGTCTCTGTTACTGCTAGATGGATCTGCAACTACCCGTATCAATCTCTTGATCATTGCATCCCGATACTCTGATGGCATAGGCCAACGTTGCGACATAGCTCGATGAAATAAACGAATATCGGCTTTACTGGGATGCTCCGTTGTATCCAAGTTTTGACCAATGTGTTTTGAGATATTTCTTTATTCGGAGTTGATCAAATGGCTTTCGATCTTCAATGTCAGCATACCCGAATATCTTGCAATCATCCTTGTATAGTATGCCAACCCTCTTGGCTAATCTACTGTCGTAATAATCAAGGTATGACTTTCGCTTTTTGGTATCTGTTTGATTGTGATATGAATTATGTTTTTCCAACTTCAATTCAGGTATGCCCAACTGCTTTGTGACAACCTTCCAATCTGTTTTCAAACACTCATATCTCGTTATGTAATCAAACTCAGGTAGCAACCATCTCCACATGGGTTGCATAATTGTGTACTTGTTACTTTCAGGAATGAAGTTTCGTCCTTCATGGTTCTCAAGTCTTGTAACCAATTCTTCAAACGTGTTGCATTTATCGGCTATCCCTGCACCTCGTTGGTCTGACTGTTTGATTCGCCAGAATGATACCAGCCTGTCCCAAGGATTCCGACACCCGCCCCATTTGTAAAGCGAATGATACCAGTCCATCGAAAACAATTCACCTGCGATCATAGACCTGATGGGAATATGATTATGGCAAAGGTTTATTGTTTCCCTATCCCATGATTTGTCTGACTTGTCTGTACTGTAAAACTCAATCAACTGTCTGACGCGACCAAGCCTCAGATAGTTTTTGACGTTCCCCAATAGTTCTTGGTGCATTGACTCGGATGCGGTACGTCCAACCTTTGTAAACATAAACTGCCGACTAGCTGTTAGCTGTCTATTGTCATTTGTTTGTTTCATTTGATCCACTAGCCCAGCGGTATCAATGATCGGTTGTTTACTCATACAGGTAGCAGTCCCCTCAGATCGTCGTATGTTTCATATTCAGCAGTAGCGATCTCACGCCAAAGCGTGTCGTTTTGCTTTGCATACTCTGCTTCGATTTTCAGGTTCTTCCAAACATCACTTTGTCTTGAGTGACGTATTGTTGGTCCGTTCAAAGCGAAACAATGATTCTTTCGATACGCTTCACGTTGCCATAGCCAACCCATCCAAATATCATCGTACCGATTCACGTCGATAAACAAACACCAAGGCAACCATTGTTCAGGATGGAATGCTATGTTCATTCCACACAATGGAAAGTATTGCTGGAATATCGGCTCATGCTTGAACTCCATGTCTTGCCCTTCAAATGCAAGCTGTCTCGCGGCACAGTAGTCGCCTATCTCAGACCAGAATCCCATCGAACATGCTACCGGCAATGTCATGTTTTTGTTTTGGTTCAAGTATGGCGTTCCTCTCGACAATGGAAACGTCACCTCTTTGAACATCTTTACTTGCTGCGGTTCAAGTGCTTCCAGATGCGAAGCTGTAAGATCAGGAAGGGTTGGATGCTCTTTTGTAGGAAAACAATCATCGTCCAAAACAACAATCGTATCAGCACCCTGTGCTACAGCAGTCTTGATTCCTTCGTTCTTTGTCATGGCACACCCCTGCTTGTGCCGATCGTAAGTGAACACCATATAGTCAGTACCCCACGTCACCCCCCATGCTTCAGCAAACTTCTCCGCTTGTTTTTGATTGCCGTAGGGAACAACGATCTTGACATTGTTATCCATGCTCTTGTTCATACTCCTTGAGTATTCGTTTTACGTCATCGTGTTTGATTTCTTGAACGGTCATCATTTTCATTCCAAGTTCATCTATCTTCTCCATAGCATCGAAATCAATAGTTTTCTTTCGAATCAATTGAGTATCAAACTTGGTCCAATTGGATTTGATCTTGTGTTGTGGTCTACCAAACTTTCGTTCAGTAGTTACTACACCCGGCCATTGCCGTTCAAGATCACGCGACATTTTCAGTCGTCCGTCATCTGCATACACTGCTTGTTGACCACCTTCAACCTTTGATTCCTTACCACCATAGTTCGTGTCACACGTTTGCATGAAGAACGCGTTGAACATGATCGTGCAATATCCCGCCGCAATAACCTGCAAGGACATATCTGTATCTTCGTTGTATCTGTACCGCCATGTGTTCGGAAGTTTGTTCCACATACAAAAGCATGTGTAGCATCGCGTGTTCAAATAGAATGGCGGAACTGCTTGTTGCGGTCCAAGGAATCCAATATGGTTGAATGCACATAGGCCAACATTTTCATAACGCTCTATGAAATCTTCTACGGCACTTATTGCTATTGATGAATTGCATTGGATTCGCTCACGCTTATACATGCGGCCCATCATTCTTATGTCATCATCAAACTGCCAATGTCTTTCATGCCCTTCATCAATTGAATGCTGCTTGCAGAAGTTTCGAGCGTAAACCAACCCTTGATCATTTTCAGGAAGAACAACTAGCTTGTCTTTGCCGAGTGCTTTCGCATAGTTGTCAACCTCTTGTGGCTCAACTACAACCCGATAGGGTGTCTCGTATTTGTCAAACATGCGAGCAGTTTCACTTCGTCCATAACGTCCCTTGCTCGGAATGTATATCGGGTATCTTGGATGCTTTATCACTTCTTGTCCGCATCATCGAATGCTACTGACTTAGTATCTCGTGGTGTCTTTGGAGGATACCAGATGGCAGCAGTATTATTTTTGAACTCTGTTGCCTTGTCGATATCACACTTTTCTTTCAAGAATGCAACTCTCTCATCGAGTGTCTCAAACTTGATTAACAACTTAAAAGTGTCCTCAGCCTCGCTATCGTACTCAGGCATTCCCACCCACTCAGCGGCAGCGTTGAAATCTTCAACCTCTGTTCCTGTTCGTGTAACCATTACAAGATTGGCTAACACCTGATCATCGAAACCCGTGCCGAGAAGTCCGTGTTCATCTTCATCACGGATTTGCTTGAGCATATTGGTTAGCTCGCGATCATCGATGATACCGAGAGATGCTATTTCGTTATCACCCGTAAGTATCTTCAACGCTGCCGTCGACTCTGGCTCCAAGTCAACTTGCATGACTGGTACCTTTTCGATACCAAGTTCCTTCGCTGCTTGGACTACTCCATGCCCAGCGAGAATCACATTGCCTTTCGTCGATACAACATTTCGATAGAAACCGAACTGAGTGAGCGATTGCTTGATGTGATCCAATTGGTCAGTTGGATGTTCCCGGTAATTTCGTGGGTGAGACGTGAGCTTGTCAACACCAATCATTAAAACTTTCATCTAGTTCAACCCCATTCCCCAAATGCTTTCGCGTGACTTTGGAATCCTAAAACAAAGGAAGGACAGGTGTTCTCTCTTGGACTATCAGTCCTGAATGACCGATATAGTACCTACCTTCCCAAATGACCCTCTCAGAGCCTATTCAGGGGCCAACAGTCCCCAAATTAGCTGACTTCCCTCCGCCTTTGCCTAACCACGTCCAATTTGGGCTGAATTGCCCTATGGCTATCCTGTGGACTCGTGAAAGGGGGGGGCGATTAGCCTATTGTGACCCCTTTCAGCCCCCTGTCAACTCTGGTCAGAGCAGATCAGGGGTTGGTGTTCGCATAGCTCATAGCGACCGAACAAAATCCCTTGACAAGAGTACGAACAACACCGCTGCTATCAACGTGGCGTATGCCATATCGGTAGACATCGCTGCTGATGTCCTTCGTATCAGCGTGGGTCAATTCCAAATTGATGGTTGTTTGACTTGAATACGTTGGGCTGGCATTCAACCACTCAATACCACGATCATCAACGAGAGTGAAATACAGCGTGCCTGTCATTGGGCTGAACGTGTCTGATTCCCAAGACAATGCATAGCTACCCAAGTAATCATCACCAGCATTGAACGTGATGTCTCTTGTCGTATCACTATCATCGTCGACTTTCAACGTCCCTGTTAGCTCAATACCATTAGCACCATACCCAACACCTAACAATACCTGACTTGCTACAGGCAATTCCAACACACCCAAGCCAGCACCAACAGCAACTCCATCACGGACATCAGTCACAGCGGGTATGGTTGCCCCTGATGGTACGAATGTACCTTGCAATACATTTTGAGCATCACCGTAAACAGGTGCAGTCGCCAACACATCCGAGACTGCGGGGTATGTTGCACTGGCAAACAAAGCAAACGAATTTACAACAGCCATCTATTCACCTATGTAATTGTGACGGTCATCGTATCAGCCGCCTGATTTGTGTGAGTGTAAGCGGTATTCAACTTTGGAACGGTTAGCAATGCAGCAGCAGTTGCAGCAGCATCAGTTCCACGCATATCACTGTTCAATGTGCATGTGCCAACTAGCGTGACATTTGCAACAGTGTCAGCAGCAGGATCGAAGTTATTCAATGCTGCGATTGCTGTTCCATTTGAACTGATACCTGAATTGTCTGGAACGGTTGTGTTCGCACCGTCTGTTCCTCGCTGATCAGTGTTCGTGGTGCAGGTGGCAACCAGTGTGACGTTCGCTACCGAATCTGATGCGGGGTCAAAATCATTCAACGCTGAAACGGCCGAGGCTGTTGCAAGCGATGTTATGTCAGCTTTGAACGCATCTTCGTTGCTTCCTGATATGAAGTAAGCATAAATATCACTCGCTGTTGGTGCCGAACCACCTGACGGTGCATTCTCCAACGCGTTAGTCGTAAATTGATAAACAGCACCGTCAAGAACCAACGCTGTATTCAATTTGTCTAGTATTGCGTTGTTTGAATCAACTACACCATCGACAACTGCTAGGTTGGCGGCAGTTGCTGCTGAATCAGTACCACGCATATCCGAATTTGTCGTGCAAGTGGTAACAGTTGCAACAACATCCGATGCTGGATCAAAATTGTTCAATGCAGATACGGCTGATGACGTTGCCAGTGATGTTACATCTGCCATGAAATCAGAAGCAACATACGGATACGCTTGAACCATTGACCCAACGGCTGTTGCGAGGGTCATTGACGCAACCAGATGATCACAATTCGTCTCGCCCTGCGTCAGATCCAAACCCCAAACACCATTGCCAAAATGTGTTGCACTGTTCGATGATGCAGTTTGTGCCGCACCGTCTTTCGATAATACGATTGCTGGAGTACCAGAGGTGACGGGTGAACCATCTGCACTTGCAAGAGCCAAAAAACTAACTGATTGACCTGATATGTTTTTACGCATTGGTGAAACCCACCGGATTTGAAGTTTGAATGAAATAGGATTTGAAACTCGTGGGACCACCCGCAACATTTCTGCCGGATGAAACCCATGCAATGTCATCAGCAGTTAAAACACTCGACCATGATCGCACAGCATCAACCTGACCGCCAAACGGATACAACAGCGTTCCGGTTGGCCCACCGCCAATAGAACATTCCTGCAATGCACCAATCGTATACGGTGGATGCGGCCCTGACACACTTCCAGCCGGTAGAACACTCAACCCGCTGCCGTAGGTCACACGGGTTGAAATGGTTGACGCGATCTGAGTGCCGTCAATAAACATTTTCACTTTGTCCAATGATGCCTCACCACCATCCCACAAAACGCAGACGTGATACCACGTGTTTGAGGTATTTGCCGCACCACCTGCATAGAACAATTCCGCATCGCTACCACCTGATACCGTCTGTAGATAATAACCAGCGTAGAAATAAACACTTGTACCGCTTCGATACAACGACCATTGCCCTTTGTTGCTGCCATGATTGCAGGCGATGACCTGAATGCCGCTTGTACCATTGTGCCTGAACCATGCTGACACACTCATCGTTGCCGTGCCTGCCGTACTTGTCAGGGTGTCATCACCCCAAAACTGATCAGTGCCATTGAAATCAAATGCGTGCGTTCCTGTTGATCCTGTTTGGGTAACAATGCTTGCACTGTTTGCCGGGTAAACGTGCCGAGCATTTCCTGACACATCAATGCCGCCCTGATAGTTATCAGCGTTATGCCAAATGATTTCACCGTAGGTTGTTGGCATTTGTGCTGATGTAACCTCAATGTCAACAACAACCTCATCGAGTGTGTTTGAACTGCCCATCTGATCATCAAGGTAAAATTCCCACACGCCATCAATTGACGAAGGAAAACTACCCGATGCAATTGTCAGTGTGTCAGTCCTCACACCTGATCCAAACGGCAAAGAACCAGCCGTGAACATATAATGAGTTGAACCATCAGGATCATTAACATAGCACTCTGAGTGTTGCCAATCGTATGGTGCGTTCCATGTGATTTTCAGAACCACTGACGTAATATCACCGGCAGACTGCAACAGCGACACACCATCAACATCAACATCCTGTTGAATGTATGTTCCACTCGCACCCGTGTCGTTTTTGTACGTCAGTGTTTGTGTCATTTGTTATCTCTTTTCAATTCCTCAACTCTGCATCCCGCTTGTTTCGCAATGACTTCCCATAAATTGAGCCTATCAACTTCGCAATCATCCAATTTGCTCTCGACCCTCGTGAAATTGTTTTGAATGTGTCTATACAGAACAGCAACGACTGTCCCAAGAGTTGCCATCGCACCAAGCAACATAGAAACCATAGTAGGGTCGGCACTAGCTATCATCTGACTTAACTTTCACTCTGCGTATTACAATGTATTCGTCCGCGACCATTTGAGTCCCAGCAAGTTTTCCGAATCCATTCTGTTCGTATCGTGGTCCATATGAATTAACGAAATTCAATCGGTAACTGTTTAGGTCGAGTGGATTTCTTCGTTTGCGGTAACTAACACTCAAACCGAGAATAGCATGTCTCCACCATCTCAACGAGAATGTAACTGGTGCTGGGTCAGGTGAAATCAATGCTGATATTGCTTTGTCTACGCCTTGTCCAATATCTTCAAACTGAACAATGTTTGATCGCTTTGATGATTCCTTCACCGTTTCAAGCCTTGAATAACTCCTGCCCGATTTGTTATTCGGCCAAGTCGATGCCTCTGGTATTCCAAACTTCTGAACATACTCAACTGCTTCTGAGCAATACCCACCTTTGTTGCGATAGTTCTTGCCTTGTGCTGCTACTGCTGTTGCTGATAACTCTGATACAGGATCATTGATTCCCTGAAACGCATAACGGTTCATAACTCCCGCAACAATTGCGAACATCCAACAATACTTCCAAGTCGTCTGATTGAGGATAGGAACATCATTGAATTTATGAACGTCAAGCGGTGAAGATTGGTTTTTTTGCTGTGCTGAAATCAAATCAGGCCAATCAGACCGATCATAAACTTCACCCTGATACGTTGGTGAGCAGTATCCGACAGGATGCTTTTCATAGTCTCGCGACACATACCCATGATCCATCATTTCAATGACTCCAACTTCTTCAACAAGTCGTCATTGATTGGAATGATTTTCACCTGTCCATCAATTGATGTTATGGCACATGGCTGCTTGCCCTTCGTTAGTTCAAACAATCGTCTTATGTCCGGCTCGGCCAATGTCAAATCATCACCCTCACGATACCGACGAATCTCAACATTGTTTTCCTTCGCCCATTCATCAATCTTCATGCTGGATCCAACGCCAACAGGCGGGACTATCAACACAGTATCTTTCGACACAGGATCAATGATAACTGTCGGTTCATTTCTGGCATTCACAACGAACAAAACCACAACGACCAAACAAATGATCCACAGTATTGATTTTGGTTGGCTACTTCGTTGTTTCGTTATGTCAATCGCCATTGCTAGTTGACTCCAACTTAGTCAATCTTGTAGCAATGTCTGTCAAGACTCTATTCAGTTCACTGGTATCAATCTCAGACGTTGTTACTGATGCGTCACCAGTAGTCGTAAAACTTTTCATTTGTCCTATCAAACCAACAATCAGTGGTTGGAATATACCGATAGCAACAAGACCGACCATTTGAACAGCCGATACTGCGGCTGATATGAACATTGCAACAAGATCCAAACTTTCAACTGACCCATCATTCGATTCAACGGCAAGGTATCCATCAATCCATCCCTCTTGCCATAAGCGAAATGATAGAAATATCACCACGCAACCAGCGAGGAACTGGAATGTTTTGTTGTTAATCATTTTCGACCCCAAATACGAACACGAAACGAACCATATCGACTGTGAGCTACAGCATCACCAAGTAATGATCGACTGTTATCATCCTGTGACCCTGACCTACCAGAAGGGCGGCAAGTGCCAATTGTTTTCTTGGCTACATTAGAATTGCTACGCCACCCAACCCCTTCAAAGTTTGCACCCTTAATCGACCATTGATTACCGGCAGATTTTGGTGGATGACCCTTGCGATTATTACGAGCCATATAGTTAGCTCGCTTTTGTGCAATGTCCTGTCCACGCAAAATCTTTGCATCAGGCAATTGAACAGCATCAACGACATAAATGATTCGTGAAACTACAGGACTGTCAGCGACTGTTCCACTTGAATTTGCGAAAAGAAAAACAAATGCAATCGCTGACAGCAAAGCAAGATCACGCATCACTTGCTACAACCGAGAGTCACAGAAACATCCCGCCTGTATGAACGTGATCGTAGTCGTTTCAAAAAACTACGAACTGGTTGATTCGGCCGAGAAACTACCCGGCTCAAAACTCCCTGTACTCCACATCCATTTGGTCCACAGACTGCTTCTGCAATGCTACCACGCTGAACTGTTACCGTTCTTGTGCGAACTGCATTAACAGCTACTGGTTCTTCAATAACTAAAACTTCATCGGCTGTATTGAAGTCACCTGCTGTTGTCGGGCCTGTATCAATCATTGACACAATTAACAACCCAGCAACTAACAAACATAAAGTTGAAAAACGCATACGATCCCTCGTTGTTTGAGCAGAGCGGTCGCACCAAGGGTGGGGCTACAGTTGGCACGACCGTCTGCCTGTTTTTTTACGCCCCACCTCAAACGTAGTGTGACTGTTTTTCATTTCAGTTTCAAGGAACATTGACCGCAGGGCGGAACTATGTATACGAAAAAAACGCCCCGCAACGAATGCTGCGGGGCGTTTCAATTGAAAGTAGATGGATTCGACCAAATACATATCGTTGTTGATGCTGATTTTCGTTTTCCATCATCGGAAACCACTATCGCTTGGCGTCCAACGCATTGTTGAATGTACTCAGGGCTATCATCCTTGAACCACCCACATTCAACTAGGGAATCAATCAATTGCTTTGCTGATCCTCGGAGAATTGAATCGCAATCCCAAAATCTTTGTCTCGGACCGAGGTTGCGTATGATTTCAACAGACACAGGACGTTGGAATGGTTTTCGTTCGTATCCATGCTGCCTTAAACACTTTTCAATACGCTTGCGTTCAGAGGCAGCAACCTGCCACGCTCTTTGCTGACCAGCGTTGTAGTTTTTCAGCTTATATGGAATTGTTCTCTCGTATAACTTTGTCATGTCTTGCCCAGTCAGGTAGTTCACCACCTCGATCATAGTCACGGATCTGATTGAATTTTTCGTCGTGTTCTTCTTGAGTCAGTTGTTTATCTCTTAACATCCTACCAAGTTCAATTGAATACCAACCGTACAATCCATCATCCCGTACAGACTTCATAATGGCTCCTGCGTTCTTCTTGTTATGATACTTTTGAAACTGCTCAAGCCTGCGTTGTTCCTCGCTGGTTCGTCGTCTTGTCTCTTTGATTATCTCTCTGCATAATCTGTCGCTTGGATCAGGCATGTCGATACTTCCGCTTGCGTATTCATCACAAACATTACAGAAATGATCTACGTTCAGAGATGCTTCAACGATTGTTTTCGTCCAAACTGTTCCGAACTTCTGATTGCTTCCATCCTTTACTGGCTTTGCCATAAGACCTGCTAGTGTTGGATAAAACTTTGATATTGAATACAGTTCTCTACGAGCAACATCAATTGTTACCTTGGTCATTTTCATTCTCCGGTTTTATTGAAACTTCATCATCACAACAACAGTCTGAGACCCAACGCCAATCTGAATGCGTAGCAACTGACCCCCAAAATTCGGTCGTTCCTATTCCGCAATCTTCCAAAATCAGATCGCATGGTTCATTGCAGGTATCGCAAACGTAATCACCTGCGGGTTTGTCATCATCAGGCTTTGAATCAAACATCGTCAAACACCCCCAACCAATAGTCTGGTTTTGTCCAAGGGTAAGGATACCCATTCTTCTCGGTGTTTGCTTTTCTTGCCCGCAGCATCAGCGATAGTTTTTCCCAACCAATCGAAACCGTGAATTCATATTTCGCACGGGTGTTGACGTCAGTTGGATTCTTTACTGTTGGGTGTTTAGCAAACCAGCGTGCGTATAACTGTTTTGCAATCCTCAAATCTTTGGGGTCAGTCATTATTTCACTCCTATGAATCGTGGAGATGAATTATCGCTAACAACCCAATGACCACCGATGTTTTTCTTCCGCAAGATGATCAATGTTCGATCAGGATAGGGTGATTGATTTCTCAATTTCGTTGCGAACATCATTACGGCTGTTATCTCATCCGGTGCGTTGAATGTTTCACAGGACTCAGGGCCATAACCAAACTCTCTCAATGAAAATTGTTTAGGTGGACTGAAATTAAGATGATCTTCTGGACGAACACTACTATTGCGGTTCATCTTTACATAGGGCGTCTTGTGACGCTTCCAAGCAGTTGACATTGTTTACTCCGGTTTTGAAAACTTGAAACAGAAAACCAATACCCCTTTCCCCAAAGGGGGATGGGGTAGTTAGTTTTGTTAAGAACAGATCACAGTGTGTAGAAATTCCCTACGGTCCAGCTTGCTTTGAAGAACAAAGCGGGTCACACTCGAAAGTCCACTCCCACTCAAACAGTTTGAGATTGGTGCTGCTATTCTTTGGCGAGAAGATACGGAAGGGGGATGCCCCTTGCGGCCGGGCGGCAGTCAGACGCCCGCGGATGCTGCTATTTATGTCGGCAGCGAGACAAACAAAACTCAAATTCGACCCCTCCGGTTATCAGCCGGTGACTACAGGGGACGAATTTGAATCTTGGTTCTCAAAAGATATTACAGATACGCTTTGTGTAAACACCCCCCAACCCTTTGCTCATATCCCCCGTTCCCCTCTCTCATATCCCCCGTTCCCCTCTCGGGAGTGGAGTCCCTGTAGGCCCATAGAGCAAATAAGCCTGACACATGGCTAACCACGCACGTGAATAATCCCGATTGATTTCAGGTGCCATCTAGGGGGCAGGATAGGGTCTGGGGGGTATCCGAGAGACACCTAAAGAAAAGCACCCCCTGAGCATTTACTCTCAAGGGGTGCTACCAAGCTATGTAGGAATCACTCGTCAGATGTCACCGGAGAAGTGTCTGACGCATCATCCTCTGCCTGATGAGACTCAGTAAGCATAGCCCTGAAAGAGGTAGAGTCAACTGTCATCGGCTTTGGCTTTGCGAATGATGGAGTATCATCATCGCTTTGAATGCTACGGCCAATGTGCGGTTCAAATGGAATCCATTTTGCCGCTCTCCTGAACACAGTTTTCTTGCCCATCTCAATGTAATGATCACGCCACGGACCACTGTCACCACCTCTGGACTTACTCCGTACCCTCTGTACTTCATCATTACTCATCATCTCGTATCGGGTGCTTACTTCATTTGGGTTAGACCCTTCAACCTTGCAGTAGAATGCAAGAATGTCACCTGAATCTTCACCGATGAGATAATGCGGGACATGAGTGATAACTTCATGGCCGTTGTAGTGAAACGAATCACCTTCATAAACTACTCTTGCCTGAACTGTGAAACCTGCCCTTCCAGCAAGTAGAACAAGACCCTTGTAATCAACGATCAACTGCACCTCGCGGCACTGACGTCTACTATTGAAGAACGGAATGAGATGGGCATGAGTTCCATCTGGCTCTAATCCCATTTCACTCAGCATCATCATTGACTTGAAAAACGTTGCTTGGTCAACATCAGGCTTTGCAAGATCAGGCGTCCTTGTAATTGCAGTCAATGCAACTGCGACCATGCGTTCAGAAGTCAAGTGATTCGGTAGCACCGCGTCAATCCTACTTCTGAAAGCATCACTCATTAAATTTTGCTTCAAACTTAGTTGCTTCGTAGTCATATCAAATCTCCAGTGTCAAAAGGTTATTGTTATTTTCATCTGTCCAGTCATCAGTACGCTTGCGTTGGTAAAGCTCGGTCACGAGTAATCCCCACCGATCTTTCAAAGTTTCAATGCTGTTAACATCTACTCTGTAACAAAGCACTCTGTGTGGTGGCTTGGTTTCAACGAACAGAAATATGAAATCAAACCAATCTTCAAATTCTATTTCAGCACCGGTCAGGTAGTGTGCCGCTTGCAGTCCGTAACTAAAGTTTCGAACAGCTTGATAGACTTTCGATGGAGTACACTCTTGACAAGTTTTAATGTCTGCAACAATGTGTGCAGACGGAATGATCTTGTCAGGACGAAACTTGCAAGGTATGTCATTCCATCTGAAACGATAGGAACATTCAACTGGGCCTGATTCAGTCAAAATTGATTCTGCAATCTTATGCTCATACAAAGCATTCGTGCAGTCCAAAGCAGTATCCCATTCTGACTGCATAACAACCTTCTTGGTTTTGTCAGAATCGTTGAACCATTCCTTGTATGCTTTTGTTCTTCGATCTTTGATAGGGCAAATCACATATTCATCGCTCACTATATCTGGCTCAAGCGATAGTCCATGAACAAGTGATCCCAACGCAAACGATTTTGAATATGCTTTGTTACCTCTGATGTACCTGTATTCATACATGGATGCACCCTGATCAAAGCATTTGATTTCAGACGATGAAATATATCCTCTGTCCATGTGGTAGTCATCGATCGTTTCATTTTCATTCGTTGTCATTTTCATTCTCCGGTACATAGTAAATTGAAACACATCCTGCGGACTTCTCAAATTGAAATCCAAGCCTACTCAAACAATGATCAAACCCAATAACAGCTTGATCAAGTCTCACTACAAGTCTCAGCGGTATGCTCTTGGACGATATACATCTTGCAATTTGTTTCACTTGTCCAACCAACGCCCTTGCAACACCTCGTCGCCAACATGAAGGATGTGTAGCTAACCTAGTGATGAGGCAGTATTCATTTTCATCGTCATCGACTCCTAATGAATACATGATGTACCCAAGAACATTATCCTTGGAATCCTTGTATATCAAAACAGTATTGCTCGACTCTTCAGACCCTTCACAACCGAAAAAGTTTTTCAAGCATGAATCTTGAGCCAGATATTCAATCTCCATTATTTCAGATAGATGAATTGACTCTGCTTGGATTATTTTATATCTCATCAGCCTTGCTCCTTGGGTACTACTGGCCTACCAACTTGAATGTCCTCTTGTACTGAGTAACTGTTATCAACATTTACGAGCGTGTACGACAACGTGTCCCGTATGTACTTGGACACTGTGACTCCTGTAGCAGACGATTGCTTGCGTAACGCAGTTTGCATATTCTCTGTGATTGTGATTTTGATTCTTACGGAGTTTGTCATTGTAATTTTCCATTGTTGGTCCTATGTAGGTTGTCTCATCAATACGCAGCACCAGCTACGCAGACAGCACGCTTGAACGTGCTGTTTCGCTTCACATAGGTTTCAGTCCACTACACACTCAACATTGAGTTGTCGAAAGCGTAGTCCCATGCCTTGTCTGACTCACGATCAGCAACACCGAGGAATGATTTTTCAACCTCTGACAATTTGTTACCATCTTTCGTCTTACGTTTGTCATGCTGCACCCATCCAGTGACACTATTCACCAGTTCCCACAGATTGCAGCGAACAACATCATTCGATGGTTCCAATAGTTGATCCCGTTCCTTCAACAACCTTGCCATCATCGACTCAAGTTTGGTCTTGTGTCGATTGTGCTTGGCTACTGTATCTGCCTCAGACGGAGCGGGGTACAAAGCCGAGTAGAAATCAGCAGCACGTACCTTCGTCTCTTTGAGGTTGTTAGCCACTTCCATAATCGAATCAAACCGCGTTGCGAGTGACCGCCATTGCTGTACGGTATCGTCGAAGTTTTCTCGGAAGTTACCAACGTGCCTGAGATGGACAGTCGTATGTTCAACCCTTCTCATCATCTGCATGTTTGAACAAGCATCGCGATACATACCACACTGAGCCGTGAATGAACCACCGTAGTTAGCATTGATAATGAACTTGGGCCACATGGTATCAAGTTCATTTGAACACAATGCTTTTCGATACGACTTTGTAGGCTGAACAGCTACTCTATGACCCCTGTGAGGTTTGAAGAAACAACTGATCTGGACATCCTCAAGCCCCAAGTCAAGTCCAGCCGCGACTGTCTCAGCCAACATTGATACATCCTCTTTGGTATGTGGTATGTATCCCTTCTTGACTGTGGGTGACATCCAATCATCACGACCCTCAGCATCATCGAAACATAATCCATAGTGCGGACTAGGCATGTTGTCCGGTCCTGCCAACGGCACTTTGATAACTTCCCTCGTGAATGTCTCGTCAATAGTTGCTCTAACAGCAAGCTGAACGTCACTCATGGTTTTCGTAGTCATAACTCTGTCTCCGTGTAAAGGTGTTGCCCTGTCTCATCAGCACAAGTTGGGCGTGATCTTGTGGACGCTGATCTTGCGACCAGCGTTTCGACTATGTGACTGTTACGGTATTCATACACGTTTGTAAAACGTGGTCGTAATCGCCGCTCATTACTTCTGACATGAATTTGTCGCGATCATCTTTAGAAACGTTAGCACGCTTGAGTGCCTTCATTACTTTTCCGATGATTGCAAACGCGTTTCCGTCAGTGCCAGTTAACTGGACTTTGATTTCTGGGAATAGAATGCTCATTCTGTAACTCCTGTGATAATTTGTTCCATCTGACTTTCCTTCAAGTAGAATCGGTCACCGTTAATGTTAATGAAGTGTGATGCAGAATTTGAGAAGCATAAAACCCAAACTCGACGCCATGTTTTACGACCATCAACCACGATCATCCAATGCGTTGCTGATCCTTTGACGGACGTATAACCGTACTGGGTCATTCCTGCCCTTGGATTTGGTGGACGTGAAATCCTTGTATCAAGAATTGGCTTTGAAAGATATTCAACTTTTGCTGTAGTCATCTTTGTTCTCCGGTGTTGGTGGTGTTAGATATTACAGAATGGTAAGTAGCGGGTCGCTTGCAAGATCAATCTCTGCTTTCTTGTCCTGAGCGTCCAACGCTAACTTGACGTCATCATCTTCATCTTCAAAATCTTCAACCTCCAAAGTGGCAGCAAGTACCTTGAGGCATTTCGATAGTTTCTTGTTCAACATATCTGATATGCATTCTCTTGCAGACTCGTTCATGCTTTCGGATAGGTCTGAGAAGTCGAAGGCGTCAACACATTTTTGGATTGCTTCATCAATTGGATCCTCACTTGAATCAATCAACAGATCCTTGAACACTTTGCTTGACAGAAAATCTCCGATATGCGTGGACCAATCAGTGTCGCTGATTCGTTCTTCAATATCGGATTCAATGTCATAATCTTGAATTGCAATCCTTATATCTTCTGTACTGTCATAGTTGTTCATTGCCTCCTGACACTGTTCGTCCCAATCAATGCGGTCAAGAGCCTCTTCAATGTGGTGTTCGAATTCCACATTGTCCATCTGAACACTGACAGCCTCTTCAATGTTGATGTCGTATTCCTCAACCACCTTTTCACATTTCTCGATGCTGTGTTCAAGGATCTGATGTTTCTTCCAAAGTTTTGTTTGACCCTTTGACTCATCAGCAAGATCAGCAGTCAGAATGAATCGGATGTTTCTAGCGATACGCTTCACGTTTGTAACAATCTTCATTTCATCTCTCCGGTAAAAGTAAATGGCTTGTCTCATCAGAGGACAGGTAGCCATCCTGCCCTGACGCCCGAAGGCGTTTCGACTTGCGTGGTGCTATGCACCGTTTGACCAATGAAGACTTTGTTGAACGCAGATGTAGTTGGTTGCATCGTAGTCCGTGTAATGTTCTTCGCTATCGAGAGGAACATACTTCAAACGCTTGTTCTGTTCATTGCATAATGCTTTAGCACACTTGATTGCTTCCTTTCGTGTGCCGAATATCGTACACCACTCAAAGTATTCTTTCGTTTCGCCTCGCGAGTCGCCGGAATAGTTGACCACGTAGATCATAACTCTGTCTCCTGTAGTTTTGTTGTTGTTGTTACTTGCTGCTTTTAATATCCGCTATCAGTCGTCTATCGTGATTACATACCAACTCGTCGCGACTACGGTTTGCCGAGGCGTTGTTTTCTCAACAGGATGCCTGTTGTTTCGGACGTGAATCTTCGTGCCACGTTTCACTTCACTCAAATCATTACCACGCGAGGCGTCACCAGCCATCAAGATGTACTTCTCGCCGCAGTTTGATTCCACTGTGATAGCACAACCGTTCTTCTGCCATTCTCGTACAGTGAAGCGAGCGATCAAAACTCCGTACCTCGGTAATTGTTTCTTACTCATAACTCTGTCTCCGGTGTTGTTGTTGTAACTGTCTGCTTTTAATATCCGCACTTCAAAAGGTTGTCGGTTCACACTTGTTGTAGTCAGCAACGCGAGCGTCGATACTGGCTTGCGTTGCATTCTGGCAAGTGAGAATCGCGTACTTCGCTTTATGACCATTCATCTTGTTGGTGTACTTCACGTCGGCTAATTCGTCCCGAACGTTGTTTCGGTCATAACAACCAAACTCCATGCCAAACGCTTCGTCTTCAAATTCCTTCACTACCAAGACGTAATACTTACTCATAATTCTGTCTCCGTTGTTGTTGTTGTTGTTTACTCAAACGCTCCGCTTATCTTCCAACCACTTACTCGCTCGTACCTTGCAGCACTTCACGCACAGGTGAACCGATGCCTCGTCCATCCAACTTTTGCCGCCGAAGTTCTTGCCCGTGTGAATGCAGATTTCCAATCCGCAGTCTTTGCATTGATTCCTGTCGTTGACTTTCTTGCTTTTGCATGTTCTACACTTCATAACTGTTCTCCGGTGTTGTTGTTGTTGTAAAGGATGTAATGGCTAGTTGCACTCGGTGGGATTACCAAATTCGGCTTTCACGAATGAGAATGTAAGTCTCAGTTTTGCGTGATACTTCTCTGCTCCCTTGCGGGTAGCCCATGTCTTTGCCTCACTCTTGTTCTCGGTCCACTGTATTCCGTGACGCTTGCTAACACCTCTCAAGTACTGGTCTGTAGTATGCGATGGGCAGAAAGTGAATTTGATATAGAATCTCATCTTCGTTCTCCGGTGTGAATGTGAATTGAATTGTGATTACTTGACTGGGACCATGATGCAGTAGCGTGACTTTTCACCATGTACCCAACCCGTTTTTGTGTTGACCGTGAAGCGTCCCTTCATTCCTTTGAATGATACATGGAACTTCTCTGGTGTCCCGTTAGACCATTCACTAACCTTTGTTACTGTCTTGGTCGTTACCTTGTAAGCAGCGACTGAGTTGGAATGCAGTACGGGATGTCTTTCAAGAGTTAGCTTGTCTCCAACCTTGATAGGCTTAATCTCTACCACCTCTTCATCTTTGTCGTCTTGACTTTCTTCACGCGATAGTTCCTCACCGAATGCTTCAAGGTGAAGCGAAAGATCATCGATGAACTCTTGCTGTGCTTGATACTTGCCATCACCCCAGTGATGTATTTCGTTCTCGCTGATTTCTTCTCCCATGCACATCGAACCTTCAAGCAGCAAATCATGTATCGTCAATATGTCTTTAGCCATTTCAGCTTTGGTGTCCGCTCCTGCGATTATCGCTGCTGCGATTGCTCTTGCTACGCCCTTGGATGTATAAGTCATCATCTTTGTTCTCCGGTGTTGTTGTTGTTGTTGGATTAGAGATTTGCGTCTTTGACTGCATCGTTGATCTCGTCGGCCATCCATGTTTTCCACTGGTAAATCGTTCCGTGGTTCAAGTGACAAACGCCAATCGACTGAATGTCCAGCCGCCAGTCATCCGCACAAAAGTAAAAGTAGCCATTGCCTTTGACGAGTTCGATCTTTCCAAGGTGCGGAAAAGTATCAGCGATCCATTTATTTAACTTTTGCATCATCGTTCTATTCCTCGTTGTTGTTGTTGTTGTTGTTACGTTGTTCGTTCTTATACCTTAGTTCCACTCATCAACTGTGTCGTCAAGCCGTTGAACGTCATTGGCTTGAAAATCAATTGCCATTTACTTCCACACTTGCGGCATGTCCTTTTGCAAACGGTAGTTGCGACTCTGTCTACCGTTACTTTTTCAAACTTTCGGCCACAACTGCATTGGCCGTTTATTCTTGAACGTGTAGTATCTTTCATCATTGTTCTCCGGGGTTGGTGTTGGTGTTGTTAAAAGTGATTGTGTTAGTTGAGGTGGTTGAGGTCAGTGACGCCGCAGTATGCTGCGAGTTCTACATTGCGTATCGTTTCGATAGTCGCGATGATCTCGTCTGCGATGTCGTGCAGTTCGAAGTTGATTGCGAGAGCAAGTAGGCTACCCCTGTTGCTTGCTTCCTTCGTCTTGGCTTCCCACTGTTCTCCTTTCATAACTATGTCGCCTGTCCACTTCGTGTAGCCAGTGTGATAGCGAACCTTCTCACAATTTGCGTATGCTTCTGCATGTCCTTCGTAGTGTGAGTCGCACTTCCATGAACTCAGCTTGATTGTGGTGCCGGTTGCTTTTTCGATTTGTCGTTTGACTTTTGAATTCGTCATTGTGTTTCCTGTTATCGGTTTCGAGGTATCTCATCAGGCATGGCTACCAGTGCCATGCGACCGACCGCGTTCGCTCGCGAGAGGACTTGTCTCTCGAAAGTTACTGACTAGGTCAGGGTGTTGCGTTTGGTTTGGCTCGAACTGAGCATAGCCTTCGTTAACCTTCGACTGAATCATTTGAATCTCTGACTCGTTCTTCAAACAGTAAGCGGCTTCGCGGCTTGTGTTTGTTGTTCGTAGTTCAGAGGAACTCAAATCGAGGAACGTTCCTTGGCTACCCGCCTCACTTGCGATTGCAAATGTTTATCCGGCGGTCGGTCGGGGCTCGTAAGACTTACCCGCAACACGTTAATGTTTATGATCGACTGTCCGCAACAAACATCCCCGCACCAGAAGGAACTAGATGAAGTTTTGGTTTTGGCTCGTGGACTTTTCATCCCCTGACTCTGATTGAGATACTTCTGAAAGGCTATGCGTTTCGAAGTAGCTCGCTCTCGTAGTTCAGGGGGTTACTTCCCCCGCGAGTTGGTCGATCCCCGGACGGCTCAGATCACTGCCGGGTGCGTTAGATAGATTGAGAAAGATCAGTTAGTGAAGGTAGCTAACCTTCACCTAAACCAGTAGACAGTAAAGAGGGGTCTAGTTCCATCCCAATCTGCCCCCTAGTAAAAGATTTCTAGGGGTCTGCTTATTGACCTGAATGGACACCCATCCAGAGCAAGCTATCTGAGGAAAGTTTTTTTAGAGAATCTTTTCAGAATCTAGACTTCAAGCCTGTTTCCATACAAAAGCCACAGGGGGGTTGGCTGAAAGATAGGTCAGCGAGAAGGTCAGAATACGACTTCAAGATTGTCGTATTTGAGACGTTGCTTTTTTGATCATTGCTCGAATGAACATTCGCAAGATGAAGTCTGGTATCAATCTCAGACCGAAACGAAGATGACGTTTCTGGTTTATGAAATGATCGATGTAGTATTGAATATGTAGTTCAATCTGATCAGGCATTGATGCGTTCAATTCCTGTTTCACTTTCTTACAGTCACATTCAATATCGTGATCCTTTTGGATCCACTCAGGAATCCATTTAGCAATCAAATCTCCAACGCCCAATCTACTCATGGATCACACGCGAGAGTGTTAATGACCACCTCGTCCCATGAACCAGTCCCCGAAGGATTGGTGGGAACGATGCAAGGCGAGTTGTTACCGTACTCATTAACGCATGGCGAACCGCTTGTGACACAACCGAGAACAGTCGGAAGTGTGCAACCATCAAATGTGGCAGTGTCCCAATCGAGAACCAACTCGTGACTGGTCGAGCATGTTGCAGATGATTGCATACAAACCTCTGCGACACGTATTGCTGTCAGTGTTCCGCCGGCAGGCACATTCGTAAAGGTGACAGTCAATTTCGCACAACAATCACTACCTGATGTTGGGTTCGCCCAAACTGCTGTGGCAATATCTGCACCCCCTGCAAAACCGCTTGTCGCTGCCGCAGCATCCCACGATATGTTGTCCAGATCAAATTTGATGCCGTAACCAATGTTGCATTCGTAACACTCGAAACACAATTCGGGGCATGGACCCTCAACCCAATCACCACTAATTGCATCGCATTCACTTAACGTCATTCCCGGCGTGTATGTTCCCGGTGGGTATTGGCAACAACCAGTTGGCTCGCATGGATCACAAACATCGAAACACGGCAGGTCAGGACCAGTTTCAGTTTTGCAAACATAGATCACTGTCGAGTTGAGGCAAACCGCAGTAGGGTCCGCAGGATCAATCGTGTATCCGGTGACAACTGCAATGGATTCGGTTGCTAGTGCGAGCGTGACGGTAGTTTCATCCGGTGTGCATTCGGATGGTTTAATACCGAACATCGGTATCTCGTGAATTTTGTTGTACTCAATCTCGCAACCAGCAACCGTGATCGGATCATCGGTGGTTCCAATCTTTCCAACGATAGTCACATCAACAGGTGATCCGTACAACGCTGAATTTGTCATCACAACATTATAAAACTGCTCATTCGGATCCCAAAACGCCCAACCCTTTTCGCCTACGATCAAGCATCCCGTAACCATGCCGGGTGCGGTTCGTATTTTTGTATTCAAAGGAATCGCAGGAGGGAAATACAATACCGGGCTATCACCTTCCGCAAATTCGCTATCGTATTCCCATTTCGGATCGGTGTCTTGCAAGTATTTAACTCGGATCCATCTAGCCAGTGGTTTTTGAACATCCGTGATAACCCATTCATCAGGTATTCCAGTCATGCCGGCATACGGTGTCAAATCATTACATGAATCCTCCGCACGCTGCGGCCATGTTGTTTTCTCAATGATGCACCATGAACCGCTTATTGCCGAAAATCGGTGCGGGTTCGTTACATTCTCAACTTTGTAAGTGTACGGGATTGACCCACCACCTGAATCACTCCACGATTCGCAATAATCAACATCGGGCCAACGTGACTGCACCGCATTCAGATTGCTGAAATACAATGTCAGGCTCGGCTCCGGTGGCACCGTCTGACCAGTTGGCTGTTGGTGTGGTCCACCGCTGGCATCGTCAACGTAAACCCACACCCTCATTTTCTCGATGGTCTGCGTACACTGTTCAACTTCCCATCGAGGATAATCAGCGGTCGACGGTGGTTCAATGTCAGGTGCCTGCGTCAACACCGCATAACCGACTGAACCACCGCAGGGAAAGTATGTGTTCGGCGTGATGTTTATATTGCTTTCACCAATAGCATGTGCAAACAGTTTCCGAGGATCATTCACAACAACAGGATCGCCACGAACAAAACCTGTTTCCCCAAATGTATCCAGAACATCCGCATCAGCCTGACCAGTATCATTGAATTTGTTGATCAGTTTGAATCGAATGCGGGGTGTTCCTGTTCCACCCGTGCTGCAAAAATCAGTTACCCAAAATGCACCATTGGCGAACACCACATAACCAACATGCCCAACGTCAAGCGAATCAGGTTTACAATCGGCTGCAAAATTGATCGTCTGCGGAGTTCCTTTGAACACCCCATCATTCAACGTGAGAATTTTTGCCTGACCTGTTGCCGTGCCTGCATACGCAGATGTCAGTTGGTATTTCCAGAGTGGCTGAGTATCACCGAGACTAACAACCGCTTGTGATGTGTTTACCAGATTGAGTATTCGATACCCGCTGGTTGATCGCTTCATCTGAGTTGTGTCAGCAGGATCAGGGAATGCGTAATCACCTGCCAATGATTGATCGAGGTTTACAATCGCACCACCGTTATACGCGAACGGACCAATCTCATCGGTCAGCACGGGTCGTTCAGCGATAACAATTTGGTGACAGTCATCCGGCCAAACAACCGCAGACAATTCTAATATGTGCGATGGTGCGATCTCGTATACATCATCATCGACACCGAGATACGATGAAACACCTAACACCTCTGCGATGTCAATGTCACGATGTGCCTTGCATTGAACAACGGTTTTGTTGATTAGAGAAACAGAAGTGCCGGCCCCAGCATCCGTGCTGGGTAATCTCTCGATGACACGATTCCACAAATCAGCAGTCAATGGTTTTCCGGCTGACACTTTCAAGTTTGAATTGTCAGGGATATTTTGTTGAGCCATTGGTTTCAGGTGCAATCGTTATGGTGGTGGTGCTGGTGGTGCTTCACAGATTTTCATACTATCAAAATCCGCTTCCTCATAAACTTTCGCAACATATGCAGCACGCGGTGTTGATACTTTCAGATTCGTAGCAGCGTCCTGCGATTGCTTGAAACTGAACCAAATATAATCGTGACCATCTTTGGTAATCCCACCGATACCGCCGATGCTATAGGCAGTTACATTCGGACTGATTTCAAACGAGAAATTCAAAACCGGATCCTCGGAAACCAGATCACCAGTCGCACCCAAGAACAAAACCTCTCCCGCATCAAAACACAAAAACGTAGCATCATTAACCTTGCCGGTGCATTCATACAAAATTTGTGCGTAGTCACATGGAGTTGTCACATACGCTGCCGCAATCTTTGCTTTCACCGAGATTTTCATTGACGGGATTATCTTAGAAACGCCCATTGGGTTTCCGTCTGCATCAACATTGATTGACGTCCCAAAATCTGGTGCAACTTCACCGGGTGCATTGTAATCTGTTTGTGAATATGCGGCCTGCGTGTTAACTGTTCCGCCTGTTGTGTCAATTGAAATTGTGCAACCGCCAACTTCTGGCGTGTAATCATAGTTCGCGGTGAACTCCCACGCATCAGGACCACCTTCGGCATACAACGCCCAATCCATATTCTTTAGACCGAGACTGTCGTAGGAATACAAACCTATCGTTGCAGCAACACCAACAAACGCTGCACGGCAAACGATTGGATCTGAACTACCACGCACCAACCACCTACGCATTGCCGTATTGTTGTCAGCGGAGTCCATGCCGCTACGTCCAGACATTTCACGAATTGAAATGGTCACCGTTGGCGAAACTGTAACGTAAATGATATCAGCCATTTTCTATTCCTATGCGAACACCATGCCATTGTTCATGTTGAGTGTGTTCTTTGCAATGATGTCAGTATTCTTTACGGTTTTCTTCTGAGCTTGTAATTGTTGCTGCTGAATACTATTTGTTCCACCGGCCATTGCCTCAGCAGCGGCAATCGAAAATGTACCCCTTCCTGCTAGTCCTTTGGATGCTACTTCATCTTCACCCAACAAAGCATCATCATGTCTCTTTAGTTTGTCCATTTCAGCTTTGCGTTGGGCTTTGGCATCTTCTGCTGCTCGTGCCTTCTCGCTCATGTCCTTGCGTATTTCATCTCGTCTAGCTTTACGTGCCTTCTCTCGTTCCTCAATGTTACGTTGATTGTCTTGACGCCATCCCTCTGCACCCTCTTCCATCGCTTCACCAAAACTCGACATCCATTTCGCACCCGCAACCATGAAATCGCCGCCGCCCGTACTTCCAAACGCATCAACAGGCCCACCGATGGTGCGAACACCTGACATTTCACCAATCATTTCAGTCACGCTGTTGTAAACATCATTGTAGTAATCCTTGTAACCTTTCAAAATGTTTTGCAACCATTCACCTAACTGTTTCATGATAGCCCCTACGCCTTCTGCTGCGGCAGCAGTAGCGTCGACAAGGACGTTCATTGCTGTATCCCAGTAAGCACCTATGCTTGAAGTCAAGTCCAAGAACGTCCCTTCCAGACCATCCATTACTAACGCCCACGCACCTTCCAAATCACCTTGCGTCATCGCTTCCACGATGGCTGTGAATGCGTCACCCCACATATCCACCAGCGGTCCGAATCTTTCAATCACATAATCAATTGCTTTTGAGAAGAACCCAAAGTAGTGTTCAGCAGCGATACCAACCGCAGCCAAGGTAACAATGATTGCACCAAGCGGGCTGAGAATGAAACCTAGCAAACCGGCCATCGCTGATAGTGCTGCACCTATACCAATGAATGTGAAACCAAGTGCAGTAATCGCCGCACCAAAACCAATCACCGCCATAGCTACTGCCGCGACTGTCTTGATTACCGTTTTGTTTTCTCTGATGAACGATACAATATGCTTTGCCATGTGTGCAAACTTAGTTGCGATTTCGGCCAATGCTGGTGCAAGAGCAGCACCGACTTGTTGTTTGATTCCCTTCCATACACTAGCTACACGATTCATCGCATCTGTGTATGCTGCCGCTGCATCTGCATCTTCACCTGACATACCCCTTCCAAGATCGCGTGCTTCCTGACGAAGTTTATTGATACCTGCTGCACCATCCTCCAACATGGGCAGCATCAATCGTCCAGTCCTGCCAAATACCTTCTGTGCAATCGCACCACGCAAAGACATATCCTCAACACCTGATAGTGCCTCGGCTACTTTCATGAATTGTTCTTCGGGTGATAGCTTCGCCAAATCCGTGAACGACACTCCAATTTGTTCAAAGGCATCTGCCGGCATCTTTGATCCTTGGGCAGCGTCATAGATTGCAGACGACAAACCCTTGAACGACTTTTCAACATCATTGACACCTGCACCGCTTTGCTCTGCTGCAAACGCCAGTTCAGATAATGTTGATTTGGCTACACCAGTTCGTGCAGACATCTTGTGTATCTCATCACCCATCTTTGCGAAGTCTGATGTTGCTCTCAAAAGTGGCAACAGTACAGCAGCACCGGCAGCACCAATAGCAGCACCTCCGACAGCCAATGACTTGCCCATCGCTTTCATTTGTTTACCAGCAGCCTGCAACCCCTTCTTCATATTGGGTTTCAGTCCGAGTGAAACATATGCCTTGCCTGCTTCGACTGCCTTTGCCATATTCTCAACTCCAAGAATCTTTGAATGCTTCGTTCAGGTTTCCTGCTTTTAATTCAAACATCAATGCAGGTTTCATAAACGGTCGTGCTGCGATTGTAATTCTTCGTTTACGTTTCTTTGTTGCCTTCTCCGGCCTAGTTCTCTTTGTTCTAATCCACCTTCCCTCTTTGCTTTGTCCGAATTGAAGCCAGTGTTCTTGAATCGTGTACGATCCACCATGTTCAAGCGTAGCAGGAACCGTAGTTTGGTTTCGTGTGTTGTTACCAGTGCGTCTTTGGATGACAGGGCCAACAACTCCCGTTAGGTCGTTGTAATTATATTCAAACTTGATCGTCGATAATGCTTTGCGAGTGTGAACGTGTGGCGGCTTGCCCGGTTTTGATGGTTCCTTCTTTCGTTTCAATTCTTTTGTTGCGGCCCGTTTTGCAATAAACCTGAGAGAATCACGAACAGACCGAGCCGCGTACCTATGGGTCGCACGCTTCAACTTCTGCTGTTCCCATCTGATCCGTGATACTTCTGTTGTTACTGACTTCGCCAGCTTTGCCATTGCGGGATTCATTTCGTTTCAACTTTCTGTATTCTTCCTCAGGGTCATCGAAGTCTGGTTCATCAATTCGATATGGATTCAACTGAGATGGTTGTGGCGGTTTCTTAACGAAACAGGATAGAAAGTGTGCTGACAAAACAGACGTATGATCCCACTGCTCAACCCTACGACTAAGACAAACTGTTGTCAGTTCGTGAAACGTGAGAGGCATCCAATCTATTCCGAGGATACTTGCTGCGTGGAAGATTGCACACCACTGAGAGTCCGCTGCAATAGCTGCTCGAACTCTGGGGTCGCAAACTTCTGTCTCTCGACCCGAGTCCCGCTCAGAAACGCTTGCGTCAATTTCTGTAGCTTGATCTGGCTTAGGTCCGCGTAAAAAACAGACAGTTCCTCACAGAACGCATCTGACACTGAGTCTGCCAATCCTTCACCCATTAGGGCAGCATCGAATTTGTCTATGTCCAATCCGTATTCTGTTGCTTGATCTTTGACTAGCCACCAGACATACGTTACCCGGTCGAGCAAACTACCAAGTAACCTTGTCCAATCTTCTTCATTCAATAAATCAATATTGAATTTCGATCTAACAAACCGTGTGCTACCAAGAGTCATCTCGATAGTGTATTCATTGCCGTGCTTGTCCGCGAATTTGTGCGGCATTGATCAACCCCTGTTAGTTATTACGGTGGTGTAGTTCCTGTGAATGCAACCTTGTTCACTTGGACATTAGCTGAATCATAAGCATCTGCAAGTGACATTGGAATGCTAGACACTACAGGATCACCGCCGTTTGCTGTTTCTGCAAACTGCCCAAGAATGATAGGTGCTCTCCAACCGATCGAATCACCTGACAAGATAGTTCCGTTGAGATGTACCATATCAAGGATGTCACCATCCTCTGATGCGTCCTTCAGAAAGTCATAGACAGTATCGGCAGCACCAGATGTGGTTCGCCTGCGTACATATTCAAATGATCCGTTGAATGCCGAGTACCCCGGTATCTGAGATGTGTTTTGACTACCATGAAATTCAACATCAGCCAACGCCGGACCATCATTCACACTGATGTTCCTCGACCGAGGTATTTCCACCCATGTCGGTGAAGCATACGTTGCAGAGTTGTAGTAGAAAAATGTTTCCTTGCCTGAGTAGGCACCTCTGGAAAGATCAGTAGGCATAGTTAATCCTCATCGTGATAGTCGTAAAACTGTAAGCGGATAGTAGTGAACCAAATTCCGTTTTCATAATATGATGGAACATCAAACGAAACTTCTTGCGTCAATGATGTCAGTCTGTGTTCAGCTAACACACTTTGAGATAGTGGTGTTGCTGGTGTCCATAGTCCGATAACATCTTCTGCAAGCTGATCGTAAATATCACATGCTGCAACCTCTGCCTCTCTGTATGCAGATTTTGCATCGGTAGGATACCCGGTTTGGCTTGGCGACCTACCAAGTATCGAAACCTGTATGTCAAGCAATCTGCTTGACGGTCCCATATCAACTGTGATTGTTCGCTGGTCGATTTGAACAGCGACTATCGGTTGGTCCAAATCTTCTGGACGATAGTTAGCAACAACACACGTCTGAACGATTACTGTTGGTAACGCATTCGAGATAACTTGTGCCACAGCATCGCGTAGGGTGCTAGCTCGTGACATATGATCTACTCGTATGCAATCGGTAGAATGTTCGAAACCCATCTGACCACGACCAGAACGTACCGTTACTGGTTTGCAGCAGATCGTAAATGTATCCGTTGTAGCGGATAGCATCTCCACGGCTCGGCTCAACTAATGATCCTGCGATATTCAGTTTGTCAGGTTGAACAATGAAGTCAATCGACTTCATGCTTGAATACGTGTCATCCTGATTATCATCCTGCCAATTAGTTGAACCGAGAACAGCTTGCAAATCTATCTGTATGTTTCCACGCAAGTACGCAATATCAGTACCGGCACTTTGGAAGAGCCGTTCATTGTGTTGCTGTAGTCCTGCGATGAACATACCCATTAGACAACTGCTGTTTCTGTATTCAGTACAGCATCGGATGTGACGATCGGGATATTCATCGAACTCTGTGGGAATGGGGCAGGTGCCCCCGTTGGGTTCGTTGCCGTTCGGCTTGCCTGTAACTGCTGTAGACTTCTGCGATTCATGACCAACTGAGTTGGTGGTCGTGCTGCGGGGAAGTTAGCAATCGCACTACTGATCAGATCATCGGTCAACGAGTTGCTTCCTGCATCAATGTTACAGATGCGTCCAATCGAATAGATCGACCCAATTTGCAAACCGAGGTATGCACTAACAGGCGTCACATATGCGTTGAAGATACCAGTCGATGATCCATCCATCATTTGTTGATATGTGTCACCGATGCCAATGTCGCCATCGTTTCCAGTGATCAACGTAACATCAGTCAGTGCCGAAACACTACGGATGAGGAAAACACTCGACAACGCTGTTGATCCTCCTGCATCAACAACCATCGGATCAGCCGCACCATTAATAGTGGAAGCATCCGTCAAGCCGTCGAATCCATCTGAATCTGAGGTAGTACCGTAGATCAACTGTTGTTCAGCTTTGAAGAAACCTGCTTGCAATGCTCGCTGAGATTCTCTTGCAAGCCAAGCCTCTGCACCGTATCGGTATTCATCAGCGTACATCTGATCAACGTGGAACGAGCAGTCAAGCAATGCAAGATCAATCGAAACCTTCGTATCAGTTGAGTGACCTTGATCGCGTCCATCGTTGATCGACCGGAAACCAACAACAGGTGCGGCAGTTTCTTTGAGGTATTTATGCTGAGTGCCATTGGATGCGTAGTCAGACATAAGTGCGTTCAACAACGGAGCATCTTGAAGTAGATCAGAAATGCCGTCAACGTCTGATACGTTTTGATCGTTGATCGTAATTAGTTGTGACAGTGGTGCTGGGTTTTGAGCCATGATAATGTTTCCTGCGAGCGTAGCAAAGTTTCAAGGGGTAAGTAATTGAATCGAGTTCGTTAGTTGTTCTCTGATCCACGAATGTTAAACATAGATGCAAATGTTTTTGGAGTCTCTGAGGTTTCCGTTTCATCTGCTGTTGCAATAGGATCAGTTTCACCAATCTGCACTTGCGATAGTTTCTTTTGCAATTCAACAATCATTTCGTTGAGATGTTTGTTATCTGCTTTCAATTCTTCGCAATATCGTTCATACCCCACTTCGAGTGTGATTCCCTCTTGAAACCAAGAGGTGCCATTCTCAACACCGAACTCTTCTGTAAACTTGGCGTGGTCGGCAAGTAGTTCTTCTCTCGCAGTAACCGAAGGCAACTCGGTATTAGCAGCGTCCATAATTGACTCCGTTGACGTGTTCAATAATTCAAGTTTGTTTTCGTTTAACCAACGCTGGAAAAACGACCTTGCCCTATCTGGATCAATACCAAACAGAGACTGTGGTTTGTTTTCAGACTCGCTTGATGCGTAGTCCATGAATGCGAATGCTTCTGATGGTAATTCATTTCTGTGGAACATACCTTCTGGGTTGGCAGCAGGCTCATCCACGACATCTGCTGCACGTAATTTTCCAATTCGTGCATGTGGATATGAATTGATATTCATTGCATCAGGTGATGTAAACTCTCCATTCACACTATTCTCGAAAATGAACTCATCCTGCAATTGCTCGTCAGCCTCAAACACTATTGAAAGACCAGCAGCAGAAGGATCTTCGGTAGTTAGCAACATCACATATTCTGCAAGATCACCTTCTGGTGTTTTGTGTGCAGATTCAAAGAAATGCAAATCACCAACAACCTTGTCACCCCATCGTTTCATATTCTTGACTCGACCAAGAGCCCGGCCAAGTCCATCCGATGACATACCGGGATGAGTGAATCGTGCCTTGATGCCAGTATCAGCAGCCTGACCAGCCTCATTAACCTGATCTAGTGTTTCACTATCAATCCACATTCCATGCCCTAGTGCCTCGCCACCACTGATGACAGCTACGTTGTGGATAACACCTGATGAATAATCACCCTGATTCATTGAGATGTTTGGACGAACACCTTCTGAAATATCTGCTCTTTCAAGCCTGACATTTTTGGGTTGTATTTCAGTTGATACTTTATGTAGATGTGTTGTCGTCATCTTCATTCTCAATTAGTAACTCGGTATCGTCTGTTGCTGCCCACGCTGGAACAACACCCTTCTGTTCCGCATACTCTGCTGCTTTGGCAATCTCATCAATGTTGTCGAAGTAGTCTGTTCCAGTAGCTCGGCAAATTCGTTGCGGTGTATCTAATCCGCTTTTGATTGATTCGACTGCTCCCTTGATTTCTTTGCTTGGATCCCACCAAGGCATCCCGCGAGGTATCCAATCAAACTTCAAGTCTGCGATAGACATTCCATTTGGAATTTGCAATCGCTCTTTCAAGAGCCACTGCCTCATTTTCCAAATAGTGTAATCGTTCCTCATTTCAATCTGGTCGTCACGTTTGTCTTTACATGATCGCTCATAGTGAAGCCAAGCTGCCCTTGAGCCAAAGAAGTTTGTGTGACTCTCATCGTAGAATGAATAGGGAATATCAAGGCACTTAATAGCAACCTGAATTACAAGCTGAGTAAAGTTTTGAAACTCACCTGATGGTGTCTTTGATTCTATGACTTCAACCTTCTCGCCTGCATCCATATCCACGTATCTTGTATCGGACTTTACGAATGCTTCAAAACCTCTTGGTGCTTGAACGTGATCGTAGTCATCGTCTGCTGGTCCGCTACCATCTCGATGATCGTCAATCGCCAGAGGTGCTTCCTCAGCGTCACGATAGAATGCCAATGCGAACAGTTGACTTACTTTTGCTTTCAGTAAAGCGTAGTTGAAGTTTTCATACACATCACGCAATGGGTTGAGTCCAGCTACAAGAGGTGAGATGCCTCGTACTTGATCCTGAGCATAACGGTCAAAGAATCCATAGTGAATCACATTCTTTGATTGAACAGATCGAACAAAGTTAGTTCCTGTCAATCCATCTCTGGTGTATATTCCATATCGCATTGCTCGACCATATTGCGATACTTGCACCCCTGAAATCCAAGTAGCCTTTTCATTTACTTCTGGTGGATTCTTCAACAGATCAGCTTGCAATCCTTGTAGTCGTCCGTCTTGCATCTTGATCAAGCAAGTATCGCCATCCAATACTCGTCTCATTTCTGCTAGGCGAAACATTTTCTCGCGGCTAAACTTTCCAGCTATATCGAATCTCTGCCGCACAGAATCTTCGGCCATCAGTGTTTCAATCTGATCGTCTAATTCTTTTGAACCAGTACGTGCCTTGAAGTTGAATTGAGAAACATAGTCAAGGTGACGGCGAACCATCCAGCTTGCA
>Ga0315319_10000028_pt1 | contig 39899 bp, 45 predicted proteins | sample M1500m3416metaG_FD_203463 | JGI IMG/M metagenome (GOLD analysis project Ga0315319, IMG submission 203463) | Ammonia-oxidizing marine archaeal communities from Monterey Bay, California, United States - M1 500m 3416 | ecosystem: Environmental > Aquatic > Marine > Intertidal zone | place: USA... | reverse complement strand
GCTGGGTGTGGACATACAATCACGAGCGACCAAACATGGCGCTGGGAGGCATCACCCCCAAACAGAAGTTGGCCCTCGCGGCCTGAGCTCTACTTCCGGTAAGTACTAAAAATGGGGGGATTACCGGAAATTCTTTGCCTGATATTGAATAGGCAAACGCCCTGTAGGATCCTCTGCCGCTAGAGAGCCAACCTCTAGATTGTGTCTACTCATCATAAAAGGACTTACGAATGTTCTGTCGCAAGCTGCTTCCTTTCTTGCTTCTGTGTGCTGCAACGACAGCTCAAGCTCAGATCTACAAATGGGTTGATGAGAACGGCCAGAAACACTTCAGCACCCAGCCCCCAGCCGCCCAGCCAAACGTCGAACCTGTAAAGGTCAATCAAGGCTATGTTGGTGACGATCGTCCTGCTCCAGAGGCGGAGGCAGCATCTTCAGAAAGCAAGCCTACTGCCTCAGCTACAGCATCAAAAAAAGAAATGTGCGCTAGCGCTATGCGTTGGACGGCTATCGATATCGATAACCTGAAGGACATTGCAAAAGAGAAGAAGCAATCTGGAAAGGCATCAGCAGCAGAGTATGACAACGGCATAAAAAGCCTGGACGCCGTCAACAAGCAGATAACCATGCAGGATTGCATTACAAGCTCAGGCGAGGATCAGAAAAACTATGAGTGCCTATCTAAAGGTGCCGGTATTTTGGTCTGTTCAGGCCTAATGGAAAAAGCCTTCAAAGAAGCGTTCAAGGAAGGGGCTAAACACGCGCAAACCCCCTAAGCACTGCCGTTCGGCGCCGCAGCAGCCCTGCAGCGTGCGATCTACAATACCTCACAAAAAAGGGGCGCCGCAGCGCCCCTCTGTATCGCGGTTACCCGCGTATTCACCCTTTTAGTCAGTCAATCGCGTAAGGGCTTCGCGGTATTTGTCGGCGGTTTTCTGCGCTACATCAGCCGGCACTGCCGGAGCGGGTGGCTCTTTGTTCCAGCCGGTGGATTCCAGCCAGTCACGCACGAACTGCTTGTCAAAGCTCGGCGGGTTCTTGCCTTCTGCATAGCTGTCCGCCGGCCAGAAGCGACTGGAGTCGGGGGTCAGGGCTTCGTCCATCAGGGTCAGGGTGCCGTCTTCGTCCAGACCGAACTCGAACTTGGTGTCAGCAATAATGATGCCGCGCGTGGCAGCGTATTCCACCGCTGCGCTGTACAGGGCAATAGAGGTGTCGCGTACTTTGGCGGCCAGTTCGGCGCCGATAATCGCTTCGCATTGCTCGAAACTGATGTTCTCGTCGTGGTCGCCCACAGCGGCTTTGGTCGACGGTGTGAAGATAGGCTGCGGCAACTTGGCCGCCTCTTTCAGACCTGCTGGTAACTGGATGCCGCAAACGGTGCCGCTCTTCTGATACTCCTTCCAGCCGGAGCCAACGATATAGCCGCGCACGATAGCCTCCACGGCAACCGGTTTGAGGCGCTTGGCGACAACTGCGCGACCCTCCACCAGCGGCAGTTCGGCGGCCGGCACGATGTCTTCGACTTTGTCGCCGGTGAAGTGGTTGGGCACCAAACCCGCCAGCTTGTCGAACCAGAAATTGGAAATGGCCGTGAGGATCTTGCCCTTTTCCGGAATCGGCTCACTGAGAATCACGTCAAATGCCGAAAGGCGGTCAGTGGCGACCATCAGCATGCGTTTGTCGTCGATCTCGTAAAGATCACGGACTTTGCCCGAGTAGATTTTCTTCAGGCTGAGGGTAGTGGCTGTGCTCATGTCGGAAATTCCGCCTTTGGTAAACAAAACAGGCGAAACCCGCCGGGTTTCGCCTATTGGTAGTGCCGGTGCAGCAGTTACCTGCTATCAGCCAAGGTTTTCCTGGATCAGATCCAGCACCTTGCGCGCCACATCGGCGGGAGCAATGGTGTTGAGGTCTTTTTCCACGGTGACTTGCACACTGCTGCCAGCGGCGGTCAGGCGTACCTGATAGCGTTCAGCACGGGCGTCGATCTCTTCCTTGCTTGGCGCGCTGCCAAAGACGCTACCGAAGAAGCCAGGCTTGTCGTCCGGCTTCTGCGCGCGCTCGGCGAGGTTGATGTAGTAAACGCCCAGGCTGCGGTTGATGTCGTCAATACGCACATCAGCCATTTCCAGGGAACGACCCACACCGGACCAGGCGCGGTCGAAGTTGGCACCCAGAGTCAGCACCGGATTGCCATTACCATCCTCTGACAGGCTGACGCGGTTTGGCGCATCAAAGTCGCGGGCCGCCAGCAGCGACACCGAGCCGCCCTGCTCAGCGCTGCGCGCCAGAGTCACGAGCATTTCATCCAGCAGCGCAGCATCCAGGCTTGGGTTGCTGCTGCGGTTAGTGAATGCGACATCGGCAGTGCTGCCGGCTGGACGCTCGGCACTGACCACAAAGATTTCACTGGTATTACGCTGCACACCTGGCTCGATACGCACCCGCACACGGGTCTCGGCATCCGGGGTTACGCCAGACACACGACTGCTCAGGCGACGCGCCATGGATTCGGACAAGGCATCAAAACGCTGCCAAGCAGTGCTGAATTCGCCAACCTGCGGACGCTCTTCTGCAATCCGGAAACCATTGTCGGCAAAGAACTGACGCGCCACTGGCCAAACTTCAGCCGGTACACGCTGCGCCACAACCCAACGCGATTCGCCACTCTTCTGCAGGCTGAACTCGCTGGCATCACCCGCCACGACTAAAGCCTGTGGGCGCGGGACGATAAATTCGTCTTTATCTGTGGTGGTCGCCACCTGCTGGGGAACGGGCAGCAGTGGATCGATGCGCTTGGCATCAACATTCGCAGGGATTTGCATCATGGCCGTCTGACGGGCTTCGAGGTAGTCACTGCCACGGTCACGGAAATAACCGTTTTCGCCATAGAGCCAGCCACAGCCGCTGGTGCCAGCGATGATCAGGGCCAGTGCAGAGAGTCCGGTGAGTCGCTTCATGCGTCGTAATTCCTCAATTAAACCAATACGCCGGACTGGCGCAGGGCCTGACGCAGCGGGTCATGACAACGTGGGCTGAGCCAGGTCAGTGGCAGACGAATACCGTCCGGCATCAAACCCATTTCATGCAGAGCCCATTTCACCGGAATCGGGTTGGATTCGATAAACAGCGCCTTGTGCAGCGGCATCAAGCGGTCGTTGATCGCGCGGGCGATGGCAGCTTCACCACGCATGGCAGCCGCGCACAGATCGCTCATGGCACGCGGCGCGACGTTGGCGGTGACCGAAATATTGCCCCGACCGCCCATCAGCATCAGCTCGACAGCGGTCGCATCATCGCCGGAGTAAACCAGGAAATCCTTGCTCACGCGATCCAGTACTTCCTGACCGCGCTGCAGGTCGCCGGTGGCTTCCTTGATGCCGATAATGTTGTCGATCTTGGCCAGGCGCTCGACAGTCTCCGGCAACATGTCACAGACCGTACGGCCCGGCACGTTATAGAGAATCTGCGGAATGGCCACCGACTCGGCAATGTGGCGGAAGTGCAGGTACAAACCCTCTTGAGTCGGCTTGTTGTAATACGGAGTCACCAACAGACAGGCATCGGCGCCAACCTCTTTGGCTGCGCGGGTCAGCTCGACCGATTCACGGGTGGAGTTGCCACCGGTGCCGGCAATGACCGGGATGCGCCCGGCCACCTGATCGACGACTCGACGAATCACTTCGATATGTTCAGGCACCTCAAGGGTCGCCGACTCGCCGGTAGTGCCGACCGCGACGATGGCATTGGTGCCCTCTTGCAGGTGGAAGTCCACCAGTTTGCTCAGGCTGTCCCAATCAAGACCACCTTGCGCATCCATGGGCGTAACCAGTGCCACCATACTGCCCGCAATCATGCAACCGCTCCTGCCGGAAAAAGAGAGCCGTAATGGTACTGGGGCCACCTGCCTTGCACAAGCGAAGTACCGGGCAACGCGTATACAATCTTTATCGACCAAACGCGGTCCATTCCTCACCGGCCAGCCCCTTCGGCATTCCCCTGAGCGGTGCTTTTCGCTACCCTTCCGGCTTTGGTAGGTATTGCCTAGGCAGGCCAACCGCTTATCGTTTAGGAAGGCTGCATGTCCACCCCCCCAGTTCGCGAACAATTTCTGCTTATCAGCGCCCTCGGCCCCAACGCCATGGAGCTGACCAATGTGCTCTGCCGCACCAGCCACGAAAACCGCTGCGCCGTGGTCAGCACCCGCCTGAGCCGACACGGTGAGTACAGTGCGCTGGTGTTGCAGATAACCGGCAGCTGGGACGCCCTGGCGCGCCTGGAAGCAACGCTACCGGCGCTGGCCAAGAAGCACAGCTTCTCGGTCAATGTGATCCGCAGCGCCGCCTCGGAAAACCGCCCACAAGCATTGCCTTATGTGGCCTATGTCAGTTCGGTCTATCGCCCCGACATTCTGAACGAGCTGTGTCAGTTTTTTCTCGATCATCACGTCGAACTGGAAAACCTCACCTGCGACACCTACCAGGCACCACAAACTGGCGGCACCATGCTTAATGCCACGCTGACCGTAACGCTGCCGGCCGGCACGCAGATCAGCTGGTTGCGCGATCAGTTTCTCGACTTCGCCGATGCGCTCAATCTCGACGCCCTGATCGAACCCTGGCGCCCACAAACCCCATAAGGAGCGTTTTATGGCCGTAGCACTCGACACCCCGGTTGCCGATTTCCAGGCAGAGGCCACCAGCGGACAGACCGTCAAGCTGTCTGCACTCAAGGGCCAGCAGGTAGTGATCTACTTCTACCCGAAAGACAGCACACCAGGCTGCACCACCGAAGGCCAGGGGTTTCGCGATCACTATCCGGCCTTCCAGGCAGCCAACACAGTGGTGTTCGGCGTCTCGCGTGACGGTCTGAAATCCCATGAGAACTTCAAGTGCAAGCAGGCGTTTCCCTTCGAGCTGATCTCCGACAAGGATGAAGCCGTTTGCCAGCTGTTCGATGTGATCAAACAGAAGAAGCTCTACGGCAAGGAATACCTCGGCGTGGATCGCAGCACCTTCCTCATCGATAAAGACGGCGTACTGCGCCAGGAATGGCGCGGCGTGAAGGTTCCAGGGCATGTCGATGCGGTATTGGCTGCAGCCCAGGCGCTGAATAAAGCCTGAAAAGTTGCAACACATAAAAAAGCCGGTCCACTGACCGGCTTTTTTATGTGTCTTTAATTACGGCGCCGCCAGCGGCTCACTCCGCGGCCAGGCATCGATCACGGCTTTAAACAAGGTAGCCAGCGGGATGGCAAAAAACACCCCCCAGAAGCCCCATACCCCGCCAAACAGTAACACTGCGCAAATAATCGCCACCGGATGCAGGTTGACCGCCTCAGAGAACAGCAGCGGCACCAGAACGTTGCCATCCAGCGCCTGGATAATGCCGTAGACCACCATCAGGTAGATGAACTGATCGCCCAGCCCCCACTGAAACAACCCGATCAGTGCCACCGGCACGGTCACCACCACCGCACCGATATACGGCACCACCACCGACAGCCCCACCAGCAAGGCCAGCAACGCCGCATAGTTAAGGCCCATGTAAGCGAACGCGATGTAGGTCGCCACGCCGCAGATGATGATTTCGATCACCTTGCCACGGATATAGTTGGCGATTTGCTTGTTCATTTCCTCAGCCACCTGGGTAATCAACGCGCGCTCACGCGGCAGATAACCACGGAACCACTGGCCTATGACCTCGCGATCCTTGAGGAAGAAAAACACCAGAATCGGCACCAGCACCAGATAAATCATGATGCTGATCAACATCGGCAGGCTGGACAGGGAGAAAGACAGCGCCCATTGCCCAAACTTGCCGGCCTCACCACGCAGACTGTCGATCAGCTGCACAATCTGCGCATCAGTGATCAGGCTCGGGTAGCGCTCAGGCAGCAACATAAATACCGCCTGCCACTCCGTGGCCATGCGTGGCAGCTCATTGAACAGAGTGCTCAGCTGCTTCCAGAGCAACGGCATCAGCACCAGCATAAACAGAGCCAGCATGCTCATGAACAGGGTAAACACCAGCCAGACCGCGACCACCTGGGGCAAGCGCAGGCGCTCAAAAGCATTGACCAAACCCTGCATCAGAAACGCCAGCACCATCCCGGTCAGCACCGGCGCCAGGATGCCGCCCAGGGTCAGAATGACGGCAAAGCCGACAACCAGCAGCAATGCCAGCACCACCGCCTGCTCATCGGAGAAATAGCGATGTAACCAGTCCTGCAACACCTTGAACATCGTGACTCCTTAGCTGAGCAGCAGAGTAGATATGCCGCCTATAGCCAGCACTTACAACAATCAGGCCTTACGCAGCCAATAGCGATAGATGCCTTCGTCAACTTCTTCGCGCAACAGGCGATGCCCCGCCAGACTGGCGAAGGCACGGAAATCGCGCTGTGAGCCCGCATCAGTTGCTTCAACCTTGAGCACCGCACCACTGGCCAGGCGATTGAGTTCCAGCTTGGCCTTGAGCAAGGGCAGTGGACAGTTGAGGCCGCAGGCGTCCAGATGCGCATCGAAGTCCTCGGCACGCCATTGCATATCAGTCATTGAGTTACTCCAGAAGGGTCGCAAGGATACCCAAGGCCGCACACCTCTGGCCAGCACGGCTACCAGACAGCTACAGTAGCGCCTTTGTGTTCGACATGAGCTCTGTGCATGAACCTTCTGCGCCCTACCCTGTTGACGTTAACCTGCCTGCTGACAGCCCCCGGCATGGCAGATGATCTGCCGTCCCTCGGCGACGCCAGCTCCGCCCTTGTTTCGCCCCAGCAAGAGCACCAACTCGGTCGCGCGTGGCTGAGTCTGGTACGCGGCCAGGTCAGCCAGCTTGACGACCCACAGCTCAAAGATTTTGTCGAAACCAGCGTGTACCGCCTGAGCGAGACCAGCCAACTGCAGGACCGACGCCTGGAGTTCGTACTACTCGACAGCCCACAGATCAACGCATTCGCGGCGCCCGGCGGAATTGTCGGGGTCAACGGCGGGCTGTTTTTGTATGCCCAGACCGAAGCCGAGTACTCATCGGTCATGGCTCACGAACTGGCGCACTTGTCGCAACGCCACTTCGCTCGCGGCCTGGAAGCTCAACAGCGCATGCAAATCCCGGTCATGGCCGGCATGCTTGCCGGGATTGTCGCCGCCGCTGCTGGCGCCGGCGATCTGGGTATCGCAGCAATCGCCTCAACCCAGGCCGCCGCCCTGCAGGAACAACGACGCTTTTCTCGGCAGAACGAGCAGGAAGCCGACCGTATCGGCCTGGTCAACCTGGAAAAAGCCGGCTTCGACCCCCGCGCCATGCCGAGCATGTTTGAACGCCTGATGCGTCAATATCGCTACGACCGCAAGCCGCCAGAATTCCTCCTGACGCACCCGGTATCAGAATCTCGTATCGCCGACACTCGCAACCGAGCTGAGCAATACGCCGAACAGGGCATTACCGATAGCGTGCGCTATCAGTTGATGCGCGCACGTGTGCAGTTGACCTATGAGGAAACCCCGGGAGTTGCTGCCAAACGCTTTCGCACGATGCTCGATGAAAATCCAAAAATGGAAGCCGCTCGTTACGGCCTGGCCATTGCCCAGATCAAGAGCGGCCAACACAAACAGGCACGCGAAGCCCTGCAACCGCTGCTGGCACAGTCACCCAACGATGTGAGCTACAACCTGGCGCAGGTGGAATTGGACATGATGTCCAATCACCTAGACGACGCGCAGAGTCGCATCACCCGCCTGCTGAGCCTATACCCGAGCAACTACCCGGTTAACCAGGCGCATATCGATTTACTGGTGAAACAAACCCGCATCAAAGAGGCCGAACGCGCCCTCGACGACATGCTGAAGCGCCGCAGCAAAGACCCTGACGTCTGGTATCAAGTGGCAGAGGTTCGCGGCTTGAGTGGCAACACTATCGGCCTGCACCAGGCGCGTGGTGAGTTCTTTGCGCTGGTCGGCGACTACAAGCAGGCACTGGAGCAGCTCGACTTCGCCAAACGCCGTGCCAGCAACAACTTCCAGCTGGCCTCACGCATCGACGCCAGACAGCGCGAGCTGATCGAAGAGCAACGCATCATCGAGCAGATGCTGCGCTAGCGCTGAACTGCGCTAAAAAACCAAAGCCAGGCATACGCCTGGCTTTTTTGTACCTCGAACTTAGGCGTTGCCGCTCAGTTTAAGCCGCGCAGCCTGAGTGAAGTCGAGCATGCGCTTAAGCGGCTTGATCGCTTTGGGAATCAAGGCCTGGTCGACGAAAATCTCGTTACTGCCCTCGCGCAGGCACTCCAGGGTACGTTGCAGGGTATTCATTGCCATCCATGGGCAATGCGCGCAACTGCGACACGCCGCGCCATTGCCGGCAGTCGGGGCGGCGACAAACTCCTTGTCCGGGCACAGCTGCTGCATCTTGTAGAAGATGCCGGTATCGGTGGCGACGATAAAAGTCTTGTTCGGCAGGGTCTGCGCTGCAGCAATCAGCTGACTGGTGGAACCCACCGCATCGGCCAGCTCGATTACCGCCGTCGGCGACTCGGGATGCACCAACACGGCTGCGTCCGGGTACAGCGCCTTCATGTCTTCCAGCTGCTTGGCCTTGAACTCTTCGTGAACGATGCAAGCACCGTCCCACAGCAGCATGTCGGCACCGGTCTTGTTCTGGATATAACGCCCCAGATGCTGATCGGGCGCCCAGATAATGCTCTCGCCGTTGTCCATCAGGTGCTCGACGATTTCCACCGCACAGCTGGAAGTCACCACCCAGTCAGCGCGTGCCTTCACTGCTGCCGAGGTATTGGCATACACCACCACGGTACGCTGCGGGTGCTGATCACAGAACGCCGAAAATTCTTCTACCGGACAGCCGAGATCGAGCGAGCAGGTTGCCTCCAGCGTCGGCATCAGCACGCGCTTTTCCGGGTTAAGGATTTTCGCCGTTTCGCCCATGAATTTAACGCCTGCCACCAGCACAGTCTGCGCCGGATGGGCATTGCCGAAACGGGCCATCTCCAGCGAATCGGAGACGCAACCACCAGTTTCTTCCGCCAACGCCTGCAGCACCGGGTCGCAGTAGTAATGCGCCACCAGCACGGCGTTCTGCTTTTTCAGCTCGGCGGCGATCTCGGCGCGGTAAAAAGCCTCTTGCTCAGGCGTCAGCGGCTTGGGCTGCTTGGCGTCGAGATGGGCTTGCACCAGCAGGCGTTCGGAAATCTGCGTCATATCATCAGGCCCTGTAGAGCTCTATCTGTAAGCACGGAAACTCGAGTATACCCACCATATTAACAACGTAGCTGACCACACAAGTGCGGGCAGGCAGCAGGAATACTCGAGATAAAAACAACGGATACAAAAAAGCCCGAAAATTCCTTTGATCAGAATTTTCAGGCTTTCTTGACCTTCCGTGGAAGGAAATATGGTGGGTCGTGTGGGATTCGAACCTACGACCAATTGGTTAAAAGCCAACTGCTCTACCAACTGAGCTAACGACCCGACGCGAGGCGCATGATACTGATTTAATTCAGAAATTCAACACTTCGCAGAAAATTTTTTAGAAATAACGAGTGGGATCTACCAGCCCGGCGGTAGCAAAGCCCGCCGCACGCAGGCGGCAACTGTCGCATTTTCCGCAGGCGCGGCCCTGATCATCGGCTTGATAACAGGAAACGGTCAGCGCGTAGTCAACGCCATGTTGAACTCCAGCCTGGACAATCTCGGCCTTACTCATGGCCTGCAGCGGAGCCTGGATACGGAAGCCCTGCCCCTCCACCCCAGCCTTGGTGGCCAGGTTGGCCATGCGCTCAAACGCATCAACAAATTCAGGCCGGCAGTCGGGGTAACCGGAATAATCCACCGCGTTTACCCCGATAAAAATATCCCGCGCACCCAGCACCTCAGCCCACCCCAGCGCAAGCGAGAGGAACACGGTATTGCGCGCTGGCACGTAGGTCACCGGGATACCCTCAGTCGGGCTTTCCGGTACATCGATGCTGGAATCAGTGAGCGCCGAGCCCCCCATGCCATTGAGATTCAGACCAATTACCTTGTGCTCGACCACCCCCAACTGCCGCGCCACCTGCTCAGCGGCCTGTAACTCGGAGCGATGCCGCTGACCGTAATCGAAACTCATGGTGTAACAGCTGTAGCCGTCGGCTTTGGCCAACGCCACCACGGTGGCCGAGTCCAGACCACCTGACAACAGGATTACCGCTTTCTTATCGCTCATATCAATGTCCCGGCTCATCATTCCAGAGAATCTTGTGCAGCTGCATTTGCAGGCGAACTGGCAGGTTGTCGGCAATGATCCACTCAGCCAGCGAGCGCGCATCCAGCTCGTGATGGCTGGGCGACATCAGCACCTCAGAGACACGCGTATCCAACCGATACTGGATCAGCTTGCTCACTGCCCAGTCATAGTCCTCACGCGAGCAGATGACGAACTTGACCTGATCATTAGGCGTCAGCAGCTCGATATTCTCGTAGCGATTGCGCGCCACTTCCGCCGAGCCTGGGGTTTTCAGGTCGACAACCTTGCTTACCCGCGGGTCGACCGCCGACACATCCAGCGCACCACTGGTTTCCAGCGACACCTCATAGCCCGCGTCACACAAACGCTGGAGCAGAGCAATGCAATTAGGTTGCGCCAACGGCTCACCACCAGTCACGCAGATATAGCGCGGTTTGTAGGCGGCCACCTGTTGGACAATGGCATCCAGCGACATAAGCTCGCCACCACTGAAGGCATAGGCGGTGTCGCAGTATTGGCAGCGTAAAGGACAGCCGGTCAGGCGAACGAACACTGTCGGCAAGCCGGCGGTGCGCGTCTCGCCCTGCAGCGAGTAGAAAATCTCGGTAATTCGCAGGGTTTCTTGCATATCAGCCACGGGCGTGACAGCTAAACAGGCTGTCCGCCTCCGTTGCGGGAAAAGGGCCGCGGATTGTATACGAAAAAACTGCCAGGAGCAGTTTTTAACGTTGCGTAGCGACGGCCCGCAGGGTGGCCGCCAGGGATGGCTGGCCATAAAAAACTTGTCGCACAGCAGCCACAGAATGGAGCCAGAAAAGCAGCAACAAAAAACCCGTGCAAGGCACGGGTTTCTCTATTGCACGCTCAGCCTCTACGGCAGACGCTGCAAATCCCGCTGCGCCAACTGCGCCGCGGAGCTACCTGGGTACTGCGCAATCACTTGCTGCAAAATGCCCTTGGCCTTGCCGGAGTTGCCTAGACGCTGCTCTACGTCAGCCAGCTTGAACAGTGAATCCGGCACTTTCGCATGCTCAGGATAAGCCTGGCTGACACGGGCAAACGCCTGACCTGCGCCCTGCAAATCGCCCTGCGCCAAATTCACCTCGCCCAGCCAATACTGTGCATTACCGGCATACTGACTATTCGGATATTTGCGCAGGAACGCGGCAAATGCCTGATTGGCCTTGTCGAAGTCCTTGACCTTGATCAGGTCAAAAGCGGCTTCATAGAACAGCTTTTCCTTCGCCGGATCAGCCGGTTCATTGCTAGCGGGTGCCTGACCCGCCACTGGCGCGGCCGGTGCAGTACTGGCGTTGATCGCGCCAGCACCTGAAGAATTCTGGTTGACCGCAGCACCTGCTGCGCCACCACTCAAACGCCTATCAAGATCCTGATAACGCTCCAGACTCTCTTGCTTAAGACGCTGAATTTCGTTCTGTTGCTCTTCCAGCGTACCGCGCAATTGCGCGATCTCGTCCTGCATCTGCTGCAGCTGGTTGAACAGCATGCCCTGCGCTGAAACGGGAGCCGCAGCCCCCGTCCCAGCGGAGGTGCCGGACGTACCATAACCAGCCGGCGGGTAACTACTGCCATAACCGGCATTGTTATCCACCACGGGAATCTCAGCCCACGCCGCAAGCGGAAGGCTGAGCGCCAAAACGGTTAAAGCACGGCGGCACGTACGCATATCGAATTACTTACGCAGTTCGACGCGACGGTTTTGAGCCCACGAGGACTCGTCGTTGCCAGTAGCAATGGCACGCTCTTCACCGTAGGAAACCAGTTCCAGCTGAGCTGGGGAAACGCCCTGCAGTACCAGGTAACGCTGTACAGCCTTGGCGCGACGCTCGCCCAGAGCCATGTTGTATTCACGAGTACCGCGCTCGTCAGCGTGGCCTTCCAGAACTACGCGAGCGCCATTGCCTTGCAGGTCTTTGGCGTGCACGTCCAGAGCGCGCATAGCCTCTGGTTTCAGGTCGGAGCTGTCGTATTCGAAGTAGAAGGTGGTGATAGCGCGCAGAGCAGCTTCTTCGCTCAGAGCACCGTCTACACCATTACCGTTGGCGTTGTAGCCAGCGTTAGGATCAACAGCGCCTTCGCCAGCAGCGTCGCCGCCTTTGGAGGAGCAACCTACAGCCACGGCGAGAGCCAAGCTCAGTGCGGCAAACTTACCAAATTTCAGCATTTCCATCATGTAACTCCTAATGACCCCAGTGTGTTAAGCAATATGTAAAGCAATACAAGTGTTACGCCGCATCAGTTCAGGAAGGGGGACCAGGAAGGCTCTCGAACTTCGCCTTGAGCGGTAGGAAGAGGGAGCCTCACGCGACCATTGGTGGACGCTAACATCAAGACTCCCCTACCCTGCTGGCGGGTCGCGTAGATTACCATGGTGCCGTTGGGCGCAACAGTGGGCGACTCATCCAAACTGGTATCTGAAAGTATCTTCAAATTGCCGCGTTGCAGGTCCTGGGCCGCCACTTTGAACACGGTGTAACCATCCTGGCGATGAATCATGACCAGGGTCTTCTCATCAGCCGAAAGTTTCGGGTTGGCGTTGTAGTTCCCCACGAAGGTCACACGCTCTGCCGCACCACCATTGATGCTGGTTTTATAAATTTGCGGTTTACCGGAACGGTCCGAGGTGAAGTACAGGGTCTGACCGTCTTTACCCCAAAAGGGTTCGGTATCAATCGACTGCTGATTAGTCACCCGGCGAATCTGCCGGCTGCCCATATCCATCACATAGATTTCCGGGTTGCCGTCACGCGACAGTACAAAAGCCAGGCGATTACCGTCCGGCGACCAAGCCGGCGCGCCGTTCAGGCCGTCGAAATTGGTGATCTGCTCACGACGACCTGTATCGATATGCTGGACAAAGATCCGCGGACGCTTCTGCTCAAACGACACATAGGCAATGCGCCGACCATCTGGCGCAAAGGACGGCGACAGGATCGGCTCACGCGATTGCAGCAAAGTCACCGCACGCGCACCGTCATAGTCCGAGCGCTGCAGGGTATAACGGGTGTTGTTGACCGAAAAACGCTCCGCCGTGACGTATAACAGACGCGTGGAAAACGCACCCTTGACGCCGGTAAGCTTCTCGAACGACTGGTCGGCAATATGGTGCGCCATATCGCGCAACTGATCAGCCCCACCACCCACACTGCCCGTCATGACCTGCTGCTGAGTCGCCACGTTGAACAGGGCAAACTGCACCTGCAAACGACCGGCGCTCGGCACGATACTGCCGACCAGCACATACTGGGCGCCCAAGGCTTGCCAGTCGCGGTAGATCACTTCGCTCGCCTGAGTTGGCAAGCTGATCATGTTTTGTCGCGGGATCGGCTCAAACACCCCGGAATTGCGCAAGTCCTTGCCGATAATCTCGGCCATGTCTTCGGGCAGCACATTGCCGCCTTGCCAGCCAAAAGGCACCACGGCAATGGGCGTGGCCCGGTCAGTACCACTGCTGATCACCAAGGGATCAGCGGCCTGAACGGTGCCGACCAGCAGGGTCAGACCGAACAGAACAATACGCATCAGGGTATTCACAGACCTAAATCCTCCGGTTTGAAGACAGCGCGACGCTGCCGGTAAAGACGATCAAAAGTGCCGCGGTCCAGCTGTTGCATTTCAGCAATACGACCGACGTTACGTACGGCCTGTACCGCCGAGTTATCAAATGGCGAATCACCGCTTGAACGCGTCACGCTAGCATTGGTAATGGTGCCATCAGGCAGCATTTCGATCAGTACTTCTACACTCATGCCGTTACGCGCAGATGGCGGACGCCGCCATTGCTGACTGACCAGCATGACAATCAGATCATCCAGATTGCCGGCTACTTCATCGCCGACGGTATCGGCAATGGCCTGCTGGCGCCCCACGTCTTCAGACAGCAACTCGGCCAGGGCAGCGGCCTTCTTATCCTCTACCGCTTTACGCTGCGAAGCTTCAGCCGCCTTTTTCTTGGCCTCTTCAGCCTTTTTCTTTTTCGCGGCTTCAGCGGCGGCTTTCTTTTTCGCCTCTTCTGCGGCTTTTTTCTTGGCCGCTTCGTCTGCTGCCTTCTTCTTGGCAACGTCTGCTAATTTTTTCTGCTCAGCAGCCTTGGCCGCCTCAGCCTTTTTAGCAGCCTCCGCTTTCTGAGCCTCCTGCGCTTTCTTTTGTTCCGCTGCCTTGGCCGCTACCTTTTTCTGCTCGGCTTTTTTCTGCTCAAGCTGTTCGGTTTCATAGATAGGCGCAGTGGTTTTCTTGGTTTCGCCGGCAATCTTCTGATTGGTCTGGGTGGTGGCCTGACTCTGCGACTGCAGCTTGTACAAGGTCGCCTGCACCACCGGCTTGGCCGGTGGCAGGTCTGGAGCAAAGGCGAAGCTGACGAACAGCATGGCAAACATGATGACGTGCAGCGCTACGGCCCAGATCAGGGGCCAGAACAAACTTTCCGAGGGCGAACGCTCACGCTGGTAGTGCATCAGGGGGCCTCGGTAATCAGCCCGACGTTACCCACGTCGGCCTGCTGCAAGCCGCCCATGGCCGCCATGATGGTGCCGTAATCAACGGTCTTATCGCCGCGTACAAACACCTGCACCTGCTTACCGGTGGCACGGCTCTGATTGATGATCGCCGTCACTGCACGGGTCATTTCTTCCAGCGTCAGCGCCTTGTCCTGCACGGTATCGACATCGACTTCAGTGCCCATATTCCAGAAGTAGGTCTTGTCGGCCTTGATCGAGATGGTCAATACCTGGGCGTTATTGTCCTGTGGCAAGGCTTCACTGCTGACTTTGGGCAGATCGACCTTAACCCCCTGATTGAGCATCGGTGCGGTCACCATAAAGATCACCAGCAGCACCAACATCACGTCGATGTAGGGCACCACATTCATCTCGGCGACGGGCTTGCGTCTGTTGCGAATTCTGGCCATGGCTTGAGAAACCTGTATTGAGAACGCCTAAGGCTTAGTCGTCGCTGGTGTGGACTTTGCGGTGCAGAATCGCCTGGAACTCGTCGGCAAAGGTGTAGTAGCGACCAATCAGCATTTCGCCACGGGCGGCGAAACGGTTGTAGGCGATAACCGCAGGGATTGCCGCAAACAGACCAATAGCGGTAGCGATCAAGGCTTCCGCGATACCCGGTGCCACAGTGGCCAGGGTCGCCTGCTGCACCTGGGCCAGACCACGGAAGGAGTTCATGATCCCCCACACGGTGCCGAACAGGCCGATATACGGGCTGGTGGAGCCGACAGTAGCCAGAAAAGGCAAGCTCTGCTCGAGCTTCTCTTCTTCACGGGAAATGGCTACACGCATGGCGCGGGCGACGGCATCCATCACTGCATCCGGGTCAACACCGGCCTGCTGACGCAGCCGCGAAAACTCTTTGAAACCGGCACGGAAGATCTGCTCCAGACCGGAGTCCGGGTCCGGGTTGCTGCCCGCCTGGCGATACAGCTTGGACAGGTCGATACCCGACCAGAACCGCTCCTCGAAGTTATCCAGGGCGCGCTTGGCCGCACGCAAAAGCGCGGTGCGCTGAAAGATCATGACCCACGAAGTGACCGAGGCGGCCACCAGCGTCAGCATTACCAGTTGCACCACCAGGCTGGCGTTGCTGATCAGACTCCACATCGACATGTGGTCTACGGCGTTGGCTTCCACGCTTACTCTCCTGCTCTAGATGTACCCGCGCCACCCTGCTCGGCAAAGGCCGCATGCAAGGTTTGGGGAATAGCCCGGGGTTTCAAATTGTCGGCGCGCACACAGGCCACCATAAACTGCCCTTCACAGAGCAGCACATCATCCGTTGCTCGCCTGACCTGTTGACGAAAACGCAGGCTGGCACGGTTTAACTCGATCACTTCAGCGCTTACCAGCAATTCGTCGTCGAGCTTGGCCGGCGCGTGATAGCGCGCTTCAGCCGAATGCACAACGAACAACAGGCCCTCCTCGGCGAGCGTCGACTGGAGAAAACCCAGATCACGCAGGCACTCGGTGCGAGCCCGTTCCATAAATTTGAGGTAATTGACGTAGTAGACGATGCCGCCTGCATCGGTGTCTTCGAAATAAACCCGACAACGATGGGTGAACGGCTGAACTCCGTTTTGCGCGCGCATACTCTAGTCCTAGCTCCCGGTCTTGCCAATTGGGTACAGCAAGTATTTTTCTTACTCTGACGCACTGCCAAAAAGGTCAGCGACAGGCAACTCTCCCATACGCTTCGGTACATTCAGACCAAAATGCAGATAAGCATGCCGCGTCACTACCCGTCCGCGAGGGGTACGCATGATATAGCCCTGCTGAATCAGGTAAGGCTCCAGTACATCTTCGATGGTGTGGCGTTCCTCGCTGATCGCGGCAGCCAGGTTATCGATGCCCACCGGACCACCGTCGAATTTCTCGATCATGGTCAACAGCAGACGACGATCCTGATGATCAAAACCGCGCTCATCGACATCCAGCAGATTCAACGCCAGGTCGGCGATCTCACGCGTGATCTCGCCCCGCGCACGGACCTCGGCGAAATCACGCACCCGCCGCAGCAGACGATTGGCAATCCGCGGGGTACCACGGGCGCGCCGGGCAATTTCGAATGCGCCATGGGACTCGATTGGCAAGCCAAGAATCCCCGCTGAGCGCATGACGATGGTGGCCAGGTCCTCGGTGTTATAAAACTCAAGACGCTGAACAATACCGAAGCGATCACGCAATGGATTGGTCAGCATGCCGGCGCGGGTCGTCGCACCGACCAGGGTAAAAGGTGGCAAATCGAGCTTGATCGAGCGCGCAGCCGGGCCTTCACCGATCATGATGTCGAGCTGAAAATCCTCCATCGCCGGGTACAGCACTTCTTCGACAATCGGCGACAAGCGATGAATCTCGTCGATAAACAGCACATCGCCCGGTTCCAGATTGGTCAACAACGCCGCCAGATCACCGGGGCGTTCCAGTACGGGCCCCGAGGTGCTTTTGATCGAGACATTCATTTCCTGGGCGATGATATTGGCCAGAGTGGTTTTACCCAGTCCGGGCGGGCCAAAGATCAGGGTGTGATCCAGCGCCTCACTGCGCCCACGGGCCGCCTGGATAAACAGTTCCATCTGCTCGCGCACGCTCGGCTGGCCGATGTATTCAGCCAGTTTCAGCGGGCGAATGGCGCGATCGACCTGCTCGTCACGGTCGCGGGTGGTGGCGGTAATCAGGCGATCGGCTTCTAGCACTAGACCATTCCCTTCAAAGCTCGACGAATCATATCTTCACTGCTTAGGCCGTCCTCTTTAATAGCTGAGACGGCACGACTGGCTTCCTGGGGTTTGTAGCCGAGCGAAATAAGGGCGCTGACTGCATCATTCTCCGCGCTTGAGACTGCAGCGCCGGCGCGAGGTTCCACCACCAGAGATGACATGCCCGGCACGGTTTCCCAGGCCTTGAAGCGGTCTTTCAATTCAACCAGCAACCGTTCGGCAGTCTTTTTGCCCACCCCTGGAATCTTCACCAACACAGAGGTGTCTTGCGCCTGCACACAACGCACCAGCTCATCGACTTCCAATCCGGACATCAACGCCAGCGCCAGCTTCGGGCCCACGCCGTTGAGGCGGATCAGCTCACGAAACAGCTCACGCTCGCGCTTCTCAAAGAAACCATAGAGCAGATGAGCATCCTCACGCACCACCAGATGGGTATGCAGGGTCAGAGGCTCGCCCACCGCAGGCAAACGGTACAGGGTGGTCATGGGCACTTCCAGCTCATAACCCAAACCATTTATGTCAACAATCACATGGGGCGGCTGCTTTTCCGCCAAGGTACCGCGCAAACGTCCGATCACCGTTGGTTTCCTGACTCAAATTTATAAACGAAGGCGGCCCGCACGCCGCTTGGCGCCCACCAGACCATGGGGAATCAGGCTTTGCCTGTGATGGGCATGGCACAGGGCAATCGCCAGGGCATCGGAGGCATCGATCTGCGGCTTTTGCACCAACTTGAGCAGGTGCATGACCATCATCTGCACCTGCTCCTTGTCCGCCCCACCCGTGCCAGCAATTGCCTGCTTGACCTGGGTAGCGGTGTACTCCGAGATATCCAGCCCCGCCTCGATCCCGGCGACTATGGCCACGCCACGCGCCTGACCGAGCTTGAGGGCCGAATCCGGGTTACGCGCCATAAACACCTGCTCGATGCCCATGGTCACCGGCCCGTAGGTTTCAATGACCTCGCGCACGCCGCGAAACACCACCTGCAGGCGCTCTGGCATGGAACCGCTGCCGGTGCGGATGCAACCCGAAGCGACATACTCGCAATTGCGCCCGTTATCACGCACCACCCCGTAACCGGTGATGCGCGAGCCGGGATCGATACCGAGGATCAAGGTCATGCCCTAGCGCCTACCCAAGGTGCCAGCCAAGCCAGCACACTGTCTATTTATCCAGTTGACGAGTATAGGGCCAGCCCACGCTCGCGTCACCCAGTCAGCGGCCATAAAAAAGCCGGGAGCGCTCGAATCAAAAATCCGAAGGCTTCCGGCTTCTGCTTCAACCTAGCGCTCAGCCGAGCTGTTCCATGATCTCGTCAGGGATTTCGGCGTTGTGGTAGACCTCCTGCACATCGTCGAGGTCCTCCAGCATGTCGATCAGCTTGATGACTTTTTGCGCGGTTTCCAGATCAGTCAACGGCGCGCTGATTGACGGGATCATGGCGATCTCCGCGTCATCGGCCTTGAAGCCAGCAGCGCTGAGCGCCTCGTTGACCGCATGAAAATCGGCAAAGCTGGTGGACACCAGTGCCGCACCGTCCTCGACCATTTCCACGTCATCGGCGCCGGCTTCGAGCGCAGCTTCCATCAACGCATCTTCGCTGACACCCGGAGCAAAACTGAGCTGCCCCTTGCGCTCGAACATATAAGCAACCGAGCCATCAGTACCCAGGTTGCCGCCACACTTGGTAAAGGCATGGCGCACTTCGGCCGCGGTGCGATTGCGGTTATCGGTCATCGCTTCGACAATAATCGCCACACCACCGACCGCGTAACCCTCGTAGCTCAGCTCGGCAACGTTATCAGCCTCGTTGTTGCCGGCGCCGCGAGCAATGGCCCGATCAATTACATCGCGCGACATGTTGGCAGTCAGCGCCTTGTCGACCGCCAGGCGCAAACGTGGGTTGTCCGCTGGGACAGGCCCGCCGTGCTTGGCCGCAACGGTGAGTTCACGGATAATCTTGGTGAAAATCTTGCCGCGCTTGGCGTCTTGGCGCCCTTTGCGGTGCTTGATGTTGGCCCACTTGGAATGACCAGCCATATCTCACTCCATTTTCTTGCACTGAAAATTCAGGGTGTGAGAGTTCGAGTCTCTCCGCCCACCCCATAAGCAAAAAGCCTGGAAAACCAGGCTTTTTGACTCGGCTTATTCGGCCTTGGGTTGCTCGCGCAGGCGAATATGCAGCTCGCGCAGCGACTTGTTATCCACCTCACCCGGCGCCTGAGTCATGACACACGCAGCGCTCTGGGTTTTCGGGAAGGCGATAACCTCACGAATCGACTGCGCGCCAGTCATCAGCATCACCAGACGATCCAGACCGAAGGCCAGGCCACCGTGGGGCGGCGCACCGAACTTCAGCGCGTCGAGGAGGAAGCCGAACTTCTCCTGCTGCTCTTCTTCGCTGATGCCCAATACACGGAACACGGTCTGCTGCATGGCCTTGTCGTGGATACGGATCGAACCGCCACCCAATTCGGTACCGTTAAGCACCATGTCATAGGCACGCGACAGCGCGGCAGCCGGATTGGCTTCCAGCTCTGCCGGACTGCAGCTCGGCGCGGTGAACGGGTGATGCATGGCGGTCAGGCTGCCGTCGTCGTTCTCTTCGAACATCGGGAAGTCGACGACCCACAACGGCGCCCACTCACAGGTCAGCAGGTTGAGGTCATGACCGAGCTTGATGCGCAGCGCGCCCAGAGCCTCGCTGACGATCTTGGCCTTGTCGGCGCCGAAGAACACGATGTCGCCATCCACTGCACCGACGCGATCGAGGATCACATTGATGTTGTCCAGCGGGATGTTTTTAACGATCGGCGACTGCAGGCCTTCGACACCCTGCGCGCGCTCGTTGATCTTGATATAGGCCAGGCCCTTGGCGCCGTAGATACCGACGAACTTGGTGTAATCGTCGATCTGCTTGCGCGGCATGCTCGCCCCACCCGGCACGCGCAGCGCGGTGACGCGGCACTTCGGATCGTTGGCCGGGCCGGCGAACACCTTGAAGTCAACGTCTTTCAGCTGATCCTCGACATCCACCAGCTCCAGCGGGTTGCGCAGGTCCGGTTTGTCCGAGCCATAGCGACGCATGGCTTCGGCCAGGGTCATGTGCGGCAGTTCGCCGAACTCGACATCCAGCACTTCCTTGAACAGGTTGCGCACCATGGTCTCGGTGATGGCCATGATGTCTTTTTCATCGAGGAAGCTGGTTTCGATGTCGATCTGGGTGAATTCTGGCTGACGATCGGCGCGCAGGTCTTCGTCGCGGAAGCACTTGGCGATCTGGTAGTAGCGATCGAAGCCGGCGACCATCAGCAACTGCTTGAACAACTGCGGAGACTGCGGCAGAGCAAAGAAGCTACCGGCGTGGGTGCGGCTCGGCACCAGATAGTCACGCGCGCCTTCTGGGGTGGCGCGGGTCAGGATCGGGGTTTCCACATCGAGGAAGCCGTTGTCATCCAGGTAGCGACGGATGCTGCTGGTAATGCTCGAACGCAGCTTCAACTTGGCCGCCATTTCCGGACGGCGCAGGTCGATAAAGCGGTAACGCAGGCGGGTTTCTTCGCCGACGTCGGTGTATTCATTCAATGGGAACGGCGGGGTTTCCGCTTCGTTCAGCACTTGCAGCTCATAACCCAGCACTTCGATGGCACCGGAGGCCATGTTGGCATTGCCGGCGCCGGCAGGACGCAGACGCACCTTGCCGGTGATTTTCACCACATATTCACTGCGCACTTTGTCAGCGCTGGCAAAAGTTTCCGCACGATCCGGGTCGAACACCACCTGGGCCAGACCTTCACGGTCGCGAATGTCGAGGAAAATCACCCCGCCATGGTCACGGCGGCGATGTACCCAACCGCAAAGGGTGACTTCCTGGCCGTCCAGGCTCTCGTTCAGTTGGCCGCAATAATGGCTGCGCATCATGGTGGTAGTCGCTTCTCTTGAGTCTTGAATTCGTTGGGCCGCAGTGACTGCGGCGCTCGTTGGCCGGATAACCGGCTGGCGCATGCGCCATTTTTCGCAATTGCACTGCATTTCAGGGGAAATTCAATACCGGCGGGCATTTCTAAACCCATCCGCCACCCGCAAAGCACAGCAAAGCGCGGGATTATATATGGTTAAGCCGTCACTTGCAGCCGCAGGCCCACGCGCTTTTGCCAGTGCTTCCTATACTCAGACATGCACCAGCCGAACCATCGACTAACAAGAGGGCTATGGGCATGCCGAACCTGGCTGAAATCCCCAGCGACTTGCTCGCGGACTTTCGCTTGGAGTCCAGCGAACAGTTCCAACGCTGTGAGCAACTGCTGATTGAACTTGAGCATGCGCCCGACGACCATGAGCGCCTGCGCGAACTGTTCCGCCTGGTGCATACCCTCAAGGGCAACCTTGGCTATATCGGCCTGGACAGCCTAATGAGTATCCCGCAAGCCATGGAAGACGTGCTCTCCTGCCTGCGCGAGAGCCAACTGAGCTTCGACAGCTTGCTGGGAGATATCCTGCTGTTGACCCTTGATCACCTCAAAGAGCTGATCAAGCATGCCCTCGGCGGCCCCGCAGCGGGGCTCAATGCTGCACAAAGCAAAGCCCTGAGCCAGGCACTCAGCGCGCTGGCGATTGCCCCAACAGCTCAACAAACCGGAATTCGCAGCGCGTTATTACAACAACTCGACCCCAGCTCCCGCCCACCTCAAGCCATTGCAACTGACGAGCCAGCCGCCGCCGAGCTGCTCCGCCGTTACGGCATTCACTTCGACGACGATATGCTGTTTTTTGTCGAGTTAATGCAAGCCAGTGAGCGGCGCTCGCACTACTGGCAAGGTCGCGGCCTGCGCCAACTCGACCTGGCCCTGGCGATCAACCAGATGGGCGGCAGCCCGGAACAACCCGAACAACTGGCGGCCGCTATCTGCCTGCATGATCTCGGCATGGCCTTCCTGCCGCTGGAACTGCTGCACAAGGAAGCACACCTCAGCCGTGAAGAGCGCCGCCAAATGCAATCGCATCCACGCCTCGCCTATGACCTGCTAAAGCGCATGCCACTCTGGGATGCTGCAGCGGAGATTACCCTGCAACACCAGGAGCACGCCGACGGCAGCGGCTATCCGAAGGGCTTGCTAGAGCTTGAAATCAGCCCTGGCGCCCTGATTATCAATATCGTCGACACCTTCGAGGCCCGCACCCACGAGCGCGCCCACCAAACCCTGAATAAACGCCCCCTGTTGCGGGCAATCCTTGAAATCAACAACCTTGCAGGACGGCAGTTCAGCGCCAAATGGGTCGAGCTATTCAATCAGACACTGCAACAGCACCCAGAATTGGCGCACCGCAGCTAGCCCTCTGCACCGACATGCCACTGGTGGTAGCCGCACGATTCAATTATTCGCAGCAACGTTGAAATGCTGCCAAACCAGAAGAATCATCACCACAAGGTTGAACCCCGAATAGAAAATGACCTCGAAACAGCACGTCCATTGATTTAAACCACAATAACCGCCATGACACCCGTGCTAGGCTCTGCCACGTAAAAGTGGGCGCCCTAGCCCAAGTCATCAGAAAGGAGAAAAGGCATGGAAATCAACATCGGAATCGCCGAACAGGATCGCGCCGCCATCGCCGAAGGCCTGTCTCGCTTACTTGCCGATACCTACACCCTGTACTTGAAAACCCATAATTTTCACTGGAACGTCACCGGCCCGATGTTCAACACCCTGCACTTGATGTTTGAAGGGCAATACACCGAACTGTCTCTGGCCGTCGACCAGATCGCCGAGCGCATTCGCGCCCTCGGCTTCCCTGCCCCAGGGACCTATGCGGCCTATGCACGCCTGTCCTCGATTAAAGAGGAAGAAGGCGTGCCCGGCGCGGAGGATATGATCAAACAGCTGGTTCAAGGCCAGGAAGCCGTCGTACGCACTGCGCGCGGGATCTTTCCATTGCTGGATAAAGTCAGTGATGAACCCACTGCCGACCTGCTAACCCAACGCATGCAGGTCCACGAAAAAACCGCCTGGATGCTGCGCAGCCTGCTCGCCGCGTAAGCAGGTCGAGTAAAAAGCCCGTGGATACGGGCCTTTTACTAGGCGCTTGAGCCGCAGCTGTTCTATGCTTTGGCCAATTGCAACTTGGCCACAGTGACGTGCATGAACAAACCCGCAAAAGCACCTAGCATTCTGGAACTGTACCCCGAGGAAACCCGCGACGCTGCGGCGCTCCTGAAAAAGGCGGTACCGCTGATGATGCGCCACGGCATCCCACCGAACCCGGTGCACTACGCCCTCTGGTACACCTACAGCAAGGGGCTGGAGCCCGAACTCAATCGCCGCCTGGATAAAACCGTCTCCGACTTTGACAGTTTTCCTCCAGAGACCGCTGCCAAGCTGTTTCGCGACTACATCATCCACGGCGAGCTTGAGGAGGCCCGTGCAGGGCAACAACAAGTCATTGAGCTGGTCGACGACATAGAAGGCAATGTTTCTCGCAGCATCATTGGTAGCCGTAACTACCAAGTCAGCCTGGAGCACGGCCTGGCAGCACTGCAAGAGCCCATCATTGACGACTTGCCACACGTACTAACGGAATTGCAACAAAGCACCCAGCTGATGCAAGACCAACAAGACAAATTTCTTTACCGCCTGAATGCTGCGCAACAAGAAATAAAAAGCCTGCGCGGCCAGCTAGAGCGCGCGCATATCGCCGCTACGCTGGACAGCCTCACTCAAGTGTTTAACCGCAACGCCTTCAGCCGACTACTTGAACAAACATTGAATAACGAGCACGACGGCGTAGCCCTAGTGATGCTGGATATCGATCACTTCAAACAGTTCAACGACCAGTATGGCCACCCCCTGGGTGACCGAGTCCTGCAGCATGTGGGTCAGTTACTGCGCGAGCTTCTTCCCGCTCGCGCCATCGCAGCTCGCTATGGTGGTGAAGAGTTCTGCGTCATTCTGCGCGACTGCTTTGACAGCGCAACTGCCCATGCCTTTGCTGAACAGCTGCGCCTCAAGATCCAGTCACTGCGGATCAAAGTCCGCCGCACTGATGAAGTGCTCGACAGCATCACCGCCTCTTTCGGCTTCGCCCTTGCTGAACACGGCGACACCCTGGAAACATTGCTTACCCGTGCCGATGACGCGCTTTATCAGGCCAAACGTGATGGCCGCAACCAAGTCAGCCCACTCCCAAATGAAGCAGCCCTCAGCGCTTGATTGAGAACCCCACCTCTTTGCTGTTAAATACGCCCCGTGTCGCTGAACCATATTCATGGTTCAGCGCATAGGCTGGCATCCCACGCGCCTTTATTCCCTCCCCGCAACGGCAAATACGCGTGCCAGCTCTTCCTGATGATTATTTAAATTAAGTGAGCTCATCGAACATGTTGAAAATCGTCCACCTTCTAACTGGCGCCATCGCCTTGCTGTTGTCTTTTGTACCCACCCTGCGCGGTACCCAGGAAACACTGCTACAACAACCTGACTCACTGTGCCTCGCACTGTTCGCCCTGCTCAACCTGCTACTCGCTCCGCAACTCCCTATCTGGCACGCAGGCCTGCGCCACCAAGCACAAAACGTGGTTTCCGCGTTACTGGTACTCGGCACATTGCTGCAAGCACTTATTCTGCTCGCCCCTCTGCCGCTCATCGCTAATCAAGCAGCCAACCTTTTCAGCCTGACCATTGTCGCAACTGCCGTAGCCATACACCTGGCCACCAACTTGCGCCTGCAGTCGCGCAGCAGCTCAAGCCCGCAAGATTTGGGCGACCGCGAAACAGGCACGGTTAAATGGTTCAACACCTCGAAAGGCTTCGGCTTTATCTCACGCGACTCGGGTGATGATATTTTTGTGCACTTTCGCGCCATTCGCGGTGAAGGCCATCGCGTACTGGTCGAGGGCCAGCGGGTCGAGTTCGCGGTGATGCAACGCGATAAAGGCCTGCAGGCTGAGGATGTAATTGCAGCATTGCCCGCACGACGTTAATCGCACAGAAGCAAAAGGCCCGCATAACGCGGGCCTTTTGCATTCCATGGTTCTTAATAATGAGGCGGCGGAGCCTCATCGTCAGCGATGCCGAATTGCGGACTCATCTCATCTTGTCGCTTGATCAATGCTGCCACCTGCAACTGCACACGCTCCAGCAGACGCTGCTGCGCCACCAACGCATCGTTGAGCGCCTGAATCGTATCGTCCTGGAAAGCCAGGCGGCTTTGCAGGTCATTAATACGCTCGTCTATATCCACCCCTCAACCCTCAACAAAACTGAAATCACTGCTCATGACCGCACGCAAACGCGCCTTCAGTGCGAGCAACTGCTCCTCCGTGTAAGGCAGCGCAGGCTGCCGCCCCCACACAGGCGCCGGCCAGGAAACATCGTCACGGCGCCGCGCAATAATATGCATATGCAACTGGCTGACCATATTGCCCAGAGTCGCCACATTCATCTTGTCTGCCGCAAAGCAGTCCTTGAGCACCTCAGCCAACCCGGTTGTTTCTCGCCAGAGTTGCAACTGATCCTCTGCACTCAATTGAAACAACTCACTCACATCCTCGCGCCGTGGCACCAGAATAAACCAAGGGTACTGCGCATCATTCATGAGCAATACACGGCACAACGGGAAATTGCCCAACAATACTGTGTCATTCTGCAAGCGTGCATCCAGAACAAACATAACTAAATACCTTTAAGACAAACCAATAAACTGACTTTTTGACAAGCACCAGAAAGCCCGTACCACAGCAGCCAGATCCAGCCCCATTCTCAAGCCAGAGCGGACCAAGTGACCACTAGAACTCAGACACAATCAAAAAATACTGATTCGCAGGATACGCCGAAGCAGAAGACTCAGCATCTACACAGCAAGACTGCCGAGACGCACCAATAGAAAGCATCAAACACCACTACCTCATCTGCGCGCACCAAAACTGTTCCCTTCGGTAATACCCAGACCGCCATCGCATCCACGGCAGCAGCAACAGAAGAAAACCCAGTAAAAACTGAACAGCGCAGACCGCTAAAAACACCTAGCGAAGGCCGTGAAAACAGAAAAACGCCCTAAAAACACCCACACAAACCAACACATGACCGGAAAAAGCTTGCCTCGCAGGTTATTCAACGGATAAAACCTCACTTTACTGATTTTGTGCACGACTATTGCTATGCAAAGCGTGACGAATCGTACTGCACCGTTTGACAGCCCCGGCAATCAACGAGCGAGCGAAAAAACCTGTCAGCGGTCACCTTGAGCACGTCAGCAGCACCTACGAAATTGCGACATACTTCATAAGCTTTGCGACACTGGCGTGAGGAAATCGTAATGAATAGAATGCAACTATCGCCAATATTGGCAGCGTGCTATAAGTTACCGCCGACACAAAAAGAAAGAGTCGTCCATATAACAACCAGCCGGACGACGCAACTTTTCTAAACCAAAGGAGCAATCACGATGCAAGTGATGAAGTGGAGCGTAATCGCCCTCGCAGTAGCAGCGGGCAGCACTCAAATGGCAATGGCTTCCAGCCAGTCCGAATCCAAGGGCATCGTTGAAGATGCCAGCTTCGATATCTTTAACCGCATCCTGTACCAGAATCGCGACTTCCGTAACGGTGCCACCAACGGCGCCAGCACTTCCGCCAACCCAGCTGGCTATCGCGAAGAAACTGGCCTGGGCATCCGCCTGCTGCTGGAATCCGGCTTCACTCAAGGCACCGTAGGCGTAGGCTTTGACGCTCACTCCCTCTCCAGCATCAAGCTCGACGGTGGCCGCGGCAAATACGGCACCGGCCAATTTGACCGTACCAGCGACGGTCGCGGTGATGACACTCAGACCGAAGTCGGCGGCGCAATCAAATTCCGCATCTCTGACACCGTTTTGAAGCACGGCAACCAGTTCGTTGGCAGCCCCGTATTCTCGACCGACGACAGCCGCATCCTGCCGGAAGTTGCTACCGGTACTTACTTGGTCAGCAATGAAGTCGAAGGCTTGGAGTTGAGCGCCGGTCGCTTCACCGCCATGAGCAGCCAAGCATCCACCGATCGCGACACCTTCGAACTGACTGAAGCCAATATCGTTGGCGCCAGCTACAGCTTCACCGACAACTTCAGCGGTGCTATTCACGCTTCCGACGTCGAAGATCACTTCAAGAAGCAGTACATCAACCTGAACTACAACCTGCCGCTGACCGAAGATCAGGCTCTGAACTTCGACCTCAACGGCTATAAAACCGAAGACGATGGCCAGAAGCTGTCGGGCGACGTTGATAACAATATCTGGAGCCTGGCAGCCGCTTACTCCATTGGCGCTCACACCTTCACTGTAGCGCACCAGCGCTCCTCAGGTGATACCGCTTACGCCTACGGCGTGGACGGCGGCGGCACTGTATGGCTTGCCAACTCGGTACAGTTCTCTGACTTCGACCGTCAGGACGAGCATTCCTGGCAGGGTCGCTACGACCTGGACATGGCCACCTACGGCGTACCAGGCCTGAGCTTTATGACTCGCTATATCTACGGTGACAACATCAACACCGGCGCAGGCGAAGAAGGTAAAGAGCACGAGTTCAACTTCGAAACCAAATACGTGATCCAGGAAGGCGCAGCGAAAGATCTTTCTTTCCGTGTTCGTAGCTCCATCTGGCGCGCTAACAGCGTCATGAACGATGAATACAGCGCGGACGTGAACGATTTCCGCCTGATCGTCGAATACCCGCTGAGCGTGTTGTAATTTCGGCACTCAGCTAGCTGCATAAAAAACCCGGCTAACGCCGGGTTTTTTACTTTTAGCATTCGACCCACAGCTAAATCGGCAACGCATACGTCCCAGTCACATGCGCCACCAGCTCATCCTCATTGCCCTGAGAATAGACCGACACCTCGCACACAGCCTGCCTGCGACTCAACCTCAATATCCTCGCTTCAGCCAACAAATCAACCGGCTTGGGCTTTACCAGAAAGTTGATATTCAGGTTCGACGTCACCGCCATTTCCACCCGCCCAAGACTGCCAAGCACCACTGCATACATCGCAGCGTCAGCCAGCGCCATGATGGTTGGCCCAGATAGCGTGCCGCCAGGCCGAATCAACTTACTATGGAACGGCACCCGGGCCAGCGCACCATCGCTATCCAGCCGATCAATACACAAGTTGATGTCCTCTGCCATCGGCAACCCAGCCCGAATCAGTGCCTGCACTTGCTCCGCCGTTAAGATCGACACACACACTCCTTTTATCAGCACATGCCAGCATCCTGTACGCATCTGTACAGGCACCGTACAATGCCGGCCATTCAAAATCTCTTGCAACCGACAGAACAGCCAAATATGCGTACCAGCCAGTTCCTGCTCTCGACCCTCAAAGAAAACCCTTCCGACGCCGTGGTCATCAGCCACCAGTTGCTGCTGCGTGCCGGCATGATCCGCAAGCTGGCTTCAGGGCTTTATACCTGGCTGCCCATGGGCCTGCGCGTACTGCGCAAGGTTGAGAAGATCGTTCGCGAGGAAATGACTGCCGCCGGCGCGCTGGAAGTATTGATGCCTGGCATTCAACCGGCTGAACTGTGGCAGGAGTCAGGTCGCTGGGAGCAATACGGCCCAGAATTACTGCGCATGAAGGATCGCCATGGCCGCGACTTCTGCGCTGGCCCGACCCACGAGGAAGTGATCACCGATCTGGCACGCAATGAGCTCAACAGCTACAAGCAGCTGCCAATCAACCTGTTCCAGATCCAGACCAAGTTCCGCGACGAAATTCGTCCACGCTTCGGCCTGATGCGTGGCCGCGAATTCATCATGAAGGATGCGTACTCCTTCCACGTTGATCAGGCTTCGCTGCAGGAAACCTATGACCGCATGCACCAGGCCTACTGCAACGTATTCAGTCGTCTGGGGTTGCAATTCCGCCCGGTCCAGGCTGATACAGGCTCCATTGGTGGCACGGGCTCCCACGAATTCCATGTACTGGCCGACTCTGGTGAGGACGACATCGCCTTCAGCGACAGCTCCGATTACGCCGCCAATATCGAGAAAGCCGAAGCAGTACCCCGTGAAACTGAACGCGCCGCTGCCAGCGAAGCCATGCGCCTGGTTGAAACACCAGACACCAAGACTATTGACGCGCTGGTACAGGGCTTTGGCCTGGCCATTGAAAAAACCATCAAGACCCTGATGGTGCACGGCACCAAAGAAGGCACCCTGGTCGCTTTGATAGTGCGTGGCGACCATGAGCTTAACGAGATCAAGGCAGCCAACCTGGAGCTGGTGGCCAGCCCGTTGGTAATGGCCAGTGAAGCCGAGATTCGCGCGGCCATCGGTGCAGGCCCTGGCTCGCTAGGGCCAGTCAACCTGCCAATCCCATGCATCATTGATCGCTCCGTTGCCCTGATGAGCGATTTTGCTGCAGGCGCCAATATCGACGACAAACACTACTTCGGCGTCAATTGGGAGCGCGACCTGCCGCTGCCAGAAGTGGCTGACCTGCGCAATGTTGTCGCAGGCGACCCAAGCCCCGACGGCAAAGGTACCCTGGAAATCAAGCGCGGCATCGAAGTCGGGCACATCTTCCAGCTGGGCACCAAATACAGCGAAGCACTGAACTGCCAGGTACTGGGTGAAAACGGCAAGCCGGTAGTCCTCACCATGGGCTGCTATGGCATCGGCGTCTCGCGCGTAGTGGCTGCGGCTATTGAGCAAAATAACGATGAACGCGGCATTCTCTGGAATGACACCCTCGCTCCATTCCAGATCGCCCTGGTGCCGCTGCGCTACGAAACCGAGGCCGTACGCGAAGCCACCGATAGCCTATATGCACAATTGACCGCAGCAGGCTTTGAAGTGCTGCTCGATGACCGTGACAAGAAGACCAGTCCCGGCATCAAATTCGCGGATATGGAACTGATCGGTATCCCGCATCGCATCGTGGTTAGCGATCGCGGCCTGGCCGAAGGCAACCTGGAGTACAAGAGCCGCCAGGAGACCGACGCCCAAGCAGTTCCTCTAGCGGACATCCTGCCGTTTATCCAGGCCCGTATCAGCCGCTAACTTCAGACCTTTTAGCAAGAGCCATCATGTTCAAGCGAAACACCTGCTTCCTCGTTGGCACCCTATTAAGCGGTGCCTTGTTACTCAGCGGCTGTGCCAACCAGCTGCCGCAACGCAGTGAACACGAGGAACGCATCGAACGTAAGCTACTCGACCATAGCCTGCAGATCGAGGTGGGCGAACCACGCGTACTGGAACTGCCACAACGCCGTGTGCGCGTACATGAGCAAAAGACCTTCGAGGTCACCGCTTTCGACGTTACTCGCCGCTATGACCGCTACACCCCCTACCAGCCCTGGCGTGAGCTCTATGAAGTACCGCTCGGAGCGGTTGCAGTTGTGGGCGGTATCGGTGCCAATGTGCTGAACGTGGTGCTGCTCGGCAGTTTGCCGGACAGCGTGACCAAGGACTGGATTAGCTACGGATTTGCAGGACTCAACCCCTTTATCAACGTTGAATCCAACGGCCGCTCGCAGCAGAACCTGGCCAGCCTCGAAGAGCACCGCCAGGATGCACGCACGGAATATTCCAGCCTGCCCTGGGCTGAACGCCCAGTACTGGTCAAAGCTGGCAAGCAGACCCACGAGCTGCTAACCGATCGCAATGGCATCCTGCGCCTGAATCTGCTCGACAGCCCCTTTGCCGAGCAGGATGTCACGCGGATCAGCACCCTGCTTTTAAGCGTTGAAGATGATCAAGGCTCGGCCCGCGCCGATGCTTCCCTGCTGGTCAGCCGTACCTTGCGCGGCAAGCTGCAGGAAGCCCACGAGCTGATCTATAACGATCTTGAGGGCGACGATGTTGCCCAGTGGGTACATCGGGTCAAACGCTTATCGGAGTTGGGCCTCGAAGAAGAAGCCAGCGAGCTGGAACAGAGCCTGATCGAACTAACCCGCAATGATCCTGAGCTGCAGAAAATCTTCCTGATGGCCCTGACCAAGGACGCTGGCCGCCTGGTTGCCGACCCTGGCAACGAATAACACGCGCATGTTGCAGCGCCTGACCTACGCCCTACTCGGCCTGCTGCTATGCCATTCAGCACATGCCAACGTGCGCCAGGCCCCGGAAGCGGAATTGCGCCAGCTGCTGCAACAGACCGTAATTCAGGCCGACAGCTTTCAGGATCGCTTCGATGCCGAAGTCTGGCTGCTGGATATGTCCACACGCATGCGCCGCTATATTCCGAACGCGGAAGAGCGTCTGAGTTTTTTGCGCCTTGTGCACCGCGAAGCCAGTAAAGCCGGCTTGCGTCCTGACCTGGTGATAGCCCTGATCCATGCTGAAAGCCACTTCGATCGCTTCGCCATTTCTTCGGTCGGCGCCCAAGGCATGATGCAGGTGATGCCCTTCTGGAAAGCAGAGCTGGGCCGCCCACAGGACAATCTCACCGACAACGCGACCAACCTGCGCTATGGCTGCACCATCCTCAGTTTCTATTTACGCAAGGAAAACGGCGACTTGAACCGGGCACTGGCACGCTACAACGGTAGCCTGGGCAAACACACCTACTCAGCCAAGGTGATCGGTTTCTGGCACGACTTCTGGTACGTCAAACCCTGAGCAGACCTAGCGCTGCACAATAAACCCGACAACCCCCTGTAGTGCCTGCTGCCGCAGCTCCAGGGCAGTCACCTCGGCAGCCTCCGGCCCTTGCCGCAACCAACTGGCCAGCTCGGCCACAGCAGCCTCCTCCCCCTCGAACAGCACCTCAACCCGACCGTCTTCGAGGTTACGCACCCAGCCATCAAGGTTAAGGCGCTCTGCCTGCTGCGCCGTTGCCTGCCGGAAATACACGCCCTGAACGTGGCCACTCACATAACCGTGCATACAACTACGCGCCATGATTCTAGCCCTCGGCCTTGAGAGCCTTCAGGCGCGCCGTTAGCCCAGCCGCTGTTTGTTCACCCTGCAGACGTTCACGCATACGCCCTTGCGGGTCAACGATGTAAGTCACAGGGAGCACCTCGGTGCGCGGTAGCTGGTAACGCTCGGCTGGATCTTGCGCCAGCACAGTGAAGGCAATGTTCATGTCGTGCGCGGCCTGGTTAAGTTTTTCACCCTGCAACGCATCAAAATTCACGCCAAGCACCTGGACCGATTGCTCCTTGAGCTGAGTGGCCAATGCATTGAGCTCCGGAATTTCCTTACGGCAGGGCGCGCACCACTGCGCCCAGTAATTAATCACTAACCACTGGCCTTCCAGACGCTCAACCGCTACCTTTCGTCCATATTGATCGACGCCCATGTCTTCAGTGCAACCGGCCAGAATCAAACTTATGCCTACACCCGCAACAGCACGAATGACCGCCTGGAAATGCATTCCCATGCACTCGCTCCCTGATTCAGTAAGGTTGATATGACATTAGATGCCTTGCGCCTGGAAGTGCCAGACATCCTCGAAACCGAGGTCGCGCCACTGGCCGACCTTAACGAGCAACTGACACAAGCGCGTCTGCAGCCACCGGAGCTGGCATTACAGCAAGTGCTCGGCCTGCTTTTCAGCCTGAACCGTAGCGCCATGACCTTACTCGAAAGGCAGCGCGCACTGCAAAGCTTCAGTGACCAGTACCGCCACTACAGCAAGGCCTATCAAGGCGAGCATCCACCCACAGCCTTATTTGTACACCTGTGCAGTGAATTGGCCATCGGCTTCAAACGCTTGCTGCTGCAAATTCTGCAAGGTCGCCAGCCATCACGCCCGCATCTGGCCTGGTGCCTGTATATGGCTCAGCACTTTCTCGCGCAAACCCTACTGCGCCATTACCAGCTGTATCAGGAACCACCAGCGAGCCTGTGGCGCGACAGCCATCTGCTGTACTGGATTGGCGAACATCAGGAATGCCTAGATGAGCCGGTGGCCGCAGCATTTATTCCACAACCGGCGAGTACGCTGCGCGGCATCTACCAGCAGATGCTGATGCTGGCGCTAAGCAATCCATTTCACCTGGCTGACGGTGAATGCGCCCTGCTATTTGAAGCACTCTCGCCACTGGCCAACCTGGCGCGCTTGCTGCCTTGGGACGAGGACGATGAGATCGAAGGCCCGATCATCGATCTGACCGAGGCCCAACCCTGCCTGAGCTACGCCCAGGTGCCCGAAGGCAGCCCTGACTATTTACGCCGCTTCGAACTTGGCGCCCTACTGGTTGCTATGCACGAACCGGCGCCACTGCAAAGCAAGGCACAACGTCAGGTACTGGAGCGCGTACAACAGCACTGGCTGGGGCGCCAACAGCGCCGTCATAGCCGCGCCGACCACAGCTCTGAATGCAACCTGATCGTGGGGCTTACCGGCATCCATGCACAGCTCCTGGAACAGCGACCTCTGCGCACCAGCGCACAGATGCTGGATGCAAGTGCTGGCGGCGCACGCTTACTGTGTAACCCCGACCACGCGGTGCAACTGTCTATTGGCCAACTGGTGCTGCTGCTCACCGCTAGCGACACACCGACCTTGGCCCTTGTGCGCTGGCGTCACCTCAACAGCGAAGGCCTGCACCTGGGCCTGCGTTACCTGAAAGGCCTGCCGCGCCCCGTCTGGCTGAGGCGCGCGCCCAGCGCGCAGACCCATCCGGGCGTACTGCAAAGCACTCCAGCGCCCGGCAACGGCTGGCATCACGGCCTGTGGCTGCCCAATGGTCAGTTCGTGGAGGGAGAAAATGTCTGGCTGCAACTAAGCAGTGCGCACAACCAGGCCGTTCTACCATTGCCAACCGCCAACCTGGTCACGGCCTCCGTCACCCGCTACCCAATGCAGCTGGCTTAGGCGCACTGCCATTACGCTAAAACTGCGAGAAAGGTCACGCCAAACATCGGCTAAGCGCACAGTTTCGTCGAGTTGGCCGGGCTTATACTGCATCGCACTCACGCTTGACGCGATCTGTTATTAGCCTGGAATACAACCATGACCCAAGCCCTCGATAAGTTGGTCGGCCCCGTGCCATCTGCCATCGTCAATCTCGCCCGCTTACAGGTCACTCCGTACGAAGGGCGCGTCGCTGAGTTCAACGTAGCCGCCTGGTTGCACCTGCCGGGTCTGGCTAATCTGCCCGTCTCCTTATTGATCAACTACCGCGACGGCAGTACACGGCGTGAGGTGATGGTCGACCACGGCAAGGTCAACCAGCACGGCAAAATCCTGCTGTCGAGCATTGCCCGCTTACCGGTAAAACTGAAAATCGAAGAAATGCAGGTTCGCCTGCGCTCTGCCGTTCCGGCGAGCAGCTTAGTTGTCGAAGAGTTATTTGTGCAGGCAGTCGAATTGCCACAAAGTGATAGCCGCCAAGCGCTTGCCTGATCACGCCTGTTCACCTGACAAACCCCGCGCCCTGTCGCGGGGTTTTGCATTTAACCGGAAAGCATTTCCGCAGGCCCGCATGCGGGCGCTATATCAGGCTGCATTGTCGGTTCATCTGGCTCTACGTCGGGATTGGCATTTACCAAGGACTGCGGCCAACTGCTAAAGCGCAGGCCGGTAACGCGGTTGAGCCGCTCAAGAGACTCTTGAGGGTCCCGCTGATGTAAATGAATCACCTTGCCTTTGCTGGCTGTCATAACGCTTTCACACTCCGCCAATCCCTGCCCTGCTGGCAACCTGATCGCTATCTAGCAGGTAGATAGCCAGAAGCGTGCCAGCTTCCTTATTAAGCGCCATTACGAACTTCATGCTCGCCAGCGCCATCATGCGCCATCAGCACAGCGCCGCAAACTGACGTTTTACGTCACTCGGCAGGCTGCGCGTGCGGTTGAAACCACTGCGCCAGGTCGTCGCCAAATATCGCAGCCTGCTCATCCTGTAATTTCACCAAACCGCTACGCAGCGCCGGGTACCAGAACTCATCAAGCTGCTCGGGGAGATTTTCTGCCCGAGGCAATGGCCAAGGACTGTGGCTGAGTAGTTGTTGCAGTGAATAATGGCCAAGATCACGGCTCAGCACCCAGGTGCCGGAACCGGTTGGCGCAACCAGTTTCTGCTGCTCAAGGAAGACCAGAATCTCCTCCCACTCATGCTCTGCAAGCAACCAGCCTTGTCGCTGCACATCGCGCAAACGCACCTTCTGACCCAATTGTTGACGCTCATAAAACACCCGCAAGACGCCAAGAGCCATCAACAAGCGCGGCACCGCACGCTTACGCCATTGCTGGGAAAACCCCAGGCTACAAACCAACTCGGCACCGAACAACACAATCAGCCAGGACAGATAGATCCATAAGAGAAACAGCGGCACCGTGGCAAACGCGCCATAAATCAACTGATAACCGGGAAACAGGCGCACGTATAGGCCAAATAGCATCTTCGCCACTTCAAACAGGATGGCTGCAAAAAAACCGCCTAACAACGCATGACGAAACGGTACCTGAGCATTCGGCACCGTTGAATACAGCAAGGTAAACGCAGTCACGCTGAACAACAGCGGCATAAACTTCAACGCTTCCTGCACGCCCAGCAAGGCATCCGGCCCAGAGATCAACGACAAGGAGGTAAAGTAGGTGCTGATGGCAAAACCACCACCAAGCAGCAGTGGTCCCAGGCTAAGAATCGCCCAGTACAGCAAAAAACTCGACACACCACGCCGCGGCTGACGCACACGCCAGATAGTGTTGAAGGTTTTCTCAATGGTCACCAACATCCAGAACGCCGTAGCGGCCAGCACCGCAACGCCAATCCAGGTCAACTTGCGCGCTTGAGTGGTGAATTCGCGCAGGTATTGCTGCAGCGCATCACCAGCAGACGGTACGAAGTTGCGGAAAATAAAACTCTGGATCTGCTCACCGGTATCCTGAAATGCAGGCACGGCTGAGAGCATAGAAAAAGTCACGGTCATCATCGGCACCACCGCAAACAGCGAGGTATAGGTCAGTGCCGCTGCATTGCTGGTGCCTTTATCGGCAATAAACCGCTGCAACAGAAAACGCCAGAACTCCACCAGATTATTCAACCGCTGCTGCATGCCCTCTCCTTAGCCACCTGCAATCGTCAGCCTGCCACAGACGCAGGCGATATTGCCGTAAGCAGGTAGAATAGCCGCCATCAACGCTAACAGGCGACCCGAACATGACCGATCTGACGCTCTACCATAACCCGCGCTGCTCAAAATCACGCAGCGCCCTGCAACTGCTGGAAGAACGAGGCCTCAGCCCAGCCATCGTGCGCTACCTGGAAACACCACTGAGCGCGGCCGACCTGAAGGCCCTCCTGGGCAAACTTGGCATCAGCGCGCGTCAGTTACTGCGCACCGGCGAGGACGAATACAAAAGCCTCGGCCTCAACGATCCGAAACTGACTGAAGAGCAGTTGATTGCGGCGATGGTCACGCAACCAAAACTGATTGAGCGCCCCATTCTGCTTGCCGGAGATAAAGCCGTAATCGGCCGACCGCCTGAAGCCATTCTGGAGATTCTGCCATGAGCAGCCCTTACATTCTGGTGCTGTACTACAGCCGCCATGGCGCCACAGCCGAAATGGCCCGCCAGATTGCCCGCGGTGTTGAGTTGGGTGGGCTGGAAGCACGCCTGCGTACCGTGCCTGCGGTATCCACGGAGTGTGAAGCCATTGCAGCGGACATACCGGCTGAAGGCGCGCTCTATGCCAGCCTGGAAGACCTGAAAAACTGTGCCGGCCTGGCGCTTGGCAGCCCGACTCGTTTCGGCAATATGGCCGCACCGCTCAAATACTTCCTCGACGGCACCAGTAGCCTGTGGTTGACCGGGGGCCTGGTCGACAAACCTGCCGGCGTATTTACCTCCACCGCCAGCCTGCATGGCGGTCAGGAAACCACCTTGCTCTCGATGCTGTTGCCCTTACTGCACCATGGCATGCTGATCACCGGCCTGCCTTACAGTGAGGCTGCACTACTGGAGACCCGTGGCGGCGGCACCCCCTACGGCGCCAGCCACCATGCAGGCGCCGACGGCAAACGCGCCCTTGATGAACACGAAATCACTCTGTGTCGCGCACTCGGCCAACGCCTGGCGCAAACCGCCGCAAAACTGGAGAGCGCCCGTGGCTAAACGCGCTAAACCGCTGCCAACGCTGGAATGGCTACAACCGCGCCTAAACATCAGCCGCGCAGCCAGCCTGCTGAGTTTTTTTGGCCTCGCCACCTTGCTACTGGTATGGAATTTCTATTTCGCCAACGTCCCCAGCAACTTGCTCTGGGTGATCCTCGGCGCTCAACTCGCACCACTGCTATTACTGGCGCCTGGACTTATTCTCGGTAACGCACGCGCCCACGCCTGGGCATGCTTTGTGGTCAACCTGTACTTTATTCAGGGTGTGCTCGCCGCATTTGACCCAAGCAAAGCCTTGTACGGCTGGTTGCTGACAGTGCTCAGCTTCAGCCTGTTCTGCGCAGCCTTGATGTTTACCCGCTGGCGCTTTCAGTACGAGCGCATACTGGCCGGTGAAGTCTAATGCGCCGGGCATAGGGAAGCCTGCTAACCGGCCCGCACAACCATCCCGCGTGGGCTACACGGTTCTTACGCTGGTTACAGACTCAACCACAGACTTGTGCAAATACCATTACAGCTTTATGGCAAGGCGAAACGCAGGCCAGGTAGCCGCTACCAGCCCAGCGTTTCCTTAAGGAAGGGAATGGTCAGCTTACGCTGGGCCTGGAGCGAGGCTTGATCCAGGCGTTCGAGCAATTCGAATAGAGCGCTCATGCTGCGCTCGCCGCGCGTGAGGATAAATCGCCCAACGTCATCACTCATGTGCAGTCCTCGGCGTGAGGCACGTAGCTGCAAAGCGCGCAACTTGTCCTCATCGGACAGCGATTGCAATTGAAAAACCAGCGCCAAAGTCAGACGCGATTGCAGATCCGGCAGCTTGATCGGTAACTCACGCGGCGACGTGCCTGCCGAGAGCAGCAAACGCCGGCCGCTATCGCGCAGACGGTTGAACAGATGAAACAACGCCTCTTCCCAATCACTGCGCCCGGCCACTGCATCCAGATCATCAAGGCACACCAGCTCGCACTGCTCCAGATTATCCAGTAACGCCGGGCCGTAATCGGCCACCTCAGCCAGCGGCAGGTACACCACCGCCTCACCACGCTGATCAAAGCGCAAACAGGCTGCCTGCAGCAGGTGGCTGCGCCCCACGCCCTCGCCGCCCCATAGGTAAATCAGACTTTCCGTCCAGCCGGCATCGGCCTCACACAGACGCTCGACATAGCCCAGCGCCGCAGCGTTGGCTCCAGGGTAGTAATTGACGAAAGTGGCGTCATCGCGCAGACGCACACCTAAAGGCAGTTGTATGGGTGTCATGCTGGAGTTGGCGGTTCGTCGGAATCGCAGGCTGGCTCACCGTGAAAGATCAGAAAGTTTAAAGCCTTCTTCGTGCTAAGTCATTGATGGATACAACTAGTCCTTACCGACCGCGCCCCGCCTTCTGCCCGCCCGACTTTAAGCACTGACAGTCATCACCGGTTAGTGACTTCGACACTTTTTTCAATACACACGCTAGACAGGCCCATGGCCGGGCAGTAGCGTCTAGCTCCAAGGTACTGCGAGCTAACCCTGAGCCTGCGTCGAGTCGCTTTGCATCCTTCCCGTGTCGTGTCTACTACTCGGATTAGCATGTAATTCAACAGTTTAGCGAGTGACAGTGGACGTTATCAGACACTGTGATTTCTTATGCGACAAGAATGTCGCCTAATTATTAGTTAGGCACCTCCGGTACTTTTTATCTCCGGGAGCGCTTCAACCGCAACACCGCGTCGCGCTAAAAACTCATAGTCCGCTGTAAACACATGGAAGTACGATGGCAAGCCTTAAAACATTAAATTTATCGTGCAAGAACTTGATTCCAGTTGTGTCGGCCTTTTCGCTTTGCGTTGCCCGGACTATCGCGCAGCGCAGGCTAGGCCTAACAAGTGGCTCAAATCGTTCGCTGCGCTCACTGGGACCGGCTAAAGCCGGCCCCTTAGCCAATCGTTATGTCTCTCAGCAAGGAAGCGTGAAGTGCCCATAGAGCATTGCCCTATATGCGGGTTCGGCCCATTCAGCGAAACGTATGCAAGCGCACAAGAACTCCGCTTTAGCTTTGATATTTGTCCTTGCTGCGGCTGTGAATACGGCTACGACGACATAGAATCACACTACCTAAAGTGGGCTGCCTCAGGTTTTCAATGGTTCAACCCAAAACTCAAACCCGAAGATTGGAGTATTGAGGCTCAACTAAAATACCAAATAAGACCTTGGCCTCCTCGTAGTGGAGAAACATAACAATTGGTTCAAACCGTTCGCTCCGCTCACTGGGACGGGCTAAAGCCCGCCCCTTAACCAAACGTTAGGGTTTCATCATTAAATGAAGCTGCTCCAAGACACGATGAATGATGGCTCTAGAAATTTTCTGTTGCTCCCTACTGGAAGCAC
>Ga0315319_10000026_pt1 | contig 42466 bp, 55 predicted proteins | sample M1500m3416metaG_FD_203463 | JGI IMG/M metagenome (GOLD analysis project Ga0315319, IMG submission 203463) | Ammonia-oxidizing marine archaeal communities from Monterey Bay, California, United States - M1 500m 3416 | ecosystem: Environmental > Aquatic > Marine > Intertidal zone | place: USA... | reverse complement strand
CATCAGCGGGGCCGAGAATCTTCAGGTCTTCCCAGCGCTCGTTCCACACCCACTGGCCGTTCTTCCAGCTGCGCAGCATGCGGATCGGGTTGCCCAGGGCTTGCACCTGCAGGTCCAGCACATCCAGCTGCAGAACTTCAGTGTTGTAGTGCGGGCCACGGTACTGGTGATCCAGGCCGGGTTTAGCATGAGTCACAGCGCTGAACAGGGCCGCAGCGCCAGCCAGCAGGCACGCAGAGAAATGGCCAAAACGCAAAATTGGCATGCAGAGTTCCTTTCAATACCGCCTGGAACGAGCCAGGGATAGTCCTAAAATTGCCAAGCTGGATGTAGATTTGGCCGCGGAGTTTACAGTGAAAGCGCTTTGACATCACAACCCCGGTAGCACTTTTGCAACTGGCCTAGCAATTTCCCAAGACGTTAACGAGAACTCTTGCCATTTCCGCCACTGAGGCAGCATTCCCTAACGTACTTGCCCCCACCCTTGGCGTCAGCCCGGAGCAACTGCACTCGGTGCAGCAACTTTGCCGGAGACAGCAGCCTCAAACCGAGGCACTGGTCAACGCGACCCAGGCTATCCGCTTTACTCTCTATATAAAGACATCCTGCAGCCAATATTCAGCGCGGCCAAAGCCAATACCATGACTGCATGCCATATCCGTAGCCCCACCCTAAGGTCGAAGTTTGGTCTTTCCTGATAAACTACCGCGCCTCTTGGCATGATACGAATCTGCGCTGGCGGGTAGTAATAACCCCATAAATATTGCTACGCCTGGTGCGTGTTGCCCGACTGCAGCAGCACCGTAGTGAAAATAAGCAGACCGCTGAAAACTGTAACAACTGAGAACTCAACAATGTTAGTGCAGAGACCGGAAAGCCCAGAAAAACCAGGCATTGCTTTAAGCAGGAGATTTTCCGTTGCACCGATGATGGATTGGACTGATCGCCATTGCCGGTACTTTCTGCGCCAACTGTCTCGGCACGCACTGCTGTACACCGAGATGGTTACCACCGGCGCGATATTGCATGGCGATACGGTGCGTTTTCTGCGCCACAGCGCGGCCGAATACCCGCTGGCGCTGCAGTTGGGTGGCAGCGTACCTGTGGACTTGGCGGCCTGTGCCAAGCTGGCGCAGGAAGCAGGCTACAACGAAGTAAACCTGAACGTCGGCTGCCCCAGTGATCGCGTGCAGAACAATATGATCGGCGCTTGCCTGATGGGGCATCCGCAACTGGTCGCTGACTGCGTGAAAGCCATGCAGGACGCTGTCGACATCCCGGTAACGGTCAAGCATCGCATCGGCATTAACGGCCGCGACAGCTATGCCGAACTGTGCGATTTCGTTGGTACGGTGCGCGATGCCGGCTGCACAAGCTTCACCGTGCATGCGCGCATCGCCATTCTCGAAGGCCTGTCACCCAAGGAAAACCGCGAAGTCCCGCCATTGCGTTATGAGGTCGCTGCGCAGCTAAAACAGGACTTTCCAGAACTGGAAATTATCCTCAACGGCGGGATCAAAACCCTGGAAGATTGCCAGCAGCACTTGCACACCTTCGATGGCGTAATGCTGGGGCGCGAGGCGTACCACAACCCCTACCTGCTGACTCAGGTTGATCAGCTGCTGTTTGGCTCCGCACGCCTCCAGATGAGCCGTTTTGAGGCCATGCACAGTATGCGTGAGTACATCGCCGCGCATCTGCACGAAGGCGGCAGCATGCACCACGTCACCCGGCATATGCTGGGCTTGGCTCAGGGTTTCAGTGGCGCGCGGCGCTTTCGCCAACTGCTTTCGGTGGATATTCACAAGACCGACGCACCATTGGCGCTATTCGACCAAGCGGCGCAATTGCTGCAAGGCCGCTGACTCGGGTAAGGTCAGGACATCTGCAACGACAAGGCTGTGTCATGACCTCCAAGCTGGATCAACTCAAGCAGTTCACCACCGTGGTCGCCGATACCGGCGACCTCGACGCCATCGCCCGCCTGAAACCGGTCGATGCCACCACCAACCCGTCCCTGCTGCTTAAAGCCGCTGCCATGCCCGGCTATAGCGAGCTACTGAAGAACGCCATCAGCAGCGGCAAGGGTGACCTGGCCCTGGCCAGCGATCATTTTGGCGTGGCCGTGGGCCGTGAAATCCTCAAGGTTATCCCCGGGCGGATTTCCACTGAGGTCGATGCACGTCTGTCCTTTGACACCCAGGCCACCTTGCACCGCGCCGAGCGCCTGATCGGCCTCTATGAAGAGGCCGGCATCGGCCGCGAACGCGTACTGATCAAAATCGCCTCGACCTGGGAAGGCATCCGCGCCGCCGATCAACTCGAAAAAGCCGGCATTCAGTGCAACCTGACCCTGCTGTTCAGCTTCGCCCAGGCCCAGGCCTGTGCCGACGCTGGCGTCTTTCTTATTTCGCCCTTCGTCGGGCGCATCTATGACTGGTATAAAAAAGCCGAAGGCCGTGATTTCGTCGGCGCCGAAGACCCCGGCGTGCAATCGGTCACGCGCATTTATAACTACTACAAAGCCAACGCTTACCAGACCGTAGTGATGGGCGCGAGCTTCCGCAATATTGGCCAGATCGAGCAGTTGGCCGGCTGCGATCGCCTGACCATCAGCCCCGAACTGCTACAACAACTGGCCGATGATCAGCAGCCACTGACTCGCCGGCTCGCACCGGGCCAAGCCGCCGAAACCAAGCAAAACCTGAGTGAAAGCCAGTTCCGCTGGGCCATGAATGAAGATGCCATGAGTACAGAAAAACTGGCCGAAGGTATTCGTCAGTTTGCCCGCGATCAAGAAAAGCTGGAAAAGCTGCTAACCAGCCAGGCCTGAATGCAAACGGGGCGCTCAATGAGCGCCCCGTTTGTTTAGCCGTTCTAGATCAGTGATGCTCGAGGGCATTGACCAGGTCGTGAAAGGCTTCGCGATTGGACTCGTTCAAGCCCATCAGAATGCGATGCGCCTCAAGCACCTTGGTTCGCACCAATTCTTCCGACTGATCCTGCGATGGCAGGTCATCCAGGCAAGCCGGGCATGGCACCGGTGTATCGACGATATTGAATACCTGATCGAACCCCATGGACTGCAACAGGCGGGTAATGTCGGCATGGGTGGTCACCACCGTGGGCAATAGCCCCACTTTCTGCCGCGACAAAATCGATAACTTGGCCAATAGCCCAAGCGTAGTGCTGTCGATACTGCGCGTTTCAGTGAGATCAATCACGATGGCTGAGAAATTCAGCGCGGTGAAAATTTTCTCAATGGTCGAATCCAGGGCCGAACACAACGTCAGGCGCACTTCACCGACAAACTTCAGGATGAACGTGCCATCTTGTTCGGCAAACTGAATTCTACCGGGGCTTATCCCAGGGTTCATGCAAGGTTCCTGCTTAACACCAGCAAGGCGATATCATCCGGCATATCCCCCAGCTTGGCCAGCCCCAAAGCCTCGCGCAAACCATCCAGGGTGCCACCAGCAGAGCTGACCAGCTGCGGCAACAGGGTTTCCTTGTCTTTCAAGGTATCGCCCGGCAGCAGATCAAGAATGCCATCGGAGAGCAGCGTTAAGCTGAACGCTTCTGGCAGCTCCATTTCAAGGTCGTTGTATTCGGCCTCGACAAACAGTCCGACCGGCAAACCGCGCCCCTCAAGATAACGTGCCTGGCCCTCGCTATAGAGCACCGGCAGCGGCAGGTGGCCGCCAATACTGTAGGTCAGGCGGTTGGTAGACTGATCGATCACACCGCCAAGCATGGTCACGTGTTTACCCAGCTTGCAGTTGATCAGGCCACGGTTGATATGGCCGAGCACTTCCGAGGGTTTGAAGTTCGGCAGACCAGCCCGGCGCGATTCATACAACAGCCGTGTGGTCATGAATTTAAGCAAAACCGTGATAAACGCCGAGGACGCACCATGCCCAGACACATCAGCCAGATAGAAGGCGATGCGGGTGTCGTCGACGCGGAAATAGTCAACAAAATCACCAGAAAGGTACAACGAAGGAATGATCTGATGTGCGAAGTTCAGGCCATCAGCCTGCCAGGGTGTTACCGGCAGCATGTTCATCTGCACCTGGCGCCCGGCATTCTGGTCTTCCTGCAACAGGTGCAAGCTGGCCTGTAGTTCGCGGTTGGCGGTTTCCAACTGGTCGCGGTAGCGCTGGTTTTCCAGGCGCAGATTGGCACGATCCAGCGCACGCCGCACCGAGTGCTCAAGTACGGCGAGGTCAGCCAGGGGTTTGATCAGGTAGTCCGCCGCACCCAGACGCAAGGCTTCGACGGCGTCGCTCATCACACCCGCACCGGACACCACGATAACCGGGGTTTCTACGTGCAGCGCATTGATGCGACGAATCAGCTCAAGGCCATCGACCTGCGGCATACGCAGATCGCAGATCACTAGGTCCGGCGACTCGGCATGAAAGACTTCCAGCCCCTGCAAGCCATTGGCGGCTTGCAGCACCTGAAAACCACTGTCTTCCAGATAGGCTGCGAGGCTCGCACGCACTACGTCGTCGTCATCGATTATCAGCAACGTGGCACTGGTTTTGTGCATGGGGTATCCAGGCAAACTGCGCCGGGTGTGGGTTGGCTTATGCGTCAGGACAACCGCCTGGACGCGCGAACTCGGCTTGCATCAAGGCGCAGACGGTACTCCCATCCGCAACGCGATTCAAGCGGGTGCCGGTCGTCGCCATACGACTTTACACCTCAAATAAGCCAAGGTTATAAGAGCTGCAGGACAGCCCCCATAACAAGAGGAAAAGCCCATGAGCCAAAATGATCGTGACTACAGTGAAAAACGCGATTACATCCGCATGCGGCTAGAGGCCCCCGTCACACTGCACCACGACGGCAAGGAAATTCCCGCCCTGTGCCTTGATCTGTCCAGCACCGGCATGCAGCTGGAAGCGGAAAGCGCAGTCAAGATGGGCGACAAGGTGCGCGTACATATCGCGTCTGAACACAACGAACTACGCGGACTGGATGCACAGGCCGAGGTGATGCGCATCGCCGTACTGGAAAACGGCAAGCAGGCACTGGGGCTGGCGATCATCTCCATGACTTGAGCACAGACAACAAAAAGGCGGCTCGAAAGCCGCCTTTTGCATCACTGCCTCAACTGTCAGAAGTCGTCTTCAACCTGACCATCACGCACGCGGAACTCGCGATTTTGCAGATAGGCATTACGCACGAAGGTGTACTTATCGCCGCTGACCAAACGCTCAGCCGAAAGCAGGCTGGCGCGTAGGTCTACCGCCTGAACCCCGAACACGACATTGCGCGTCGGCACATGATCGATAAATGCAGGCGCTGCAAGCATGCTGTCTGGCACCTTGCCAAAGGCATCACGTACGGTGCTCGGCCCCAACAGCGGCAGCACTACATAGGGCCCGCTACCCAGACCCCAGGCGCCCATGGTCTGGCCGAAGTCTTCATCGCTGCGCTGCAGCCCCATGGCAGTCCCCACATCGAAAAAGCCCAGCAAGCCAAACGTGGTATTGAAGATCAACCGACCGCCATCAACCCCGGCATCATGGAGTTTGCCTTGCAGCAGGTTGTTGGCCAGGTTGCCAACATCACCGATGTTGCGAAAGACGTTATGCACGCCATCCTCAAGAAATTGCGGCGTAACAGCCTGATAACCCTTCGCCAAGGGTTTGAGGGTATAGGCATCAACATTGTCGTTAACGCGGAACATAAAGCGGTTGTAGCTCTGCCAAGGATCTTCCTCATTGGCTTGCGCCAGCGCAGGCAGCAATAACAGGCTGGCACAGGCAACCAGCAATCCCAGTCGTTCAGTCCAGCTCACACCAATAACACGCATCTCTGTCGCTCCTTGAAAGTAATCAGGCTGCCTATTGCTGGCCGCATTAAGGTGACGAAGTATAAGACTTTGCAACCCAGAATAGGCAGCATAGTGGACTAATAGACGCCTGAAAAACCTTGCAAACTGTTGCCTCTATTACACCCTGCACCTCATCGTCACAGCACCTTCATCAAGTTGTAACGCAGAGCCACTAGCCTGGACTAGACCATCTTCAAGGACGGCCCATGCAACCCTCTGCCCCCTCACCCGCATTCAACGCCATTCTATTCAGCCTCTCCGGCTGTCTCGTGGACTTCGGCGCACGTACCGTACCGCTGACCCTGCAACGCCTTTACCCGACAGCAGAGGCCCCGCAAAACCTGACGCAAGCGCTTGGCCGCGAACCACACCCCGAGGAGTGGCAGGCTTACCAGCAAACTCTCTGCGTGACGGCCCAAGAACATGCCGAAGCCACCTGCGCGGCCATTTACCTGCTCGAACAATTGCAACACCAGGGAGTGCCCTGTGCCTGGCTGGATGAGTTGCCAGCAGATGCCAGAACCTGCCTGGCCAGCGCGCTGCCGGACTGGCTACCAGGTATGCCCAACCAGAGCCACCGAGCATGGCCGGCGCCCGACGCCATCTGGCTTAGCCTGATGGCGCTGCAGGTCGATCAGCTTGCAGGCTGCGTCTTGGTCAGTGGTGAACCGCGCCTGCTGCAGGCAGCACTGCAGGCTGGAATCTGGACAGTTGGCCTGGCAATCAGCGGTCCGCTCTGCGGCCTGGCGCCAGCGGACTGGCAAAGCCTCGCAATGGGCGAGCAAGATCGCCTACGCAGCCAGGCGACCCTGAGCCTGTATCGGCTTGGCGTACACTCGGTTATCGATCAACTTAGCGACTTGCCCACGTGCTTGGCAGATCTCAGCCAGCGTCGTCACAAAGGTGAGAAACCTTGAGCCAGGTCTGGCACTGCGACGCGGCAGAGGCTTGATCCAAAGCAAGCAAAGCCACCGTGCATGGATTAATCTGAACCTATGCCGAACCTTTCGCCGCCGCGCAAGGTCAGTCACTCTATTGATCAGCAAAGGGAGAACTCCATGCCTGCAAGCCGCCTGCAGCAACAACTGCAAGACCTGCGTGACCAGTTAGCGGAACAACAGTCACTGAGCGAAGAGGAACGCGCCGAGCTGTTTGTGCTGACTCAAGAGATTGAACTGCAATTGGCTCGCCAAGCGGCCGCCGCTCCCGATGCGACACTGGTCGACGGCGTTAACCTGGCCGTCGAGCGCTTCGAAGCCAGCCACCCGACCCTTGCCGGCACCTTGCGCAACATCGTGCAAAGCCTGGCCAATATGGGCATCTAAGCACAGTACTCAAACGCCCTGACTAAGAAAAACCCCAGCTCTCGGCTGGGGTTTTGCGTTATTGGCGCACTAAACGCTGGTTGTCCGGCCTGATGGCCTCACTGCTGCGGTATGGATTGATATCCAAGCCACCACGCCTTACATAACGCGCATACACCGTCAGATACTCGGGCTTGAGCAAGCGTTGCAGATCGAGAAAGATCCGCTCCACGCATTGCTCATGAAAATCCGCGTGCTGACGGAAACTCACCAGATAGGCCAACAGGCTGGCGTGATCCAGCGCCGCACCGCGGTACTGCACCACCAGCGTGCCCCAATCCGGTTGACCGGTAACCGGGCAGTTGGACTTGAGCAGATGACTGTGCAGGCTTTCTTCCACAACCCGAGCGGCATCACAACGCAGCAGTTCCGGTTGCGGCTGCACGTAGTTGCTGATGCTCACATCCAGCTCGTCAATGCACACGCCTGGCGCATTTACCACGCCGTCAGCGGTCACTTGCGCCAAGCTGCGCACGCGCACGCCAACCGGCTTGCCAGCGGCAGCCGAGAGATCGTGCTCCAGCACCACGACCAGCTCGTCCGCCGTATTGAATACCGACTGGTTCAACGAGTTGAGGTACAGCTTGAAGGATTTCGACTCAATGATATTCGGCGAGTCGGCAGGTATGGCGAACTCGCCCATGGCCACCACCGGCTTGCCCGAAGGCAGCAGCCAGGACAGCTCAAAACAATTCCAGAAATCCACGCCCTGATACGGCAGCGTCTCAGCGCTCAGGCCCAGCTCGGCCCACTTGGCTGCGCGCGGAATCGGGAACAACAGAGACGGGGTGTAGGTAGCGATGTATTCGCTGGATTTGCCCAGTGGCGAATCTTCGGCGGCGGGATGCATGGAGTAAACCTGGCTAGTCGAAATGCAGCGATTGTATACAACTTTAAAAGCAGATTCAGCGCGGCAAGACCGCAACCGGCCTTGCCGCCCAGGATCAGGCCAGCTGCGCCACTACCGCTGCCAGCGCCTGGGCTGGGTCAGTGGCCTGACTGATTGGCCGTCCGATCACCAGATAATCCGACCCCACATCCAGCGCCTGACGCGGCGTCAGAATACGGCGCTGGTCATCCTGGGCACTGCCGGCCGGACGAATCCCCGGAGTCACCAGCTGCAGCTGCGGATAAGCGCTCTTCAGCGCCTGCGCTTCCTGGGCCGAGCACACCAATCCATCCAGACCGGCCTGTGCCGCCAGCCCCGCCAGACGCAGCACCTGCGCCTGCGGCTCGACATCCAGACCAATACCAGCCAAGTCTTCGCGCTCCATACTGGTCAGCACGGTCACACCAATCAACAGCGGCTTGGGACCGCTGAGCGTGTCGAGGGTTTCCCGACAAGCCGCCATCATGCGCAGGCCACCCGAGCAATGCACATTGACCATCCACACACCCATTTCGGCCGCAGCCTTGACCGCCATGGCCGTGGTGTTGGGAATGTCGTGAAATTTCAGATCGAGGAACACCTCGAAACCCTTGTTCGCCAGCACGCTGACGATCTCCGGCCCGCAGCGGGTGAACAACTCCTTACCGACCTTGACCCGACACAGCGCAGGATCGAGCCGATCAGCCAAGGCCAGCGCGGCATCACGGGTAGGGAAATCCAGGGCAACGATGATCGGGGTCTGGCAGGCGGACATGGGCAGGCTCTCGGGCAAGACAAATTCGGCGCGCATTGTAGCGGATGCGCAGCGCGCTTGCCGCTCCGGTGATCTGGCTACACCGAGTCGAACGCCGGTTCAATGCATGCGTCTGGCGCCGGGAAGGGTTGGCGAAAGCTGAACGCTTGCGCGCTGGCACCGCGCTCACGCAACAGCGTCAGACGCTCGGCCGCCTCCTGCACCGATGGCCGATGCTCCGTCGGCACCCACCACAACACCATATGCGCGGCACTGACTTTGGCGAACCACTCCTGGCGACGTTTGAGCATCTCGGTATGCGCGGACTTGTAGACATAATCACTGAGCGCCTGCACATCGACCCATACCGACAGATTCACCAGCACCTCGTCGCCAAACGGGCGCAGCGCCGTGGCATCGCCGGCCTCATCCTGCAAGCGCCAGACATAGCCCGGCGACGCTTCGGCCAAAGCATTGATGCGCTCCAGATTGGCGACGAAATCGGCCATGCCCGGCGATTCCAACGGCGCCTTCATCGTGGCGATATTCAACTGCGCGAGTTGATAGGTGGACATCGATACACTCCTTTTCCATTCATTCCCTAAAACCACGGCCTTCACCGCACTTACCGCATTGCCACCTCAGCGCGCCAGCGGATCATCCCAGAAAGGCCGCTCGCTCTCCTGCAACACATCGCTACGACTCAGCCCAAGATCCTTCAGCGCCAAATCATCGAGCATGGCCAAACGCCGCCGCTGCTCAGACAACTGCCACCAACGGTAAAGCTGTCGACCCAGTGCACGCAGTATTTCAAGCGGCCGCCGACCCTGCAAACGCCCAACACCGACTAACGCATAACCTTGCTGACCTTTCATCTCATCGCCCTCCTTGTGGGGTTGGCGACAGTCTCGCGCTGGGCTTATGATCAATCCAACGAATGTTTCTTATGAAATACATTTCAGAGATTGATGAATGGCCAACTACCCGAGTATCGACAGCGAACTCCTGCGCACTTTTGTCGCGATTGCCGATCACGGTGGTTTTACCCGCGCTGCAGAAGTAATCAACCGCACTCAATCGGCGGTGAGCATGCAGATGAAGCGCCTAGAAGAAGATGTAGTACAACGCCCGCTGTTTCTGCGCGATGGCCGCCAATTCAGTCTGACTGCCGAGGGTCAATTGCTGCTGAGCTATGCCAGGCGCATTCTCAAACTGCACGCCGAGGTGATGAACAGCATGCGCGAGCCGCACATGGTCGGCACCGTACGCATCGGCACGCCCGATGACTATGTGATGCGCTTTATGCAGGGCATTCTGGTGCGCTTCGCCCAGTCCTACCCATTGGTGCAGGTTGAGCTGCATTGCGAACCGTCCTTCCAGCTGTTGCAACGCCAGGACCTTGATCTGACGATCGTCACCCGCGAGCCTGGCACTGAGATTGGGCAATTGCTGCGTCAGGAGCATCTGGTGTGGGCCCAGGCCCGCAACAGCAACCTGCATGAGCTGGAGACCCTACCCTTGGCGATGTTCAACTCACAGTGCTTCTGTCGCTCCTGGGCGTGCAACGGCCTGGACGCCCTAGGTCGCGACTACCGTATTGCCTACACCAGCCCTAGTCTCTCGGCGATCATGGCCGCAGTCAGCGCTGGCTTGGCAATCACCGCGCAACTGCAAAGCCTGATCACCCCGGACCTGCAGATCATGGGCGACGCTGACGGCTTACCCGCCCTGCCCTCAGCCAGCATCGTGCTGCTGCGTAACAGCAACACGCAAACTCAAGTCACCGAAACCCTGGCCGAGCAGATTGCCGAAGGCTTCAGACTTTAACCCCGAGCAATAGCGCGCACAGCAGTAGAAAACCGGCAAACAGACCACGCAACACCCGCTCAGGTAGCGCATGGGCAAATTTCACTCCCCAACTGATGCTCAATAGGCCGCCCAGAGCCAAAGGCACACCAAGCAGCCAATTGACGTGATCGTACAACGCATAAGTCGCCAGGGTCACCGCAGTACTCGGCGCGGCCAGGGCCAGGGACAAACCCTGCGCCACCACCTGGGATGTACCAAATACGGTGGTCAGTACCGGCGTCGCCAACACCGCACCACCGACCCCGAAAAGCCCGCCAAGCAAACCCGCACCACTGCCCAGCACAGCCAGCCAGGGCCAAGGGTGACGCAGCCCCACCGACAACATGGCCGGTTTACTGTACAACCGAGAAATGTTGTATGCGGCCAACAGCACCAGAAAAATCACAAACCCCAGACGCATGCGTTCGGCATCCACAGTGACTGCCCAGCCTGCGCCTAGTATGGCAAACAGCAGACTGGGCACCGCCAGGGCCAACGCATGGCGCCAGTCGATGCGGTTGCGCTGGTGATAACGCCACAGCGCCAGCAATACGTTGGGCACCACCATCACCAGCGCCGTGCCCTGAGCCAATTGCTGATCCAGACCAAACAGCACGCCAAGCGCAGGAATGGCGATCAGCCCACCGCCAATCCCAAACAGGCCACCCAAGGTACCAAGGGCAAGGCCGAGCAACAGGTTCAAGGCAAAATCGAGCACGGTCATCGGCACACTCCAGAAAGAAGCCTCACAGCCTAGTCAGTGGTCACTAGCCGCGAAACGCACAGCAACGCACAATGGCTATGCATAAAACGCATAGCAGAGCCCAGACATGAACCCCGATAGCCTGACCGAGCAACTCAGCCTGTTTCTCGATGTGCTGGAAACCGGCAGTTTCTCTGCCGCCGCCCGCCGTTATCCACTGACGCCGTCTGCGGTGGCCAGGCGCATTGATGCACTGGAGCGGTCGCTGGGCAGTCAATTGTTCAGCCGCAGCACCCATGCCGTGCGCGCCACCGCAGCGGGGCTGGCATTTGCCGAGCGGGCCCGGCGCATCCTCGCCGAACTGCACCTGGCCCGCGCCGAAGCAGTATCGCTGAGCAGTGCCCCTGAAGGACTGATCCGCATCGACGCACCGGCACCGTTCGGTCGACGCCACCTGGCACCGGCGATTGCCGAGTTTCTGACGGCCTACCCGGGCCTGGATGTGCAATTGCGCCTGATCGATAGCTTTGTCGATCTGCATGGCACTCACCTGGGGGAAGTTGATCTGGTGCTGCGCATCGGACCGCTGGCCGACACTCGCCTGGTCGCCACCGCGCTGTCACCCATGGTGCGAGTCGTTTGCGCCAGCCCCGATTACCTGGCCCGCCACGGCATGCCGCGCAGCCCTAGCGAGCTGCTGGAGCATGACGGTCTCGACTGGGACAGCCTGGCGCCCCCCTACGCCTGGCGCTTCGAACAAGACGGCAAACTACAATTGTGCCGCCCCAGGCGCCTGCGCATGACCGCCAACAACGCCGAAGCCCTACTGTTCAGCGCACTCGCCGGCCTCGGCATCGCCCACCTGCCGACCTGGCTGATCAGCGACTACCTGCTGCGCGGCGAATTGCTGCCGTTGTTTTGCGAGAGCGGCCTGCCGGCCCCGGAGCCCAGTGGCATATACGCCCTGCGCCTGGAACGCGAAACCGATTCGCGCAGCCGTTTGCTACTGGAGTTTCTCAAGGCCCGCTTCGGCCCAGTCGCGCCCTGGGACTTGGCGCTGCAGAGCGGCCTACAGCGCAGTTAAGCGCTAAAACAGCAGGCCCCAAAAAGGATCGGAAAGCACTTTTAGCGTCGCGCAACGACGACCCGAAGGGTGGCCGCCATGAATGGCTGGCCATAAAAAAACCCGACACTAAGTCGGGTTTTCATTCTCGCGATTAAAGCCGATCTTAGACCGGAGCTTTAGCGCGGGACTTGTACTCGCCGGTACGGGTGTCGATTTCGATCCAGTCGTCGATGTTGCAGAAGTCTGCAACCTTGATTTCAGTACCGTTGCTCAGCTTGGCTGGCTTCATCACCTTGCCGGAAGTATCGCCGCGGGCGGAACCTTCGGTGTAAGTGATCTGGCGAACGATGGTGGTTGGCAGGTCAACCGAAACCACTTTGCCTTCGAAGAACACGGCTTCGCAAACGTCGGTCATGCCATCGACGATGTACGGCATTACGCTTTCCAGATCGTCTTTGTTCAGCTCGTACTGGTTGAACTCTTCGTCCATAAAGACGTAGTTCGGCTCGCTGTAGTAGGAGTAAGTCACGTCTACGCGATCCAGGATAACCGGCTCAAGCTTGTCGTCAGCCTTGTACACGGTTTCAGTCGAAGAGCCACTCAACAGGTTCTTCAATTTCATTTTAACGATGGCGCTGTTACGACCGGATTTGGTGAATTCGGCCTTCTGGATCAGCCAAGGCTGGCCGTCGATCAGGGCCACACTGTTGGGCTTCATTTCTTGTGCGGTTTTCATACGAATATCCGGGTTTGGATTGAATTACAAAATTCTTGGCCGCGTATCATAGCCAATTTAGGTAAAACTGCACCAGCGCTGCGGCAAGATCAGGCTGAGAAGCCCGTTGCAGACACCAGTTCTCGGCATGCTGTTGCTGTTCTGGCCAGTTCTGCAACAGCTGATTCCAGCTTTCCTCTACCGGCTGAGCGGTATTCCAGGCCTGCCACAACTCCGTAAGCGCACGCTGTGCATCGGCTGACAACCCTTCTTTATACAGCGCAAGAAACGCTTCGAGCTTTTCCAGATGCGCGTCATCCGCTTGCTGATAGATATGCCAGAGCATGGGCCGTCCGGCCCATTGCGCACGGACGAAGGAGTCCTCACCGCGCACCGCGTTGAAATCGCAGCTCCAGAGCAAGCGGTCGTACTGATCCTGCTGGATAAACGGCAGCACCTGAATATGCAACTGACCACACTGCTGCGAATCCCCTGCACGCAGGCCCGCACAACCGAGCCAGGCTTGCAGGTCCGCCAGAATGCGCCCCTCCGGCACCAGCAACTGGTTAGGCTGGGCGTCGGCAGTCAGCGCGTCCAGCCAACTGGCTAGCGCAGCGTTTTCGTAGGCAAACAGGGAGATCAGCCGCGCCCCTGGCAGCGGCGTTACGCCGATGCTGCGCAAAAACAAGGTGCGCGCACTCTCGTCTGCCTGGAACGCCCGACGTTGCGCCAGCAACTCCCTCTCGCGCAACAGGCCACCGCTTCCCATAGTAAAGCCAGGAAAGAAGAAGAACTTCGACAGACCATTGGACTGCAGAGAGGGCAAACCGTGACAACCGGCCACCCAATCTTCGGCGCTGAGGTATTCGAGGTTAAGCCACAGCGGTTTCTGCGAGCGCTGCACCATCGCGCTTATATAAAGTGCCGGCAATTCACACGCAAACGCCTCGATCACCACATCCGCAGGCTCGGTTGCCTGCCAGTCGCCAGCCCATAAACAGACCTCGACGCCCTGCTGGATTTGCCGCTGCGCCTGCGCATCGGCTTGCGGACAAAGCCGCACGAATGCACCTAGATCATCCACCCACAAACGCACGGCCAGCCCATGCTCGGCGACCAATTGCCGCGCCAGACGCCAGGTCACCCCGATATCGCCGTAGTTATCGACAACGCTGCAAAAAATATCCCAGGTGGCGCGCATGCGCTGCTCCGTTATGTGCCGAGCCCACCTTAAAGGCAGCTAAGCCATCAGCAAACGTCAGAAACGAAAAAGCCCGACACGTGGCCGGGCTTTTCGTCGATCAATCTGGCGGTGAAGGTGGGATTCGAACCCTCTCCAGAGCGCCTCGTTTCGTCACTATTCAGCCCAAATCAATGACTTATCGTTCGCGAGCGTACCAATTAGGCTCAATTCGGCACAGTGTTTTCGACACTTTATCGACACCTGCAACGCTTGGACCATGCCTCAATCTCTCAGGCTTAGCGCTGCAAACTCTCGAGAACACCGCCAGTCACATCAACCACCATGTCACTCGCGTTGTAAATCACACCAGCGCGGTTTTCCTCAACGATGAGGTCATAACCATTTGCCTTACCGTACGCAGCAACAACGTCTCTAGCGCGCTTTTCAGCTTTCTGAGCCACATCACGCTCATGCACATGCCTTGCTTGGCGCAGCTTGTCATGAGTCTCCATCTTCAGACTCAGGTCATAAATTAGTTGATCATTTCTGATATTTGCTATGCACTCTTGATAAGCATCACTCGCACCCATCCGATCTCTGTGCTGTTGACTGTAATAATTTTCACGTTCTACCGAAGACAGCACAACGTTAGGCTTTGGGGGAATCATGCTTTGAGGTGCATGTAGCTTCCTACAGTTTTCAGACGCACTGCTATTTAGCCGTGCAACTTGATTCCTAATCTTCATATACTCATCCTCCCCGCCCCGCACTGCCTCCAGCTCAGCAGGGTATGGATTTTCAGCCACCACTTTGCCCTTTACTGCTTCACGCACCTTATTAACATCAACTGTTGCCCACTTTACAGGGCGAAGCGCAGATAAATTAATATCACAACCGGAAATACTTAAAACCACCAAAATAATTGCTACCTGCTTAACCACTGCTATCTCCATACATTAAGAAAACATCAAATATCAATTTTTAAATTTCCACCTTACCCTTCAAATTTAACCTTTTTCTTTTTCCTTGAGCCTAATCATTAGTTCATCATTCAAAAAATAAAATGTCTCAGGCGTTGTTTTTTGATCAATGACTACAAACGAGCCGTTAGCACTCATAATCACGTTAACCTTACCTGAAAACTTACCCACCTCAAGATAAACTTCATCCTCCCCTCGCACTTTATCGAATCGTATGTATCCGGTGTAAAACGATAAAACCAGCGCACCACCTGTTAAGAAGTAAAGACACGCTTTCAAAACCGTACGCCTAAGCGCCACTCTCTTCATATTGAAGAGCCTTTTAATAACCACCAAAGGCGATCTCGCAAAAAAACCTGCCTTAAAAACTAAAGCGACAACCATACCAGCACCGAGCACCAGTGAAAAAATACTAACTTCTGAATAATTGAAGCCTAAGTAAGCAAAATTGAAAACAAATAGAAGGATAAGCAAACAGAAAAGCCAGTAAAACACAGACTCATAATGAATGGCTTCTTTGTATGTTTTAACCCCCGCCCTACCAAAACGCTTCGGCCAATGCCTTCTTAAACGTAGAGCAATAGCTGCCAGCATGTGAAAAAAACGACGCATAAAACTGTGCAATAGCAAAAGCGAAAACACGCGCAATCGAGTAACACAAAATAAAATAGAATGCGAATACCGATATAAAGCTAGGCAGCAAATCAACTGCAATTATAGAAACAAGCTCAAACGGCACATGACTCATAAACCCTGAGTAATGTGCTGAAGCTAAAGAGAGTGCAACCAACACGACTCTCACCGCAATTTTTACAGACGACTTGTTAGCTCCAAAATATCTAGCAAATATTTCAACAGCATCTTTCTTGTCATCTTTCCTATTATCTTTATTTATGCGCCAAGTCAAACGCTGAATTACCACTGAGTTCCTTTTCAATTACTATTCCTTAATTACTTTTCACCCCATCGGGCTAAATCCGCTCGCTGCCGAGCAATAGCGCTGCTTCATAAGATTACTATGGTCTTTGCGGTCGTTATCGTAGCGTGCTCGCCATGCTCTGCACTCTTCGTGGTAGTGCTGCTTCGCGGCTTTGCGGCACTCTCGATAGTCGATTGAGCCTTTTCTGTGATTGGCGCAGACGCTTCTACCGTCGATGCGGTTATTAACAGCTACCCACTCGGCTAAGTAATTACTGCCGCCATTCCAACTCTTGATCCACTTTGCGGTTGTATCGCGGGTTGTGGTGCGCTGTGTGCTTTGGTTGGTAGTGGGCGCTGCTGCAATCTGTTGTGGGGCGTAGGTATTAGCCGGCTGCTTGGGCCTGTAGTTGTGGTCATTGAACGAATTCTGGCTTCGCTGCACCGCTAACGCGGCTTGCTGCTCAGACCATGCAATATCTGCTTGGCTAAGTTGTGGCTGGGCAACCTGTGGGGCTGGCTCGAAAGGCGCTGTAGCCCTTTGAATGGCTTGCTGGGGCGCGCTATAGCTTTGTGCTGGGTGCTCGCTAAATAGCGGCTGGCCGCCAATACGGATGGCCTGTTTAAGCTGGCTAACGTCGATGACGATTGGCTTGGCAAATAGCGCGATCAGCCCCCATGTGATCGCTGAGCCAACGCCCAGGATGACGACCATACGCCATGGGGATTGCTTCTTGTTGTTGCGTATATAGTCCGGTGCATCATCCCAGTCGGATTTCATATTACGTCCTTGTCTTTAAAATCTTTAAGTCGGATAACACCCATACAACTTAAATCCATCCACCGCTCTAAAATCCTTATCATCAGTAATAATGTTTATTATGCCATTCTCTTCCATAGCGCGGCAGTACACAGCATCGTAGCCATCAAGGCCATATCGCTCAATAACGTCAAGAAGAGATTCTGAAAATGCACAATCAACACTAACAGCAAGAGGAGCAGCCATACTCCTGATGGTATCCCAAGCACTTTTTATCTCTTGAATCACAGCTTTTCGTTCACCGGCGATTTTTCTAAATCTCTTGATAGAAAGCTCACCATTATAACGCTTATATATAGCATGCTCTGATCGCTCTATAAGCCTGGCCAGCTCAACCAAAATCAGTGGCGAATAATAGAGCTCCGCATTTTCATCGAGAGCCTTTTCAACGAAAGCCGGATAGGTTTCCACCTGATACTCTTCAGGGGGATTAGCTATAAACTCCTTGGATGAAATATATGTCATCCAATACCAAACATTAGTATCAATAAAATACTTGCCGCCACTCTCAATACTTATTGGCTTTCGTATGTCCAAAAACATTCAGATGTCCTTTTTTACTTCATTCAGGCCAGCGACTGTCTTATTTTCCGAATCCGCGTAAAAGCGTATAGCGTTATCAATGACAAGATTAAGCAATCTAAGCCCATGGTCTGATATACCCTCAAACACAAGCTTGCCTTGAAGCTGAGATATATCGTTATCTTTCAACAAAAAACCAATACCAGAATTAAAAAACGGTGAAGCAAAAACTTCCACGCCTTCAAAATTCACAACTACCTTCTCAGATCCTGCCCACTCTCTAAGTATCTCGTCTCTAAGCTTTCGCCCAGAACTCATAGAGATTGCGTTTACGCCCACCAACCGTTTAACAATTATAGGATTCATAAAATGCTCCTCAAAAGTATTTTCCAGTTGGAACTTTATCTTCAGACACAAGCCTATAATGCTTGTCATCACATCTTACAGTTATACTCACCAGCGTTCCTCCAATGCAGCCAGAAACTTTCTCTGTAATATATCGACCTGAACTGTCAATGGTTGCCATATAGGAATCCGTGCAAATCCTCAGAACACCACCATTAACCATTATAAAGTCTTTTAATATACCAAACCCAAGCCCTCGAGGCACATCTGGCGGACTATCAGTTCTAGTAGAATTCCCAACCTCTAGCGCCCACTTAAGCGCTGCCTCTTTGCTACTTATAGACGTGTAACTTTGCACAGAGTTCACTATTCCGCCTCCCAAGTCCAAGACGGAAAGCGATAGTGACTTCTCCTTCGGCTCATAGTACCCGCACGATATAACACTTTGATGATTAGGATTGTCTTTCAATCCATGACCATAAGCGTTTACAAAAACCTCATATATACTACTGATAATTTCGCCCTTGAGCGCCTCAGACAAAGAAACCTTTTCATCCGTCAACCACCCATCCTGAAGATGAGCAATAATTTCCGAGTCCTCTAAAACTGTCTCATGCTCTCGATAACCTATATAGTTTTCATTGCGCGCAACACCATGATCGGGGAAAACGTAATTCCAAAAACCCAAGACTTGCAAGCGTTCCTTCAAAATTGAATTCATACCTGATATATCAAAAGAAACCTTGATTGGAGTAAAAAAGCTCCCAAAACCAAATCCTCTTGTAAGTGTCACCCCGGCCTCGTAGCGCTTGAGGTAATTACATATCCCTCCCAGCACAACCAAACCGTTATGCGTAATAGTCGAGCAACGCGAAAAATCAAAAATATATAGAGACTCAGGTTTTGACATGACAAATGAAACTAACTTACTAAGGTAGTCGTAACCGGTTTCATCATCACGAATAGAGGGCAGCGGAATTCTTATCCTTTCTTTTTCTTGAGTGTTAAGCACACCACTTTTATTGCTCGACATACTTTCTTCCCTTGTGCACTTCTACCGGGCAAACCAGCGCCTAACTACTTCCGTTGTAATCGCTATCCCGCGCTTTGATTGTGCAAGTTTGAATCGGCCGACACGTAATCAGGGCTAATCTGTCCTGCCTCTGGTGCTATCTCTCCGCTTACCACCCATAAGGCGTACTGAGGAAAGAGCTTAACGATAGCCTCAATCTCCTCGGCCTTAATCTCACGCTTTCTAGCTGTGTTCTTGAGGTTGTTCCAAGTGTAGCGACTGATGCCAGTGCGCTCTTCCAGCTCGGGCAGTCGAATGCCTGAGCTTTTCAAAACAGTTATAACGCGCTCTTTAATCATAGCCACTTGATCTATTTGTGATGTATCCAATATGGATCAGTAATGGCATTATCCGTTTCGAGACTATCCATTACGGATAACGCAGTGCTGAATAACTGACATTACAACGAATAGTGACGGAACGAGCATGGAACTGGAAGAGCTAGAACCTTCAAAGCTGATTGGCCCGCAACAGGACGTGGAAACCGTCGAGTCCTGGGCGGATCGCAACGGCCTTACCTACGGCACTGCGCGTGCCTGGGCCATGAAAGGCGTAGTGCCTACGGTAAAGCTCGGCAAGCGCCGCATGGTGAATAGCACCCTGCTGCGTTCCTGGCTGCTGGAACAGGAGTGGACGGCATGAACAACGGGCCTTGCGTCGTTCAAGTAGCCAGCTACCACGGCAAAACCCGTCAGAAGCGCTGGCACCGTTGCTTCCGTGGCGACTCTCGCCAGGAATGCCACCTCTTTATAGATATGGCTGTAGCTGACGTGGTTGCAGATGACCCGCTGGCCTCCCTGCTCGCCCAGGAACAGGCCCGCGAGAACTTCCGCATTTACAAGCTGTGGGGTATGGCATGAGCGCTGACCTCTATAGCAAAGAAGCCTTCGCGGCCCTGGTTGGCATTCCTGTGGAAGTGGTCGCTGGCTGGATCAAGCACGGCAGTGTGCCCAGCGTGAAAATCGGCAAAACCCGACTGGTGCGGTTCGTGAGGGCGAACCCATGAGCCGCGCAGACCCTCAATTCAAGCTGCGCATGCCTGCTGCACTGCGCGCTCAGGTTGAGCAAGCCGCCAAAGAGGCGCGCCGCTCCCTGAATGCTGAAATCGTCCTTCGCCTTGAGGCGAGCTTTGCCCAGGTAAAGCAGGAGGTTTCCCAATGATCTACGCCAGCTCCGGTTACCCAGGCGAGGGCATGAGCTATGACGCCATTCAGCTACAGCAACCAGCAGCACGCCGAGGGCTGCGACTGCTCTGTCTGCTGGTCAAAGGCCGAGATGGCCAAGCCAGATCTTTGCCCGTCCACACCCTGCGACCAATGCCGCCCCGCGTCTGCCCGACCCGTGCGTACGCTCAAGATGCGCCTCGTCGCTGGTGCCTGGATGCCCTTGCTCTCCCAGTGGCAAATCACACCGGCCTTTACCTGCGCGAAACACACGCCAAGCGACCAGCCGCCGAAGTATTGGAGCGTTTTAGAAAACATCGGCAAGCCTGCTCCCTCCGTGCCGCTGTACGAACCTTTCGAACTGACGGGCTGAGCGCATGAAAGTCCCCTTCCGCGTTTGCCGCTATCTGTTGGCTCTGCTCTGGCACTGGTCGCTGCCATTCATATTCGGCGCGTTGTTCGCTTCTGTGCTGGCAATCCAGGGCGTGCAAGAAGGTGTCGAATTGCTTGATGAAGCCCTAGACGCATCCATTACCCGAGTGGCCAACGCCTGCACCATCCCGCCCGAACCACCCAATCGAGGATCGCCGCCTGTGTCCGGGGCTGGTTTACCAGTCGCGGGCGCAGGTGGCGAAACGGGATGACAAGGGCGAGGCCCTTGGTGTTTCGACTTAATACATCAAAAAGATTGATGTGTGCTTAATTCAAAAAGCTCAATTAGTTCCAATTCAGCACAATGTTTAACGCTGAAATTTAAATAATCAAAAGATTTAATGATGGTTTTAATCGCTTTAAAAACTGCGTATTAATAACTAGGCAATTCCACCGCAAGCCGCGCTACACCTAGCAGCTCAAGAACTTTAGCAGTTCTTCTGCCTGGGATTACTCGGCCTGCAAAAAGGCAAAACCGCGCACTAACGCGCAACTAAGCGAGGAAACAAAAGATGGCACGTTCAACTATGGAAGTTGCATTTCTCGGCACTCAACGTTTCGACGGCGAAAACGGCCAGAAGTACATCAAGGTGTTTTATGGCGATGAGCCGGACGGCAAAACCGAGCACGGCCTTTCGATCATCGGCATGGCAGCGGAAGAAGATGCTGCCGAAGAAATCTTCGCCGCTGGCACCCGCTTCGAACCGCTGCAACTGGTGCGCATCACCTTCGACGTGGCTCGCGGTGGCCAGAACAAGGGCAAAAATCTGGCTCTGCACATCGAAGCGGTCGACACCAAGTCGGCCCGCGCTGCCTCCCCACAAGCCCAAGGCCAGCAGCAAGCAAAACCCGCTGCCGCCGATCCGGCTAAAGGCTGAGGGCCAGGGCCGTGCTGATCGGTGATCGCGTCGTCTGTGATGAATGCCTGTGTGTGATGGGCCAACTCCACCACATGCCGGCCGCACAGAGCGACCTGCTCAGCGACTTCCGCACGGCCCCCGACTACGCCGTCTGCCCGGATTGCCAGACCTCAAAGCTCGCGTCTGAGCTGTGGCCTGAACTGGTGGACGCATAAACATGGCCCTCGAACTCATTCAAGTGTGCCGCGCCTGGACGACCAACCCGGATAACTCCGCGTCCTGCTCGGCCTTTGAATGGGTTCAGGGCTATGTGTTGCCGCCTGAGGCAGGGGGTCAACTCGACCTGCTGATCCAGGGCGGTTTTGACCCCGAACTCTTCCGCATCGGCTTCCTGGGCACCTTGTCCATGTTCGCGGTGGGGTTCGGGGTTGGTTTGATCATTTCCCAACTCCGCAAACTGAAAAGGTAACTCGCATGAACCAACTGAAACGCAACGTCGCCAAGTTCGGCCGCCAACTGTCCTTCCGTAACGCCTGCATCGGCATGGTCGGCTTCGCGGCCGCTAACGCCCATGCAATCGACACCACCGCTGTGGAAACCGCTATCGGTGCCGCCAAGACCGACGCCCTGTCTGTGGGTGAAGTGGTGATTGCTGCCGTCGCTGCCCTGGTGGTGATCGGCATCATCATCGCGGTCGTGAAAAAGATCTGATCCATGATCTGGTCGCTGCTGCTCGGCGTCCTCATGGCGGGGTGCCTTGTTCAAGGCATTCGTTCTGCCGAGTACCTGTGAGGCAAGGGGTCGCAAGGCCCCTTTTTTATTCAATGCAGACACCTCTTCGATTTCTTTTCGTTCTCTTCCTGCTGCTTTGTGCGCGCGTCGCCATTGCTCAGGACTATTTATGGTTCCCTAGCACTGGCGGTAATGCCGTCAATCCTTCATCGCACTGTGCATCCTCATATTCATCAGATCCATACAGAAACGGACATATTGTTTCTGTTTCCGATACACGTCTTGAATGCCATGCCGAGCAAAAGCTGTGTGCAGGATGGGATATGCCGGCCTGCACCGGTGGTAGTTCTATTGTCTGGTCACCAGTAAACACTGGCCTTTATTATGATCGCCAGCCAGGAAGCTGCCCACCTGGAACGGCTTACAATCCACAAAGCTATAACTGCGAATCACCACCAGAGCCTTGTCCAGCCTTCGGCTCTGAACCGCGCTACATGACCGTTAACTGCTCGTTTCAGGGCGGTAACTACGTGCATAACGACCGGGTCAGCTTTGGCCTGTGTGAGTACATCACTCAGCCCGGCGGCTTTTTCAAGGCCTATCCCAACTACGACGATCCCGCCAAGACGTATTGCATCGCCCGATTCGCGCCCACTGGTGAAGCATTGAGCGCAGGCGAAGGTGTTGAAGACATTCCCGCTGATAACAGCGCCCCGATTCCTGATGAAAGCGATACCGACCCCGCGTGCTTTAAAACCGGCGCGTATGAAACCTGCATTGACCCCAAGCAACCCAACTGCGGCACCCGTGGCGGCAACCCGTTCTGCTTCGGTGAGGGCGACAGCTGTGGTGAGGTCAACGGTCAACACATCTGCTTTCCGAACAGCGCCCGCAAATGCAGCTACGCCGATGGCAGCTATGAATGCATCGATCAGAAGACCGGCCAAAAAATCTCCTACGACAGCCCCGATCACCCAAAGAACGGCGGTAACGCTGACGGCAATACCAACAATGACGAACAAAAGCAGGGCCAGGTCGTCGGCGGTGGTGGCTTCCAGGGTTCCGACAAAGGCGCGACCAACAAATCGATTGCTGACCTGCAGGAAGCGCTAGGGGATCAGCTTGAAGCCATTAAAGATGCGCTTACGGAAAAAACTGATCTCCCAGGCAGCGGCCCCGAAACGCCCAATGAGCGGGGTTCTTTGGATGCGGATGAATGGGATCAGAAGATTGAAGACGCCAAGCTGGAGCTAGCCAGAGTCACCAACCAGTTTGGCGACCTGTTCCAGGGCATCACCAGCGTCAACCTGCCCGGCTCAGGCGGTCAGCTCTACTGCGACTCCTTCACCGCCATGGGCACCACCTTCGAAGTGTGCCTGTCCCGCTACGCCGACCAGCTCGCCGGTCTTGGGCTGGTGATCCTGTTCCTCGCCACCTTGCTGGCCGCTTACATCATCTTCATCCGAGACTGAGGATCGCCCATGGACTTCTCCTTCATCACCGACTTTTTCACCGGCATGAACGGCTTTATCCAGGACATGTGGAACTGGATCTATCAGGGCCTGTACGACTTCACCAAAGAGGTCATGGTCGTGATGACCAAGGCCATGATCTACGCCTATTTCAACAGCATGATCTTTGCCGCTGAAATCGCCTATGAGGTGGTGCAGGACATTGTTCAGGGGCTGGGCATTACTCAACAGCTCCAGAGTGCCTATTCCTCGATCCCTGAAAGCATGCGCCAAACCCTGGCGTTTTTTCGGGTTCCCGAAGCCCTGACCATCATCTTTTCAGCGGTGCCCACCCGCTGGGCGATGAAGTTCGTGCCCTTCATAGGCCGCTGATATGTCGATCAAGATTCATCACGGCCCCAATGGCAGCTACAAAACCTCCGGTGCCCTGCAGGATGACGCCATTCCCGCGATCAAAGAGGGGCGCACCATCATCACCAACATCCGGGGCTTCACCCTGGATCGCGTGTATGACGTATTCCCCGACTGCCCGAAAACCACTGAGGTCATCAACCTCTCGATGGAGTCCACCGACGACCTCGAAAAGCTGCGCCGCTGGTTTATGTGGGCACCCAAGGGCGCGTTCCTGATCTTCGATGAAACGCAGATTCTTTTTCCCAAATCCTGGCGTGACAAAGACCTTGAGCAGTTCGATTTCCCCGGTGGTATCGAAAAAGCCAAAGAAGCCGACCGGCCCACCAGTTGGCTCGACGGCTGGACCCGACACCGGCATTGGAACTGGGACGTTGTCCTCACCACGCCCAACATCCGCTACATCCGCGACGACATACGCCTGACCTGCGAGAAGGCCTATCTGCATGCCAATCTCGCCTTGATCGGGGTGAAGGGTCGCTACAAAGAGGCCATGCACGATGCACAGGAAAACCGCCCCCACAGCGATGGATCATCCATCGTCGAACTCAAGAAAATCAGCGCCACCACCTTCAAGCTCTACGAATCCACCTCAACGGGCACCGTCCGCGATACAGCAGCAGGTAAGAACCTACTACTGTCGCCTAAGGTTCTGGGCCTCTTGGGTTTTATTGCCGCTCTTCTCTACTCTGTGTTCAGTGGTGGCTCCGCTTCTCTGTTCACTGACGGCCTCGCTCACCGCGAACCTGAAAAGCTTGCTGCTGCCCCCGCTCAAGCTCCTGGGCAAACTGCTACTGCGCCTGCTGCTGTGGCTCCTGATTATCTGGGCAATCGCCAAACTGATCAGCCTCTCCCTGTAACCACCGACCCACCCGGCTCCCACCCATTTTGGAACCGATCGCTCGTCGTCAAAGCCGCTATGACCGGCTACCAAAACGAACGCGGCAAAGAGGTGGTGTTGTTCCACGTACTGAGTGAGGACGGCGCCTACTTCGGTCAGACCGGCAACGACCTGCGCGCCCTCGGCTACCGGCTCACGGTGATTAATCCGTGCTACGTCGAGTTGCGCCGTGATGCCTGGAGTGGTGTGTCGATGTGCCAGGGCACTGCACCTGCGCAACAAGATGCCAAAGCGATCAACCCACAAGAACCAGCTCGGCTCACCGCTCAACAGCGTTTCGAACAGAGCGCGGTGCGGGTCACCGTTGTTGAAGATACGTCGCGTGATGAAAAGCCGTTTTCCAACTAGCGCGGCTGCGCGCCGGGGAGCGGCTAGGTTCAGAGCGACCCCGGCGCGCAGCACGCGCTGACGTCCCTGTAGCACGTCAGATAAACAGAGTTAAACAGTTTCAATTCGTCACTATTTGGAGCATTAGAAAATGGCTGTTAAAGACCAAATCAGAGTAGATCGGACATTCAACAAGACCCCGACCGGGCGTCTGTTCTTTGACCACATGACAGCTCGTATAACCGACCTGTCCAACGTACGTATCCTGCATTGCGGCGTGGATACCGTGCGCCAGCTTTACCGTGGACTGATCCGCCCTGAGATCATGTGCCTGTTCGAAAAGCCCGGCACCCTGGTCGACTTCGCGGGTCAGCGCTGGCATGCCGGACGTGTAGGCAAGGACTCTGGCTACCAGTACAAGCTGCAAAATGCTGACTTGGGCATCATCCTGTTGGTGAAGAACTTCAACGCCAAGCAAGAGAACATCGGCCCTCACCTGAAAATCGAAGTGTCACCCCATGCAATCGACAGCCTGTCGCCTGAGCGCTTGCAGGAGCGCATGGACTATTACGCTGAGCATGTGCTGACCAACGTTGAGCGCAACCAGTGTGCTGTTCACCTTGCGTTAGACCTCCAGGGCTGGACGCCTCCGTCTGATCTGGTGGCCCGCATGCACTGCCGCTCACGTGCAACACGCGACATTTCAGGCATCAAGGAAATCCAGTGGACGCTGGAGTCTGCCACTTACGGCAAGGGGCAATCCTTTCTGTTCGGCTCCGCTGGTAGCGTCCAGCTCGGTATCTACAACAAGACCTTGCAAGCTCGCGCCACTGACAAGCTCGACTATTGGGAAGGCGTTTGGAAGCGTCGTGACAGCTTCGACGAAGGCGACCCCGATAACTACAACCAAGACCAAGACGTGTGGCGTGTCGAACTGCGCTACCACCACTCTGTTATCCAGCAGTTTGCCAGCGGCTCAGTCGACCTGCACACCAATCAGGCCATCGACAGCAACAGCTACGCCGCCTTTACTCCGCACCTCGACGGCCTTTGGCGCTATGGCATGCGCCAGTTCAAGCTACTTGACCGCCCGGGCCTCTATTCGCCCATCTGGACGCTGCTCCGTGATGACGTGCGGGTAGACATTCCGGTTGATTCCCTGGTTGATACCACTGAGTACAAGCGCCATTACAAAACCTCGCGGGGCTTCTCGGGCAAGAACGTGGAACTCTTCCTGGGAAACTTCGTAAGCCTGCTGGCACGGGAGCGAGTGGGCGCTAGAAAGGCTTTTTACCGGCTCAAGGACTGGGAATGCTGGCCGGTAATCCGTGATCACTATGCAGCCAAGGGCATGGACGAAGACGACCTGTATAAGCACATAAAAGGCATCCTTGAAGAACGTCATATCCGCTGGGGGCGAGCCGTCTAATGGCGATTGAGCAACAATCTGACGGGCGCTGGAAGGTCGATATAGAGCCCATCAAGGGCAAACGCTTTCGCAAGACCTTCAAGACCAAGGCAGAGGCTCAACGCTTTGAGGCAACGTGCCGGGCGAACGTGATTGAAACACCGAATTGGTCACCCAAACCCAAAGACCGGCGGCGGCTCTCTGAGCTGGTTGATCGTTACTACAACCTGCATGGCCACACCCTGGCCGACTCTGCGCGGTTGAAGCAAATCCTGGCAACACTGGCCAAAGACCTGGGCAACCCTATAGGCGTCAATTTCACCGGCAACGCGTACTGCGAGACAAGACGCCTCCAGCTCGAAAACGGTGTGCACGGTAAAACTCTGAATAACCGCCTCGGCTACCTGAAAGCTGTATTCAACGAGCTGTACCGCCTGGGTGATATCGACTACCCCAACCCATTGGCCAAAGTACGCCCGCTACGCCTGCAAGAAAGGCCCCTCTCCTTTCTATCCGCGCCACAAATCAAGGAAGTGCTGGACGCCTTGGATGCACGCGACAGAACGCCGGGAATTGGCCTTGTTGCCCGTGTTTGTCTCGCAACAGGTGCGCGCTGGGGTGAAGCTCAAGCCCTGACGCCTGAGCGGGTGAAAAATGGCGCGGTGACTTTCGCCAATACCAAGTCACGCAAAACGCGCAGCATTCCGATTGATAAGACCCTGGAACAGCAGCTAAAGGATCATTTCAAACAGCACGGACTATTCAGCAACTGCATGCTGACCTTTAGCCGCGTACTAGAAACTACCTCGATCAAGCTGCCAGCCGGGCAAGCTACCCATGTGCTGCGGCATACCTTCGCCAGTCACTTTGTAATGCGTGGCGGCAGCATCCTGGTACTGCAAAAAATCCTGGGACACTCCAGCTTGGCCATGACCATGCGTTACGCACACTTGGCCCCTGAACACCTGCAGGATGCTTTGACCCTAAACCCGTTGACCGACAAATGACGTTAACAAAACGTACGATTTATCGTACGCTAGTCGGCATTAACGTAGGAGGCCAAGCCCCATGCAAACCCTAACTGCAAGCGAAGCACGCACAAACCTGTACCGGCTCATGGACCAATCCGCCGAATCGCACCAGCCCATCCTGATTTCTGGTAAGCGCACCAACTCTGTTCTGGTGTCTGCCGAAGACTGGGAAGCGATTCAAGAGACTCTGTATCTGCTGTCAGTCCCTGGCATGCGCGAGTCCATCAAAGAAGGCATGGCCGAACCGGTTGAGGAATGTGCTAAGGAACTGGATTGGTGAATTGGCAGCTCGTCTACACAAAACAAGCTCAAAAAGACGCACAGAAACTGGCAGCGGCTGGTTTAAAGGACAAAGCCAAAGCCCTGCTGGCGGTCATACAGGAAAACCCGTTCCAGAACCCGCCCCCTTATGAAAAGCTGGTCGGTGATCTCGCCGGGGCTTATTCGCGTCGCATCAACATTCAGCACCGGTTGGTGTATATGGTGCTGCCGGATGAACAGGTGGTGAAGGTTCTACGGCTCTGGTCGCACTACGACTGACACCGGCTTTCGACACTTCATCGACACCACCGAACGCCAGAAAGCAAAAAGCCCCGAAATCTTGTTAGAAATCAGGGCTTTAGCTATATCAATCTGGCGGTGAAGGTGGGATTCGAACCCACGATACGATTTCTCGTATACACACTTTCCAGGCGTGCTCCTTCAACCGCTCGGACACTTCACCGGGTCTCGACGGCCATTGCTGTCTGCCGAGGCGCGCAAATGTAGCTGAACAGCCCGCCAAAGGCAAAATATTTTTTCAAAAAATTCATGCGCTTATGCCAGATGCTGATCCTCTGGCGAGGTTTTAACGGCACCCGGTTCGAATCGCTGCTGGCCGAACAGGATAAAGCCCAAGGAAATAAACAAGCTAAGTGCAAACAGCCCCAGAACCCCACCAGGGCTTTGGCTCTGCACGTCTGTGGCTAGCCAGAGCAACCCGACCAATAACAGCACGGCCAATGCGGCGCGCCAGAACACCAGCAGACGCGTTAATCCAAACATGCAAATCCCCCTCATATAGAGCGGCGACGGTAGCGACTTGCCGACACAGCCAACCAATTGTCTATGTCGATCAGCCCCATAGCCTCAACGCCTGATGGCTGACCAGCCAGTCAGCCATCACGCTTTACCTGGCCGGTGCGGATGAGTAACGTCTGCTCCACTTCAGCACAAGGAATCCGACCATGAGCGACCTGATCAGCTACCAACTTGACGATGGCATTGCCACCCTGACCCTGTGTAATGGCAAGGTAAATGCCATCTCCCCGGATGTGATTACCGCCTTCAACGCAGCCCTGGATCGCGCCGTGCAGGATAGGGCCATCGTTATCATCACCGGCCAGCCGGGCATCCTGTCCGGCGGTTACGACCTCAAGGTGATGACCTCTGGCCCGCAGAATGCCATCGACCTGGTTGCTTCCGGCTCCACCTTGGCGCGCCGCATGCTCGCCCATCCCTTCCCGATTATCGTCGCCTGCCCAGGCCACGCCGTGGCCAAGGGTGCCTTTATTCTGCTCTCGTCTGACTACCGCATCGGCGTCGAAGGCCCATTTAGCATCGGCCTCAACGAAGTGCAGATCGGCATGACCATGCACCACGCCGGCATCGAACTGGCCCGCGATCGCCTGCGCAAGTCGGCCTTCCACCGCTCGGTGATCAACGGTGAGATGTTCGATCCGCAAGGCGCGGTGGATGCCGGCTTCCTCGACAAGGTGGTACCGGCCGAACAGCTGCACGCCACTGCCCTGGCGGTGGCTCAGCAAATGAAGAAAATCAACATGACTGCGCACAAGAACACCAAGCTGAAAGTGCGCAAGGCGCTGCTCGAAGCCCTCGACCAGGCGGTCGAGCTGGACAAGAAGCACATGGTGTAACACGCCCCCCAGCAACACCACCAAGCCCGGCCAAGTGCCGGGCTTTTTGCATTTAATGGCAAAACAATGGCAAACCCGCGAGCAATCTGCCCAGGCTGTATTACTTTTAACAGGTAAGGCCAGGGAGCAGAGGCACTCACCGATCTATTCGAAATTGCCGTCGGGAGCGTGTTATGAAGATTGCTCACAAGGTTGGTCTGGCTGCGGCCATCGTCCTGTTCCTCACCACCAGCCTGCTCTCACTGGCGCAAGTCAGCCAGGTTCGCGCAACGCTGCAGAGCCAGGTAGCAGCGAGCATTGCCGAGTCGAGTAACGCGCTAGCACGGCAGATCGAAAACTGGCTCAACGCCAAGCTCAAGCTGATGGACCTGATGGCGCAAAGCATCGACAGCAACTACAGCCCCGAAGAAGCCCAGCGCATCGTCAATACACCCATGCTGAAGAACGAGTTCATTCTGGTATTTGGCGCCCTGCAGAGTGATGGCAAACCGATCAAGAACAGTGACGAATGGCAGCCAGCACCAGAGTGGGACGGTCGCCAGCGTCCTTGGTATGCCACCGGCAAAGCCGGTGACCAGGCCGTGCTCACCGAACCCTATGTGGACTCAACCACCGGAGAAATCCTGATTTCCGCCGTCGCCCGCATCACCAATGCCGGCGAATTTCTCGGCGTGCTGGGGGGCGATATCCGCCTGAAAACCGTGGCGGATGCAGTCAACACCCTGGACTTCAACGGCGCCGGCTACGCCTTCTTGCTGACGCGCAATGGCAACATCATTTCCCACCCCGATACCGAGCTGAACGGCAAAAGTTACAGCGCACTGTTCGGCGGCCAGAGCCCGGCGCTGAACAAAGAGCTGCAGGAAACCAGCGACGGCGACAATGACCTGCTGGTGTCCTTCACCCCGCTGCCCAATCTCAAAGGCATGGACTGGTATATCGGCGTGGTGCTGGACAAGAGCATTGTCATGGCCGAAGCCAATGCCCTGAGCTGGCGCGCGGTGATCGGCACCGTGCTAGGGGTGATCATCAGCCTGATCGTGCTTGGCGTGCTGATGAAAAGCCTGCTCAAGCCCCTCGATCACCTGCACAACTCCTTGCATGAAGTGAACAGCGGTGAAGGCGACCTGACCCGCCGCCTGCCCGCCGCCGGCAACGATGAAATTGCCCTGGTCTCCAAGGAGTTCAACAGCTTCCTGCAAAGTTTGCAGAGCCTGATCAGCGAGGTGATGGGCAGCTCCAGACAGGTGCGTGAAAGCACCACCCTGACCTCCAGCGAGGCCAACCAGGCCGCCAACCGCTTGCAGCAACAATTGCAGGAGCTTGATCAGCTCGCCACCGCCATGCAGGAAATGGCCTCCACCGCCGAAGAGGTGGCGCGCAATGCACAGGCTGCGGCGCAGGCCGCGCTGGCAGCCAACCAGGAAACCGAAAATGGCGTACGCGTGGTCTCGCGCTCCACCGAGGCGATCAAGCACCTGGCCGAGGAAATGGACGAAACCAGCCATGCGATCAACGAGCTGGCCAAGCTCAGCCACAACATCGAGTCGATTCTCTCGGTAATCACCAGCATTGCCGACCAGACCAACCTGCTGGCCCTCAACGCCGCCATTGAAGCCGCGCGCGCCGGTGAGTCCGGCCGGGGTTTTGCGGTGGTCGCCGACGAAGTGCGCTCGCTGGCCTCACGCACCCAACAGTCCACCCAAGAAATCCGCCAGATGATCGATCAGCTGCAATCCGGGGTAAAACAGGCCGAGTCGCGCATGCAACAGAGCCGCGACACTGCCAGCAAGACCGCCGAAGAAGCCGGCGCGGCCAACGACATGCTCGGACGCATCAGCGATGCCATCACCCGGATCAACGACATGAACCTGCAAATCGCCACCGCCGCCGAGCAGCAGAGCGCCACCACCGAGGAGATCAACCGCAACACCACCAATATCCGCGACATCAGCCATGAGGTAGCCGCGGGCGCCGAGGAACAGGTGCGCCAGTGCGCCGTAATGGTCGAGCAAGTCGGCCAGCAGGATCATCTGCTCGGGCGCTTCAAGGTCTGAGTTCCCATACATCAGGCTGCATCTATGCGTGCAGCCCGCGCCAACCGATAAGGAGATTGGGCATGCGCATACTCGTAACGTGGCTACTGTGCCTGGCCATGCATGGCATCGCCCAGGCGCAAACGCCCGTCAGTGTTACGGTGTTGTGTGACGCCAACTATCCACCCTACAGCTACGCCGAAAACGGTGAAGCCAAAGGCCTGTACAGCGACATTTTGCGCGCAGCCTTCGCGCGTATGCCGGGCTATCGCATCAATATCCGCCCGGTACCTTGGCCACGCGGGCTGGCAGCGCTGGAAAAAGGCACGGCCTTTGCCCTGTTCCCGCCCTACTACCGCCCCGTGGAACGTCCGTGGATGGATTACTCGCGGCCGATTCTGGAAGAAAGCGTAGTGGCTTTTGTGCGCGCCGAGTTGGCTCAACAACGCGCCATCGTGGACTTCCCCAACGCCTACGCTGGCCTGCGCATCGGCCTCAACCGCGGTTTCAATATCATTGCCGCGCCGGGCTACAAGACTATGCTCGCGGCTGGTGAGGTCACACAGAGCTACGCCACAGACAGTCGCACCAACCTGCTGCAACTCAGGCGCAAGCGCATCGATGTGTACATCAATGATCGCCTGTCGATTCTCTGGGAGCTGCAGCAGATGCGCAGTGAAGGCCTATTTGCCAGCAGCGAGATGAACTGGCTGGCTGAAGGACCAAAGCTATCCAGCGAACAGGGTCATGTAGGCTATACACGGGTCAATGAACAGGCCTACCCCTACAAACAAGACTTCATGCAACAACTGGATCAGGCCCTGTTAACCCTTGAGCGCGATGGCAGCATTAGCCGTCTGACCCAGCGCTACCACCCGACTGACCTGCAGCCGACCAACGGCAAAGGTTCTCGTGAGGACGCAACAAGCGGTAACGACCTCTGATCAGCATCAATTGCTGAAAGCAGTGCACGCCCGTACACTGCGCGCCTTTTTCCTATGACGGGCGTACCAAATGCTTTTTCTTCTGCGCATGCTGGCGCTGAGTGTGCACTTTATCCTCGCCGGCATCCTGGGCCTGCTGCTTGGCATCTGCCGCCCGTTCAACCCGGACAACAGTCGCCTGTGTGCCCGCTTCTATTCCTGGCCGGCCCTGCGCATTCTCGGCCTGCGAATTGATACCGAGACCACCAATCTGCGTGATCATGTGCGCAGCGCAGTGATTGTGGCCAACCACCAGTCCAACTATGACCTGTTCGTGGTCGGTAGCGTTGTGCCTGCTCGCACCGTATGCCTGGGCAAAAAAAGCCTGAAATGGGTGCCATTTTTCGGCCAGCTATTCTGGTTATCGGGCAATGTCCTTATCGACCGCGGCAATGCGGTACAGGCCAAGCAGGCCATGCTCACCACCACCGACACCCTGCAACACAAAGACACCTCCATCTGGGTATTTGCCGAAGGCACTCGCAACCTGGGCAAGGGCCTGCTGCCCTTGAAGAAAGGTGCCTTCCAGATGGCCATTGCCGCTGGCGTACCGATCATCCAAGTGTGCACCAGCACCTATATCAATCACATGCAGTTGAATCGCTGGAACAGCGGCACTGTCAAGATTCGCGCCCTGGCGCCGATTCCCACCCAGGGTCTGACACTGGCTGATCTGCCAGCCTTGATGGAACAGTGCCAGCAACAGATGCGTAGCTGCATCGAGAGCCTTGATGCAGAGCTTGAAGGCCGAGCCTGACCGCACCCTGCAATGCAAAAGCCCGGCTAAATGCCGGGCTTTTTTATGCAACGTCTAGCTACTCGACGAGACCGGCACGACCTTGGGCGACAAAACGCATCATCCACTCGGCCACGGTGTGCCCCTGGTGGTCGCGCTGCAGGCTATCGACCCCCCTGGAGTAAGCCGGCTCACCAATATGCTGCTGGCGCAGATCAAGCAGCGCGCGCGAGTAGTCATGCACGAACTCGGGGTGCCCCTGGAAACACAGCACCTGATCACCGATGCAATAGGACGCTATCGGGCAGAACTCACTGCTGGCCAGCAAGGTCGCCTTTTCCGGCAGTTGAGTAACTTGGTCCTGATGGCTGATCAGCAGCGTCAGCTCTTCCAGATCAGGGCTCATCCAGGTTGGCTTGTTCGCCATACGGTACTGATGAATACCCACGCCCCAGCCTTGCACCGCGCGCTCGGCCTTGCCGCCCAGCAGCAGCGCTAGCAACTGGTGACCGAAACACACACCGAGCAGTTTGTCGCCACGGTTGTAGCGTTCCAGCAGGTAGGTTTTCAGCGTCTGGATCCAGGTATCGGTGCCGAAGGAGTCCGCCTTGCTACCCGTGACCAGATACGCATCGTAGCGCTCGCTATCAGGCGGGTAATGCCCCTCCATCACGTTGTACACCTTGAACTCGGCAGCAATCGGCTGGCGCGCGAACAATTGCTCGAACATACGGCCATAACTGTCGTACTGATCGACCAACTCAGGGCGAAGAACATCGGTTTCCAGGATGCAGATCTGCAGCGGCATATGGGCGGTTACCTAGGGCGCAGGAGGGTTATTTATTGAGCGCGCAAGCGTGCCTGCTGACAGGCTTCAAGGCAATAGCCTAGGGCTAATCCCGACCAATTGCCCTAATCCATCACAGGCCTCGATAGTCACCATAAGCAGCATTCACTTCTGTGCCGAGTGCTCGACGCCGATTATCTGGCCATCGGGCACTGTGCCCAACCAGCCAGAGGACATCAGCATGACCCGTTTCTCCGCCATCGCCAGCCTGCTTGCCGCATCAGCCTTCAACAGCAGCTCCGGTGCGAGCAGCCAGCACCAGGTCGAAAAAACACGCACAGCACAACCCAAGACCCGCCCAAGCAACAATCAATAAAACGCCAGTAACGCGAGGAGAATCACCATGATCCACCCCCAATCCCAATCACTGAGCGCGCAGAATGTTTATGGCGTGACTTACGCCACGGTAGACAGCAGTGGCATTCACTTCGAGTCCGAGCTGGCTATTGCACTGAGCGATGGCAGCCTGACGACGTTGCGTATGCCGACTCAGCTAAGCGAGCGTCAGGCCATCCAGCAACTAATATGCGGTCGCCAGGCCTGCTGAAGCCCCAGACAGCCTACTGCACTGGCATCGGGCAGCTCAGATCACCTTCTGTACAGACGCTCAGTTGCTCCAGCTCTTTGACCCGGGCGGCGGTCTTTTGCGTCAGGCAGCCGTTAAGCACCATCGTATAGGCTGAACCGCCCTCCACTGATGCTGACTCGAACGTGCAGGCCAGGTCGCGAAACTTGATCCAGGCCAGCTGCACCTGCTTGAGCTGCTGTTTCTGCCCATCGTCCAGACGCTTGCGATAATCGCCGTACAACTGGTTCAGGCGCTGGTCCTGAGTGGCGTACTCCGCAGCCGCGCATTGGTTGAGGGAGGATTGATCCATGGCGCTGGCGCAGTTGTCCCCCCATACCGGCACAGCCAACAAGCCCAGGCTGATTGCCAGCGCAGTGTTTATCTTAATCTTCATGACACCTCCTGTGCGCCACACCCGCATGGCTGCTGCAACAGTCTAGCTGCCCATTTCAAAAGCAATGCCCGGTACGCAGACCTGCGTTACGTGGCTGCAATAAATACCTGGCCATAAAAAACCGGCTCACAGGGAGCCGGTTTTCATTTCACACGACGGGATTAGAAACGCTGGTTTTTCGCTGCCTTGTCCAGCAGCAGCGCCGGCGGCAGGAAGCGCTCGCCGTACTGCTCTGCCAGGTACTGGGCGCGAGCGACAAAATCCTGCACACCGTACTGGTTGATAAACTGCAGCGCGCCGCCGGTCCAGGCCGCAAAGCCAATGCCGAAGATCGAACCGATATTGGCGTCGGCCACCGACTTCAACACGCCCTCTTCCACGCAACGCACGGTCTCGATGGCCTGGATAAACAGGATGCGATCACGTACATCGATCTGCGAGATCTGCGCGCCAGGCTTCTCGAAACGCGCCTTGAGCTCGGGCCACAGGTGCTTCTTGCCACCGGCGGGATAATCGTAGAAGCCCGCACCAGCGGCTTTGCCGGGACGCTTGTACTCGTTGAGCATCATGTCGATCACCGCAAACGCCGGATGCTCGGGTATCTGCTTACCCTCGCCCGCCAGGTCCTTGATGGTCTGCTGACGAATATGGTTCATCAAGCTCATCGACACTTCGTCGCTGATTGCCAATGGGCCCACCGGCATGCCGGCCTTGCGCGCCTCGGTCTCGATCATCGCCGCCGATACACCTTCACCAAGCATGGCCAGACCTTCATTGGTGAAGGTGCCGAACACCCGTGAGGTGAAAAAGCCGCGACTGTCGTTGACCACGATCGGGGTCTTCTTGATCTGCATGACGTAGTCGAAACCACGCGCCAGGGTTTCATCACTGGTGAGTTCACCCTTGATGATTTCCACCAGCGGCATCTTGTCCACCGGACTGAAGAAATGCAGGCCGATAAATTTGTCCTGATTCTGCACCGCACCGGCCAGGCCGGTGATCGGTAACGTCGAGGTATTGGACGCGATCATTGCGTCAGGCAACGCCGCACGCTCGGCAGCCGCCGTGACCTTGGCCTTGAGGTCGCGGTCTTCAAACACCGCTTCAATGATCAGGTCGCAGCCCTCGAAGTCAGACTCCCGAGCGCTGGGCTTGATGCGCGCCAGGATGCCATCGCGCGCACTCTGGCTCATATGGCCACGGCTTACCTTCTTCTCCAGCAGCTTGGCTGAGTAATCCTTGCCCTTCTCGGCCGCCTCCAGGGAGATATCCTTGAGCACCACTTCGATCCCAGCCAGCGCCGACACATAGGCAATACCCGCGCCCATCATCCCGGCACCAAGCACACCGACTTTCTTGGTCACATAAGGCGCGAACCCTTGCGGACGAGAGCCGCCTGCGTTGATTTCATTAAGCTGGAACCAGAAGGTACCAATCATGTTCTTCGCCACTTGGCCGGTAGTCAGCTCAGTGAAGTAGCGCGCTTCGATGATTTGTGCGGTATCGAAGTCGACCTGGGCGCCCTCAACGGCCGCGCACATGATCTTCTCCGGCGCCGGGAAACAACCTTTGGTCTTGTCACGCAACACGCTCGGGGCAATGGCCAGCATCTGCGCCACATTCGGGCTCGACGGCGTGCCACCCGGGATCTTGTAACCCTTGACGTCCCAAGGTTGCAGCGCAGCCGGGTTAGCGTCGATCCAGGCACGGGCCTTGGCCAACAGGTCGTCCTTGTCAGAGGCCAGTTCATGAATCAAACCGGCTTTGAGTGCGGCATCCGGGCGTACCTTCTTGCCTTCAGCCAGGTACGGCAGGGCTTTTTCCAGGCCAAGCAGGCGCACCATGCGCACCACTCCGCCGCCGCCCGGCAACAGGCCAAGGGTCACCTCCGGCAGGCCCAACTGCACGCTGGAACTGTCCAGGGCGATACGGTGATGACAGGCCAGGGCGATTTCCCAGCCGCCGCCCAGGGCCGCACCATTGATGGCCGCTACCACCGGCTTGCCCAGGGTTTCCAAACGGCGCAATTGGCCTTTGATGTTGAGAATCATCTGGTAGAACGCCGGTGCATCGGCCTTGCTGACCTTGATCAGCTCATTCAGGTCGCCGCCGGCAAAGAAGGTCTTTTTCGCCGAGGTCACGATCACCCCTGCGATGGAATCTTTTTCGGCTTCCAGACGCGCAACAGTCTGGCCCATGGCCTCGCGGTACACCGCATTCATGGTGTTGGCGCTCTGGCCAGGCATGTCCATGGTCAGAACGACGATATTGTCCTGACCTTTTTCGTAACGGATGGCGTCAGTCATTTCTATTCACTTCCCAAATGTCGGGGGAGCGCTTCAGGGGCGTCACGAGCGAAGGTCAGGCAAGACGGAAATCATGTGGAAAGCGGAGTTTGCTGGTGCAAATGAGCATTTCCGAAGGATTTCCAACGCCGCATGGCCGAGCGCCGTAGCCCGTGATAGCTCCTTAAATACGTTCGATGATGGTGGCGATACCCATGCCGCCGCCCACGCAGAGGGTGGCCAGGCCATAGCGCAGCTGGCGCCTCTCCAACTCGTCGAGCAGAGTGCCGAGGATCGCGCAGCCGGTGGCACCTAGCGGGTGGCCCATGGCGATGGAACCGCCATTGACGTTGACCTTGTCTTCGCTGACGCCCATCTCTTTCATGAACTTCATTACCACCGACGCAAACGCTTCGTTGACCTCGAACAGATCGATGTCATTAACACTCAAGCCGGCCTTGGCCAGCGCCTTACGCGTCGCCGGCGCCGGGCCGGTGAGCATGATGGTCGGGTCGGTACTGGTCACTGCAGTGGCAACGATGCGTGCACGGGGTTTGAGGCCCAGCTCGCGGCCCTTGGCCTCAGAGCCAATCAGCATCAAGGCCGAGCCGTCGACGATACCCGAGCTGTTGCCTGGAGTGTGCACGTGGTTGATCTGCTCAACGTGGCTGTAAACCCGCAGCGCGGTGCTGTCGAAACCCATCTGCCCCATCATCTCGAAGCTCGGTTTGAGTTTGCCCAAACCTTCGAGGGTGGACTCGCCGCGGATAAACTCGTCGTGATCAAGCAGCACAATGCCATTCTGATCCGCCACCGGAATCAACGACTTGCTGAACGAGCCGTCTTTACTGGCGCGGGCGGCTTTCTGCTGTGAGTGCAGGGCAAAGCTGTCAACGTCAGCGCGGCTGAAGCCTTCCAGGGTAGCGATCAAATCAGCGCCAATACCCTGCGGAGTGAAGTGGGTATGCATATTGGTCGCCGGGTCCATCACCCAGGCTCCGCCGTCTGAGCCCATGGGAATACGCGACATCGACTCGACGCCGCCGACCACCACCAGGTCTTCGAAGCCCGAACGCACCTTCATCGCGCCAAGGTTCACGGCCTCCAGCCCCGAAGCGCAGAAACGGTTAAGTTGTACGCCCGACACACTGACATCCCAGTCGGCCACCATGGCCGCCGTCTTGGCGATGTCCGCCCCCTGATCACCCACCGGCGTTACGCAGCCGAGCACAATGTCATCAACCTGGCTGGTATCGAGCTTATTGCGCGCTTGCAGCGCCTTGAGCAGGCCGGCGATCAGGTCGACCGGCTTGACGCTGTACAGCGCGCCGTCTTTCTTGCCCTTACCGCGGGGCGTGCGTACCGCATCGAAAATAAATGCTTCGGTCATGACGTCCTCAAACCTCCACTGGAGGGTGGCTTACTGCGCAGGTCGAGCCTGCATTTGTTTTTGCTGAGTGGTAGGCCGTTGTAAACGTAGGCGAGCCTGTTTTAAACGCCGTATTGCCAACGTAGGTAGTTTTTCAACGGCCTGCGGGGCCTACCATACGCCGCACGGGGGCAGGCTCAATGACCGAAGTGCTCAGCCCTATTGACCACTCAGCTCAGACGAACGGTCAATCACTGAACGAAGGCTAACAAGCGCGTCTAACTCAAGGTCTGCTTGCCTGTAATTCAGCCTGCGTCATAACCGCCGGCAACTAACCCGACCACCTTAGTAATCAAGGCGTCTATAGCCAGCCGCTGCGCGCCCTACAGTTGAATCAGGCCATCGGCAAATAGTGTGCAGACAGGCTGCTGTAGGCGTCGTCGCCGGGTTTTGCCGGGGCGATTTGAATGATCAACACGAGGTGTGGCGTCGCATCCGCACATAGCGCAGGACAGCGGCGACCACCCGCAAAAAACAACAAGGCCAAACGCCATGTTCAATCCAGTGAAAATGCGTCAAGCAGGCATAATCGTATTTGCCACCACAGTAGTTCTGATCCTTCCCAACCTGACACGACTGGTCAGTTAATTACTGCACTGACACATCAACTGCTCGGGAGGCAGTAGTACCTGGGCACGTTGGCGCCACACCGCATATCCGACACAGGTCAGTGCCTACGCATTGGATGCCCTTGCCCCCCAAAAAACGCCACCAATAAAGCCCCAACCGAGGGGCTGGTTGTGTTTGGCGTAATCAGAATGCACGGCCTGCTCGAGCTCCCACACATCACTTAAGCGCAGTGTCGACAGCTTGATACGTGGGAAAGTCTCGGCAAATGGCCGCTGCATTTACAGCAAAAGCTCGCGCCACGAATCAATATTCGCGCCTACAAGGCTCTGGAGAATATGTCGATTCGCCCTGGGGGAATGACGAACGAATGAAATCAGGCGCCACGCTCGGAGCAATGGGCCAAATGACAGACTGAAAAAGGAGAGAAGCTGCGCTCAATAGAGTTGTTCACTCCTTGCGCGGTACGCGATGGAATAAACACTTCATGAGCTGATCAGCTAGAAACTGGAGGCAACCCTACCAGCCACACCTCGGCACACAATGTCACCGCTGCGGCTGCTCCCTTCCAGGCCTGACCGGGTTCACGGCTGATCGTTGCGAGGGGACCGGCAGGGCCACCATAACGCGGCTCACCATAAGCGAGCCGCGCCATTGTACCGGCTTGCTTCGAAGTTACAACCGTTTCAAATACTTAGCAGCCCATCAAAACGGCCACTAAACACGAAACCGCCCCACCAACTTGGTTAAACCATGCGACAACTCAGATAAGCGCTGGCTGGCCTGAGCACTCTGCTCCGAGGTTTGTGCCGCCTCATTGGAGAGGTCACGTATGTCACTGATGTTACGTGCAATCTCTTCGGTCACACTGCTCTGCTGCTCACAAGCAGTGGCAATCTGCGCAGTCATGTCATTGATACGTTGAACTGAGTCACTGGTGTCAGTGAGTGCCTGATCGACGCCAGCCGCTTGCTCGACACTCTGCCGTGCTTTGCTACTACCTGAATGCGTAGCCTTAACAGCATTCTGTACGCCGATCTGCAAGCGCTCGATCATGACCTGAATATCCTTGGTCGACTCCTGAGTGCGCGCTGCCAATGCACGTACCTCATCTGCCACGACTGCGAAACCACGTCCCTGCTCACCAGCACGAGCCGCCTCAATCGCCGCATTTAAAGCCAACAAGTTAGTTTGCTCAGCAATTCCCCTGATAACTGCTAATACCGCACCGATATTGGCCGCTTCCTGCTCAAGCGTCTGGATGGTTGCTGATGCGCTTTCGACCTCTTGTGCCAACTGGCGAATCGAATCGATTGTCGCGCTTACCACTTGCGCGCCCTCACGCGACTGAACTTCAGCGCTACGTGCGGCATCAGCTGCATTTTGCGCATTACGCGCGACTTCATGTACAGCAGAGCTCATCTCAGTGGCTGCAGTACTGACCTGATCAACTGCCGCGTGCTCACTGCTAATCAAGCGATCATTGGCAGCAGCCATCCCAGCCAAGCTCTGCGCAGAGCTTTCAACCTCGCTCGTAACCCGACCAACCTCCTTGATTAACGGCTGCAGCTTATCGAGGAAGCGATTGAACGCATGACTGAGCTTGCCCAATTCGTCATTTGATAACACATCCAAACGCACCCTCAGGTCGCCATCCCCATCTGCAATTTGCTCGATACGATTGAGTAGGTTGTGCAATGGGCCTGTCACCAGTATCGGAAAACCTATAACCAGTACCAGGCAAACACCCAAACCAATGGCAATAATCACCCCCTGCTGCCAACCTAGAGTTTCACCCAACTGAATAGCGGCAAGCCCTTCAGCGTTGGCTGCCGCATCATCCATCTCCCCTAGCTTGTCGATAGCGGCACGCATCGCTTCAAACTGCTCTTCACTACCGCCAAAACTCAACGCGCTGGCCGCTTGAGGATCACTTTCAACCAATTGCAAAACCTTTTGCGAGGTTGCTTTCCAGCGCTCAAACCCTGTATCGAACTGCTCAACCAATTGCATCGCATCGCTACCGGGCTGCATATCGGCAAACTTATGGACGCGATCATAAGCCTGCTGCAAATTCTCTGTATGTGCCGCAATGAGGGTCGCTGCACGATCACCCACACCCTCATCAAGTAAACTGCGCTCAGCAACGAAGGCCTGATAAAGGTCTCGATCAGCATTCAGCAGCAAACTGATGCCCGGCAAAAAACGATTAGTCAGCTTCGTGCTTGAGTCTGCAACCTGAGTAATACCTCGCATACCCAAAACGCCTATAGAGACCAGCAAAACGGCCAGCAACAGTATTGGTAAGGCGATTTTCCAGCGAAACCCTAAATCAGCAAAGGCGCGCAGCATGCTGGCTCTCCAAGTTTATGGCCAAGTAACATCAGCATAGACTAGGGCCGCAATGAGCTGAATAAATCGCACCCACACCTATATGGATAATTCTTTACACAACCACTCCAAGGAGCGAAACCATGGCAATGACCAAAGATCAGTTAATCAGCGATATTGCGGAAGCCATCGACACCCCTAAAAGCACCGTACGCGCAGCACTTGAGCAGCTAAGCGAGATTGTTTGTGAGGCGCTGGAGAATGGCGATGAAATCTCTCTGCCCGGAATTGGAAAACTCAAAGTAAACGAACGGCCAGCCCGCACAGGTCGCAATCCAAAAACAGGCCAAGCACTGCAAATAGCCGCAAAAAAAGTCGTCAAGTACGTGCCCGCAAAAGCACTAAGCGACGCAATCAACTGAATCGAGGTGCGCTCCATGAGCGCACCTTTAAGAAACTCACATGTAAAACTCGTCTACGGGGTGTTTGTTTTCCGGCGCACAAAGTAAAACCCCCGACCAGTTTCCTGATCGGGGGTTTTGGTATAGGTGCTTGACGATGACCTACTCTCACATGGGGAAACCCCACACTACCATCGGCGATGCATCGTTTCACTTCTGAGTTCGGGATG
>Ga0315319_10000024_pt1 | contig 44201 bp, 47 predicted proteins | sample M1500m3416metaG_FD_203463 | JGI IMG/M metagenome (GOLD analysis project Ga0315319, IMG submission 203463) | Ammonia-oxidizing marine archaeal communities from Monterey Bay, California, United States - M1 500m 3416 | ecosystem: Environmental > Aquatic > Marine > Intertidal zone | place: USA... | reverse complement strand
TCCAGACGTACACGGCCTTTGCCATCCGGCACCATGTTGGTCAGGTCGCCCTTACGCAGGCCCATCTCTTCCATGACCTTGCCCTGGGATTCTTCCGGGGTGTCGATGGTGACGTTCTCAAAGGGTTCCTGCTTCACACCGTCGACAACGCGGATGATTACTTCCGGACGACCTACGCCCATTTCGAAGCCTTCGCGACGCATGGTTTCGATCAGTACCGAGAGGTGCAGCTCACCGCGGCCGGAGACCTTGAACTTGTCGGCGCTGTCGCCTTCTTCAACACGCAGGGCCACGTTGTACAGCAGTTCTTTGTCCAGACGCTCCTTGATGTTGCGACTGGTGACGAACTTACCTTCTTTACCGCAGAACGGCGAATCGTTGACCTGGAAGGTCATGGAGACGGTCGGCTCGTCGACGGTCAGCGGCTTCATCGCTTCAACGTGGTTGATGTCGCACAGGGTGTCGGAGATGAACAGCGAGTCCATGCCGCTAACGCAGACGATATCGCCGGCAGTGGCTTCTTCAACGTCAATGCGATGCAGACCGTGGTGACCCATCAGCTTGAGGATACGGCCGTTGCGCTTCTTGCCGTCGGCGTCGATGGCGATCACCGGGGTGTTCGGCTTGACGCGACCACGGGCGATACGGCCAACACCGATAATGCCGAGGAAGCTGTTGTAGTCCAGGGCGGAGATTTGCATCTGGAACGGGCCATCAACGTCAACGTTCGGGGACGGCACATTGTCGACGATGGACTGGTACAGCGGGGTCATGTCTTCAGCCATGTCGGTGTGATCCAGACCGGCAATGCCGTTCAGGGCCGAGGCGTAGACGACTTTGAAGTCCAGCTGCTCTTCGGTGGCACCGAGGTTGTCGAACAGGTCGAAGATCTGGTCCAGAACCCAGTCCGGACGCGCGCCTGGACGGTCAACCTTGTTGATCACAACGATTGGACGCAGGCCGGCTTCGAAGGCCTTCTTGGTCACGAAGCGGGTCTGTGGCATTGGGCCGTCTTGGGCGTCGACCAGCAGCAGCACGGAGTCAACCATCGACATCACGCGCTCAACTTCACCGCCGAAGTCGGCGTGGCCGGGGGTGTCGACGATGTTGATGTGGTAGCCGTTCCAGTTGATCGCGGTGTTCTTGGCGAGAATGGTAATGCCGCGCTCTTTTTCCTGGTCGTTGCTGTCCATCACGCGCTCATCGTTGAGCTCACCGCGCTCAAGGGTGCCGGACTGGCGCAGGAGTTTGTCTACCAGGGTGGTCTTACCATGGTCAACGTGGGCAATGATGGCGATGTTGCGTAGATTTTCGATCACGTGTGTATCTCGATCAGAGGATTCGGTGTGCCGCCTAGTGTAGGCGGCGAGTATTAACTAATTGTGCTTTCTGCCAGGCGGCGTAAAAGCGTGATTCACGCCGCCTGTATGTCGGGAGGGCGATGGCGGATGCTGCCGCCATTCAACCCGGGCGTCTTATGCCGGACGATAAACGCGCACATTGGCATGCCCCTCACTCAGCAGATGGTGGGCATGCAAACGACTCATAACGCCTTTGTCGCAATACAGCAGGTATTGGCGCGCCTCATCCAGCTCCTTGAACTTGCTGTTCAAGGCATAAAAAGGCAGCGCCTGTACTTCAATGCCGGCCAGCTCAAGCGGCTGATCCTCGGCGGCATCGGGGTGGCGAATATCGATAATCACCTGGCCGGCCAGCGCTTCGCTGACTTCCTCGACCTGAATATCCTTACCCAGCTCATCGATCACCTTGTCGATCGGCAGCAGGGTGGCACGTTCCAGCGCACGCTCGAGAATGGCCATGTCGAACTGGCTTTCTTCGTGTTCGATACGCGCTTTCTTGGCCTTGGTGGTCGGGTTGACCGAAATCACCCCGCAATACTCAGGCATGTGCTTGGCAAATTCGGCAGTGCCGATCTGCGTAGCGGTGTCGATGATGTCCTGCTTGTGGCTGGCCAGCAGCGGGCGTAGCACCAGCATCTCGGTGGCCGCATCGATCACTGCCAGGTTTGGCAGGGTCTGGCTCGACACCTGGGAAATCGCCTCACCGGTGACCAGCGCATCGATCTGCAAACGCTCGGCCATGCGCGTGGAGGCGCGCAGCATCATGCGCTTGAGGATAACGCCCATCTGGCTGTTATCGACCTTGCCGAGAATCTCGCCCAGCACTTCCTCGAACGGCACGCTGATAAACAGCACGCGCTGCGAACTGCCGTATTTCTTCCACAGGTAATGCGCCACTTCCATCACGCCCAACTCGTGGGCGCGGCCACCCAGGTTAAAGAAGCAGAAGTGGGTAATCAGACCACGGCGCATCATCTGATAGGCCGCCACGGTGGAGTCAAAACCACCGCTCATCAGCACCAGGCTCTGCTCCAGCGAGCCCAGCGGATAACCACCCAGGCCTTCGTGCTGGCGATGGATCACAAACAGGCGCTGGTCGCGGATTTCCATGCGCACAATCACTTGCGGGTCTTTCAGCGAAATACCGGCTGCGCCGCACTGCTGGCGCAACTGGCTGCCGACATAACGCTCGACATCCATGGAACTGAAGCTGTGCTTGCCGGCACGTTTGCAGCGCACGGCGAAAATCTTGCCCGGCAATTGATCGGCGAAGTGCAGCTTGCACTTTTCCAGTACATCGTCGAAATCACCCAGCGGGTATTCATCGACTTGCAGGAAATGGGTGATACCGGGCGTGCAGCTCAGACGCTCGATCATCGCCTGCAGGGTTTTCGGCTCACTGATCTGGGTTTCAAGTTCCAGGTTGTCCCACACGCCGCTAACCTGCAGCTGCGGATCGAATTCACGCAAAACCGAGCGGATATTCTTCGCCAGCTGCCGGATAAAGTGCTTACGCACCGGCCGGCTCTTGATGGTGATTTCCGGGAAGACTTTAACAATCAGTTTCATGAAAACAGTGCGTGCCGAGGCAGTCAAAAAAACAGGGGCGCGGATTATAGCGGAAATTGCTCACGCTTTGATCAAAAATCCTCACCAAAGCAAATCGCGCACCATTAGAGAGCGCGGCGCAAATAAAGCGCCTCAAAATGGTGCAAATAATACCGCGCAAGCGCCGCTCAGCCCCCGCCACCCCTGAGTTTCAGGCCTCGCGCCCATTCTTGTGCGCTGGCATGCAATTTGCTCCCTTGTGAGGCAGGACGCCCTGGAGGACTATGCCGCCGGGCCGCACCGTACTATTGAGGGCTCACCATTCCGAGCCTTATCCACCTGGAGGACAGCATGTCGAAGTCGATTCAACTTATTAAAGAACACGACGTGAAGTGGGTTGACCTGCGCTTCACCGACACCAAGGGCAAACAGCACCACGTGACCATGCCGGCCCGTGACGCCCTGGACGACGAATTCTTCGAACACGGCAAGATGTTCGACGGTTCCTCCATCCACGGCTGGAAAGGCATCGAAGCCTCCGACATGATCCTGATGCCGGTTGACGACACCGCCGTCCTCGATCCATTCACCGAAGAGCCGACCCTGATCCTGGTCTGCGACATCGTTGAACCAAGCACCATGCAGGGCTACGATCGCGACCCGCGCTCGATCGCCAAGCGTGCTGAAGAATTCCTGAAAACCACCGGTATCGGTGACACCGTATTCGTCGGCCCAGAGCCTGAGTTCTTCATTTTCGACGAAGTGAAGTTCAAGTCCGACATCTCCGGCTCCATGTTCAAGATCTACTCCGAGCAGGGTTCCTGGAACACCGACGCCGACATCGAAGGCGGCAACAAGGGCCATCGCCCAGCCGTCAAAGGTGGTTACTTCCCAGTTCCGCCGTGCGACCACGACCACGAAATCCGTACTGCCATGTGTAATGCCATGGAAGAAATGGGCCTGGTCATCGAAGTGCACCACCACGAAGTGGCGACTGCCGGCCAGAACGAAATCGGTGTGAAATTCAACACCCTGGTGGCCAAGGCTGACGAAGTTCAGACCCTGAAATACTGCGTACACAACGTGGCTGATGCCTACGGCAAAACCGCGACTTTCATGCCGAAGCCACTGTACGGTGACAACGGTTCGGGCATGCACGTACACATGTCCATCTCCAAAGATGGCAAGAACACCTTCTCCGGCGAAGGCTATGCCGGCCTGTCCGATACCGCCCTGTACTTCATCGGCGGCATCATCAAGCACGGTAAAGCACTGAACGGCTTCACCAACCCGTCGACCAACTCCTACAAGCGTCTGGTCCCAGGTTTCGAAGCACCAGTAATGCTGGCCTACTCGGCGCGCAACCGTTCGGCTTCGATCCGTATTCCTTACGTGTCCAGCCCGAAAGCTCGCCGCATCGAAGCACGATTCCCGGATCCGGCTGCCAACCCATACCTGGCCTTCGCGGCCCTGCTGATGGCCGGTATCGACGGTATCCAGAACAAGATTCACCCTGGCGATGCAGCTGACAAGAACCTGTACGACCTGCCACCAGAAGAAGGCAAGTTGATCCCACAGGTGTGCGGCAGCCTGAAAGAAGCCCTGGAAGAACTGGACAAGGGCCGTGCGTTCCTGACCAAAGGCGGCGTATTCTCCGACGACTTCATCGACGCTTACCTCGAGCTGAAAGGCGAAGAAGAAATCAAAGTACGCACCTTCGTACACCCACTGGAATACGACCTGTACTACAGCGTCTAATCCAGCGCGCAACACAAGAGGCCACCTTCGGGTGGCCTTTTTGCATCCAGACAACCCCTGATACCACCCCAACGGCGAGATTCACGACCTTTTGCCTGATGATTTTCTGCGCTGGCACACGCGCCACCATCAGCGCACTTGCCAGAGCGCTCAGCCAGTGCAAGTCTTAGCCACACATCCCTCAGGAGAGTCAGGCATGCGCCCTCTACTCATCTGCCTGCTACTAGGCTTCGCCCTGCCGGCCAGTGCACAGATCTACAAATACACCGACGCCAGTGGCAATACGGTTTTCACCGATCAGCCACCAGAAGGTCAAGCCACGCAGAATGTCGAGTTGCCGGAAACCAACAGCGTGACCATGCAGCCGCCCAGCGTGCCACCTGCCACAGAGCCCAGTGCGAGCGATGCAGCGCCCTACACCACCCTGCAGCTGGCCGACATTCCCGATGATGAAGCGATGCGCGCCAATAATGGCACCTTCAGCATCGGCGTAACGATCGAGCCGCGCCTGGCCAGCAACCACCGCCTGCGCTTGCTGCTCGATGGCAAACCACACGGGCAACCGAGCAACGTGCCACGCCTGCAAGTCAACAATGCCGACCGCGGCGAGCACAGTCTGGCCGTCGAGGTGCTCAGCAACGGGCAGTCAATTCAGCAGAGCGCGACCAGCACCTTTACCGTGCAGCGGGTCAACACCAGCAGCCCTGCCCTGCGGCCGCCAGCAGCACCCTCACCGCCACAGCCAAAACCACAACCACCAGCCACGCCGAAAACGGCCACCTAAACCATGCGCAACCTGTTGTTCTACAGCCTGCTGCTCTTCACCCTGCCGGCCCTGGCGCAGGTCTACACCTATATAGATGGCGAAGGGAATCGCGTGTTTACCGACAAGCCCAGGGCGGGCAATGCCGAGCGCATCGAACTGGCTCCCGTCAATTCGATGCCACGCGTCGATGGCAAGCCCGCTCCTGAAGCCGCGCCCCCACTCGCCCCCGAACTGCGCTACAGCATGCTACGCATTCTCGTACCGCAACCTGACGCCACTATCCAGAACGGCACTGGCAGCCTGATTGTCAGTGTCAACAGCGAGCCCGAGCTGTTCCCCGAACACCGCTATCGCTTACTGCTGGATGGTGCAGCGGCCGGAGAAGTCGGCACCAGTCCGGTATTTCCGCTGGATAACCTCGACCGCGGCACCCACCAACTGGCGGTGGAAATCATCGACCAGCAAGGCCGTATCATCGAGCGCACACCCAATCAGCCATTCCACGTACAACGCATCTCACTGGAGCAAAAGCGCAGGGTTACCCCCTGTAAGCGGCTCGATTACGGCGTCCGCCCGGAATGCCCACTCAAAGACAAGCCCGTGGAAAAACGCGACATTCCTTTCGTCCCCTTTTTCTAAAACAGCCGATCGCACCAAACCAGTGCAACACGCGCCCGCCGTTTCTATACTCTCCCTGTTTTGGGTCACGCCAGATGACCCAGTTGCGCTGAAAAGCAGCCAAAAGCCTGGGCTACGTCGCTAAACACGCTTCTTTTCAGGGCCTTGGTTTGCTTCTTGCATTTTCCTGCTGCATTGCCGGAAGCCTACCTATGATCATCAACGACGCACTGCACCGCCTGCTACTGGACAACCTGACCACCGCCACCCTGCTGCTCAACGACGACCTGCGTCTTGAGTACATGAATCCGGCGGCGGAAATGCTCCTGGCCGTCAGTGGCCAGCGCAGCCATGGGCAATTCATCAGTGAGCTGTTTACCGAATCCAGTGAGGCGCTGAGTGCATTGCGCCAGGCCGTGCAACAGGCACACCCGTTCAACAAGCGCGAGGCGGTACTGACCTCGATCAGTGGCCAGACCCTGACCGTCGACTATGCCGTAACCCCGGTACTCAGCCGTGGGCAAACCCACCTGCTGCTAGAGGTGCATCCGCGCGACCGCCTGCTGCGCATCACCAAGGAAGAAGCGCAGCTGTCCAAGCAGGAAACCACCAAATTGCTGGTGCGCGGCCTAGCTCACGAAATCAAGAATCCGCTGGGCGGTATTCGCGGCGCGGCACAGTTGCTGGCGCGCGAACTGCCCGAAGAGAGCCTCAAGGATTACACCAATGTGATCATCGAGGAGGCCGACCGTTTGCGTAACCTGGTCGACCGCATGCTCGGCTCGAACAAGCTGCCATCACTGTCGATGACCAACGTGCATGAGGTGCTGGAACGCGTCAGCAGTCTGATTGAAGCGGAAAGCCAGGGCAGCATCACCCTGGTACGTGACTACGACCCGAGCATTCCCGATGTACTGATCGACCGCGAACAGATGATCCAGGCGGTGCTGAATATCGTGCGCAACGCCATGCAGGCCATCAGCGGGCAGAACGATCTGCGCCTGGGCCGCATCACCCTGCGCACCCGCACCCTGCGTCAGTTCACCATTGGCCATTGCCGCCATCGCCTGGTAACCAAGATCGAGATTATCGACAACGGCCCCGGCATTCCGGCCGAGCTGCAGGAAACCATCTTCTACCCCATGGTCAGCGGGCGTGCCGACGGCACCGGCCTGGGCCTGGCCATCACCCAGAACATAATCAGCCAGCACCAAGGCCTGATCGAGTGCGAGAGCCATCCTGGCCACACCGTGTTCTCGATCTTCCTACCGCTGGAACAAGGAGTAACTCCGCCATGAGCAGCAGTGAAACCGTCTGGATTGTCGATGACGATCGCTCCATCCGCTGGGTACTGGAAAAGGCCCTGCAGCAGGAAGGCATGACCACCCAGAGCTTCGACAGTGCCGACGGCGTACTCAGCCGCCTGAGTCGCCAGCAACCCGATGTAATCCTCTCCGATATCCGCATGCCCGGCGCCAGCGGCCTTGAGTTGCTCGCACGTATCCGCGAGATGCACCCGCGCCTGCCGGTGATCATCATGACCGCCCACTCGGACCTCGACAGCGCGGTGGCCTCGTATCAGGGTGGCGCATTCGAATACCTGCCCAAGCCGTTCGATGTCGACGAAGCCGTTGCCCTGGTCAAGCGGGCCAACCAGCACGCCCAGGAGCAGCAGGGCCTGAGCGTGCCCGTTGAACAGCCCCGCACACCGGAGATCATCGGTGAAGCGCCCGCCATGCAAGAGGTGTTTCGCGCCATTGGCCGCCTCTCGCACTCCAATATCACCGTACTGATCAATGGCGAGTCCGGTACCGGCAAGGAGCTGGTCGCGCACGCACTGCACCGGCACAGCCCACGCGCCGCGTCACCCTTTATCGCCCTGAACATGGCAGCCATTCCCAAGGACCTGATGGAGTCCGAGCTGTTCGGCCATGAGAAAGGGGCTTTCACCGGCGCCGCCAACCAGCGTCGTGGCCGCTTCGAGCAGGCCGACGGCGGCACCCTGTTCCTCGATGAAATTGGTGACATGCCGGCCGACACGCAGACGCGCCTGCTGCGCGTACTGGCCGATGGTGAGTTCTACCGCGTCGGCGGCCACACCCCGGTCAAGGTGGATGTGCGAATTATCGCCGCCACTCACCAAAACCTGGAAACCCTGGTTCAGGCCGGCAAATTCCGCGAGGACCTGTTCCACCGCCTCAATGTGATCCGCATCCATATCCCGCGCCTGTCTGATCGTCGCGAAGACATCCCCACCCTGGCACGCCACTTCCTCAGCCGCGCGGCACTGGAGCTGGCCGTTGAGCCCAAGCTGCTGAAAGGCGAAACCGAAGACTACCTGCAGCAACTGCCGTGGCCGGGCAACGTGCGCCAGCTGGAAAACACCTGCCGCTGGATCACCGTCATGGCCTCCGGCCGTGAAGTGCATGTCGGCGACCTGCCGCCCGAACTGCTCAGCCAGCCCCAGGAAAATGCCCCTGTCAGCAATTGGGAGCAAGGGCTGCGTCAATGGGCGGATCAGGCACTGGGCCGTGGCCAGTCCAACCTGCTGGATGTCGCCGTACCGGCGTTCGAGCGCATCATGATCGAGACCGCCCTCAAGCACACCGCAGGCCGCCGGCGCGACGCTGCCGTGCTGCTGGGCTGGGGGCGTAACACCCTGACGCGCAAGATCAAGGAACTGGGCATGAATGTCGACGGCGCCGACGACGAGGATGGCGACGACTGACTCGCTTGCGCCGCATAAAAAACGGGCCCAATGGGCCCGTTTTTTTACACCCCGAAAATGCGCCAGAGCAATGCAGCAAACCCAGCAGACGCACAGCGGCGGTTCACACACCACCCCCAAGCCACCAGCAACAACCCGTGAAAAGGCCCGCGACCCAGTATTTACGGGGGGCCTCACCACAGTAACAAAACTGGCACACAGCCTGCATAGACTCTAGTAATCCCAGTTTCGGGGACCTTGGTACAGGCAGGCCGGGGCATCCCCTCTTTTATTGCTCCACCAGGCTGACCGTCAGCCGCCACAGCCCGTCCACTTCCTCTGCGCGCCACTCGCTGCGCAACGGCCGGGCTGCCACCACCCTCAGCAGCAAATCCTTTCTCTCGCGTTGCAATCGCCAATTGGCCAGCCGACCCTGGACCCGTAACTGGCCCTGCTGTTCGCGGCCAAAGCTCTGCATACGCAAAGCAACCACGCCAGCAGCATGCTCCTCCTGCGGCACGGGCTCGACGTTAAACCACAGCGCCAGACCGTCCTCCTGCACTTCAACCCGGTCCAGCCAGAGTGGATCGGGTTGCAGCATGCGGCCGATCATCAAACCAATCAGAAAGCCAAACACTGCCAACGAAGCAATAACCCGCACCCACGGACGTGGCCGTAGGTCTGTAGAATGCTGCTCGCCCTCAAGCTCGGAGCCGCGCATGTTTCACGTCATCCTTTTTCAACCGGAAATCCCGCCCAATACCGGCAACATTATCAGGCTCTGTGCCAACAGCGGCTGCCACCTGCACCTGATCGAACCCCTGGGCTTCGACCTGGATGACAAACGCCTGCGCCGCGCCGGGCTGGATTACCACGAATACGCCACCCTGCAGCGCCACGCCGACCTGGCCAGTTGCCTGACCAGCATTGGTCAGCCCCGGGTGTTTGCCTTTACCACCAAGGGCTCGCAAGCCTTTCATCAGGTCAGCTACCAGCCTGGCGATGCCTTTTTGTTCGGTCCGGAAAGCCGTGGCCTGCCCCAGGAAATTCGCGACAGCCTGCCAGCCGAGCAACGCCTGCGCCTGCCAATGCGTGAAGGCTGCCGCAGCCTCAACCTGTCCAATACCGTGGCGGTGGCCGTCTACGAAGCCTGGCGCCAGCACGATTTCGCCATGGAGCAGACCAGCCCGGCAGGGCCGCTGGAGTGAAGCGTCTTTATCCGGCCAATAAAAAAGCGCCGTTTGGCGCTTTTTTATTGGCCGGATAAAGGCTTAGTGAGCCACTTCCGGCGTTGCCGCCTGCTGCATACGCTGCAGTTCTTGCGCGTAGAGCGCATCGAAGTTCACCGGGGCCAGCATCAGTGCCGGGAAGGAGCCACGTACCACCAGGCTGTCCAGGGTTTCGCGGGCATAAGGAAAGAGGATATTCGGGCAGAACGCGCCGAGGGTGTGGCTCATGGACGCCGCATCCAGGCCCTTGATCAGGAAGATGCCGGCCTGCTGAACTTCAGCAATAAACGCGGTTTCTTCGCCGTTTTTCACAGTGACAGAGAGAGTCAGCACCACTTCGTGGAAATCACCATCCAGAGTCTTCTGGCGGGTATTGAGGTCCATGGCGACGCTTGGCGTCCACTCTTGACGGAAGATTTCCGGGCTCTTCGGCGCTTCGAAAGACAGGTCACGTACATAGATACGCTGCAGGGAAAATTGCGGGTTCTGTTCGCCCTGTGCGGCGCCGTTGCTAGCTTGTTCTGTCATGGCAAAGCCTTCTTATCGTTGGGGACTGTTAATACAGTGGGTTAAACCTTGAGCAACGCGTCGAGCTTACCGGCGCGCTCCAGGGCATAAAGATCATCACAACCACCCACATGGGTGTCACCGATCCAGATTTGTGGCACTGACGTCTGCCGCGCTTTGCGGGTCATTTCCGCACGCAGCTCCGGCTTGCCATCAACCTTGATCTCGTTAAAGGCCACACCCTTGTGCGTCAGCAGTTGCTTGGCGCGAATGCAGTACGGGCACCAGTCGCTGGAATAGATGACGACAGACGGCATCTCACTTCACCAACGGCAGGTTGTCAGCGCGCCAGCTGCCGATCCCGCCAGACAGCTTGGCAGCGGTAAAACCGGCCTTCTTCAGGTCACGGCACACAGCACCGGCGTGCTGCCCCATGGCATCGACCACGATCAGCGTCTTGGCCTTGTGCTTATCCAGCTCAACCATACGGCTCGCCAGCTTTTCATAGGGAATATTCAATGCACCGACGATATGCCCAGCGGAAAAATCCTTCTGCCCGCGGATATCCAGCACCACACCTTGCTCGCTGTTCACCAGCGCGGTCAGCTCACGGCTGCTCAGGCTCTGTCCGCCCTTGCGCACCTCGGTGAAGATCAACAACGCAAGCAGGGTCACGAACAATCCGCTCAGTACATAGTGGGTAGTGGCAAATTCAATCAAGTTGGCAAGCATTGTGCGGTTCCGAGGCGTTAAAATGCCGGCCAGTATACACAGCCGCACAGGTCGACCAAACCCCGCCCAACAGTGACCTTTGCGCCGCTTGACCGTAAAATGCCAAGCCTTTATTCGCCTTCCATGCAGAGCGAGCCAGCTTTATGAGCGCCACGCCCAAACCTGTAGTACTGATCATCCTCGACGGCTTCGGCCACAGTGACAGCCCTGAATCCAACGCCATCATGGCCGCCAACACCCCCATCTATGACCACCTGCGGGCAACTCAGCCCAATGGCTTGATCTCAGGTAGCGGCATGGACGTAGGCCTGCCAGACGGCCAAATGGGCAACTCCGAGGTCGGTCATATGAACCTTGGTGCCGGGCGCGTGGTGTATCAGGACTTCACCCGGGTGACCAAAGCCATCCGTGACGGCGAGTTCTTCACAAACCCGACCCTCACCAGCGCGGCGGACAAGGCGGTCAGCGCCGGCAAGGCCGTGCATATCCTCGGCTTGCTCTCCGAGGGCGGCGTACACAGCCATCAGGACCACCTGGTAGCCATGGCGCAACTGGCGGCCCAGCGCGGCGCCGAGAACATCTACCTGCACGCCTTCCTCGATGGCCGCGATACCCCACCTAAGAGCGCGCAACCGTCCATCGAACGGCTCGATGCAGCCTTCGCCGAACTGGGCAAGGGCCGCATTGCCAGCCTCTGCGGCCGCTACTTCGCTATGGACCGTGACAACCGCTGGGACCGTGTCGAACAGGCCTATCAGCTGCTGGTCGATGGTCAGGCTCAATTCAACGCCGCCACTGCCGTGGCAGGTCTGAATGCCGCTTATGCGCGCGGCGAAAGCGACGAATTTGTCAAAACCACGAGCATTGGCGAACCCGTACAGATAGCCGACGGTGATGCCGTAATCTTTATGAACTTCCGCGCCGACCGCGCCCGTGAACTGACCCGCGCCTTTGTCGAGCCAGGCTTCAACGAGTTCGAGCGCCCGCGCGTGCCGCAACTGGCCGAGTTCGTCATGCTCACCCAATACGCAGCGAGCATCCCGACGCCTAGCGCCTACAAGCCCGAAGCCCTGACCAATGTGCTCGGCGAATACCTGGCCAATAACGGCAAGACCCAACTGCGCATCGCCGAAACCGAGAAGTACGCCCACGTCACCTTCTTCTTCTCCGGTGGCCGTGAAGAGCCCTTTGCCGGCGAAGAGCGCATCCTGATTCCATCGCCGAACGTCGCCACCTATGACCTGCAACCGCAGATGAGCGCGCCGGAAGTCACCGACAAGATCGTCGACGCCATCGAAAACCAGCGTTATGACGTGATCATCGTCAACTACGCCAACGGCGACATGGTCGGCCACACCGGCGTGTTCTCGGCCGCAGTCGCCGCTGTGGAATGCCTGGACAGCTGCGTCGGCCGCATCGTGACGGCACTGGATAAAGTCGGCGGCGAAGCGCTGATCACCGCAGACCACGGCAACGTCGAGCAAATGGCCGACGAAAGCACCGGCCAGGCGCACACTGCACACACCTGCGAGCCCGTGCCCTTCATCTACGTCGGTAAACGCCCCGTGACAATCCGCGCGGGCGGTGTATTGGCCGATGTTGCGCCAACCCTGCTGACCCTGATGGGCCTGCCGGTACCGGCGGAAATGACCGGCACCAGCATCGTCGAGCTGAACTAAGCCAATGCCCACAGGCCAGGTGCAACGCCTGGCCTGCGGGCAAACTGCCGGCTGCTTCACGCTGTTGATTTAGCCCTGCTGACAGCACCGATGACTTGCAGCTTGCCGCCCGTTTTTTAGGCATACTAGGCGCGTCCATGCCCCAGGTACTGCCAGCCCCATGTTTCGTGCCCTTGCCGCTATCTTGCTGACGCTCTTGCTGACGCCGGCTCTTGCCGACGAAAAGACTGATGCGCAAAAACAACTGGACGCCGCCAGCGCCGATATTCGCGAGCTAAAGCAGCTGCTGGAAAAACTCCAGCAGGAGAAATCCGGCGTGCAGAAGGACCTGAAAAAAACCGAAAGCGAGATGGGCCAGCTGGAAAAGCAGGTCAAGGACCTGCAACAGGACCTGAAAAAGAGCGAAGAGGAAATCCAGCGCCTCGACAGTGAGAAAAAAAAACTGCAAGGCGCGCGCCTTGAGCAACAGCGCCTGATCGGTATCCAGGCCCGCGCCGCCTACCAGAGTGGCCGCCAGGAATACGTCAAGCTGCTGCTCAACCAGCAAAACCCGGAAAAGTTCTCGCGCACCCTGACCTATTACGACTACCTCAGCGAAGCGCGCATGGAGCAGTTGGCCACGTTCAATGAAACCCTGCGCCAACTGGCCAATGTCGAGCAAGACATCGTCACCCAGCAGAATCAGCTACTGGAGCAAAAAAGCGCCCTCGACAGTCGCCGTGAACAGCTCGCCGTGGTGCGCAAGGAACGCCAACAGGCTCTGGCCACGCTGAACAAGGAATTCTCTGCCCGCGACCAGAAGCTCAAGGCCCGCAAGCAGGAACAAGCCAACCTGGCACGGGTGCTGAAAACCATCGAAGAAACCCTCGCGCGCCAGGCCCGCGAAGCCGAGGCGGCGCGCCAGCAAGCACTGCTGGCCGAGCGCGAGCAGCACTCGGACAACAGCACAAAACCCGCCAGCAGCGGCCCACTGGTCAGCGCCGGCGCCAGTTTTGGCGGGCCATTTGCCAAAGCCCGTGGCAAGTTGCCCTGGCCAGTCAACGGCCGTCTGATAGCCCGTTATGGCACGCCACGTGGCGGCGATGCCCGTACCAAGTGGGACGGCGTGCTGATCAGCTCGTCCTCCGGCAGCCAGGTGCATGCCGTGCATGGCGGGCGCGTGGTGTTTGCCGACTGGTTGCGCGGGGCCGGACTTCTGGTCATTCTCGACCATGGCAACGGCTACCTGAGCCTGTATGGGCATAATCAGAGCTTGCTCAAAGATGCCGGTGACGTGGTCAAAGCCGGTGAAGCTATTTCCACCGTCGGCAACAGCGGTGGCCAGGACACCCCAGCGTTATATTTCGCCATTCGCCAGCAGGGCCGTCCGATTGACCCTGCACAATGGTGCCGCGCACAAGGATAGCGGGCCGTTTAAAAGCGTTAGCGAGGCCGCCGAGGCTAGGCAAAAACAGGCGAAAAGCGGAGCTTACGAGCCGTAAATAAGCATTCGAGCCTGTTTTTAGCGACGCATCGGCAACGCAGGTCGTTTTTCGACGAGCCCGCGTGCTGTGATTACCGATTTAGGACAGGAGTACGTTCGACATGCCGCATCTGTTCCGCCTCACCACCCTCGCACTGGCCGTTACCCTGCTCGGCAGCACCGCCATCCACGCCGCGCCGGCCGCAGCCTCCGCGACCGCCAGCGACAGTGCGCCGCTACCTCTGGATGAGCTGCGCACCTTTGCCGAGGTAATGGACCGCATCAAGTCCGCCTATGTCGAGCCGGTCAGCGACAAGACCCTGCTGGAAAACGCAATCAAAGGCATGCTCAGCAACCTCGACCCGCATTCGGCCTATCTGGAGCCGGAAGCCTTCCGCGACCTGCAGGAAAGCACCAGCGGCGAATTCGGTGGCCTGGGTATCGAGCTTGGCACTGAAGACGGCTTCCTCAAGGTGATATCGCCCATCGATGACACTCCCGCGTCCGCTGCTGGCATCCAGCCCGGCGACCTGATCGTGAAGATCGACGGCCAACCGACCAAGGGCCTGTCACTGATGGAAGCGGTCGAGAAGATGCGCGGCAAGGCCGGCAGCGATATTGAGCTGACTCTGGTGCGCGAAGGCGGCCAACCCTTCGATGTCGAGCTGACCCGCGCGGTGATCAAGGTCAAAAGCGTGAAAAGCCAGCTGCTCGACGACGGTTACGGCTACATACGCATCACCCAGTTCCAGGTGAACAGCGGCGAAGAAGTCGGCAAGGCGCTGGGCAAACTGCGCAAGGAAAACGGCAAGAAGCTGCGCGGCCTGGTTCTCGATCTGCGCAACAACCCCGGCGGCGTGCTGCAAGCGGCCGTGGAGGTTACCGACCACTTCCTCAAGAAGGGCCTGATCGTCTATACCGAAGGCCGTATTGCCAACTCCGAGCTGCGCTTCAATGCCGACCCCATCGATGCCAGCGAAGGCGTACCGCTGGTGGTGCTGATCAATGGTGGCAGCGCCTCGGCGTCGGAGATCGTGGCCGGCGCGCTGCAAGACCACAAACGTGGCGTACTGATGGGCACCGACAGTTTCGGCAAAGGCTCGGTACAAACCGTATTGCCGCTGAATAATGATCGCGCCCTGAAGATCACCACCGCGCTGTACTTCACCCCCAACGGTCGCTCAATCCAGGCCCAGGGCATCGTGCCAGACATTGAAGTCGCGCGTGCCAAGCTGACCCGGGAAAAAGCCGAAAGCGGCATCAAGGAAGCGGACCTACAAGGCCACCTGGGCAACGGCAACGGCGGCGCTGACAAACCCAGCAAAGGTAAAACCGGCACCCCTGCTCGCCCACAGGACGATGACTATCAGCTCAGCCAGGCACTCAACCTGCTTAAAGGCCTGAACGTCACCCGCGGCGACTAACGCCGAGCGCCAAGCGCCAAGCGCCGGCACGCCCTAACAAAAAGCCCGACCTTGAGCGCTCAAGGTCGGGCTTTTTAGTAACCGCACCAACTACAGGTAGTTGTTGGTCATCTCGTCAACAAAGCCTTCGGCACGCAGTTCATCCAGGGCTTTCTGCAAACGTTGCACCACCTCATCCGGGGTGTCCTTGTTCAGCGCCAGGTACAGCTCAGCCTCGTTGAAGCGCAAGGCGGTATTCAGCCCGCTAACCCCTTCCTGCTTGGCCAGATAACGCCCCACCGGGTCGGTGGTGGCCCACAGGTCGATCTTGCCGCTGAGCAGCTTCTTGATATTTTCCTGATCGCGCAACGCGTTGTTCGGCGTCAAACCCTGGCTTTCCAGGTGTTGGCTAACCGCGTCGTTCTTGTACGCGCCAATCTGGTACTGCGCAGCATCCTTGAGGCTGGCGACACTGATGTTATTGCCTGGCGCAGCCAGCAGCACCCAACCGGTTTTCGCCAATGGCCCCACCCACTTGAACAATGGCTGACGTTCAGGCGTGAAGGTGGTGGAGAACAGGCCGTAGTTCGGCTTATCCAGCGTCAGGCGATAAAGACGGTCCCAAGGGAAGCGCAGGGTCAAGGTGTAGTTGATGCCGGCACGCTTGAACATCGCCCGTACGATCTCGGCACTGATGCCATCGATACCGTCATCGCGGGCAAAGTTCTTGTCATCCACCGCCATGTTGAATGGTGGGAAGTTCTCGGTCAGCAATACCACTTTGTAATCGGCTGGCAGCTCTGCGCGGGCTGCACAGGCACTCAGAACAAGGCCCAACAGCAGGCCGGCTTTCAGGGTCTTCAACATAGGTCATTCCGCTCGCATGAATTGTGATTATGGCTAGCGGCATCCCTGCTCGGACGAGTGCCCGGCGACGTATGGTGCTTGGCGTCAACCATCCATGGCTGCGGGCCGACTTGTGGCCGGCCCGCTGGTTTTTCGTATTACAGGTAGTTGTTCAGAATATCGTCGACAAAACCTTCGCTGCGCATCTTGTCCAGCTCGCCTTGCAGCTTCTGCACAACTTCGTCCGGCACTTCTTTATTCAGCGCCAGATACAACTCGGCACTGTCGAAACGCAGAATGGTTTTCAGCCCGGAAATCCCCTCCTGCTTGGCCAGGTAACGACCGGCAGGATCACCCGTCGCCCACAGGTCAATCTGCCCTGACATGAGCTTCTTGGCATTCTGTGTATCACGCAGGGCGGTGATTGGCTCCAGGCCTTTCTCGGCCAGGTGCTCAGCAATGGCGTCACCCTTGTAGGCACCCACCTTGTATTGCTTGGCATCATCCAGACTGTTCAGGGTGATCGGGCTATCGGCCTTGCCGAGCAGCACCCAGTCATCCGGCCCAATCGGCCCGACCCACTTGAACGAAGCCTCGCGCTCCGGCAAACGGGCAGTCACAAACACGCCGTAATCAGGCTTTTCCAGCGCCAGCTTGTAAATGCGGTCCCAAGGAAAACGCAGGGTCATGTTGTATTGAATGCCGGCGCGCTTGAACATCTCACGAATGATATCCACGGCGATGCCGTCGATATTGTCTTCCTGAGCGAAGTTCTTGCCATTGATCGCCATGTTGTACGGCGGGAAATTCTCGGTCAGCAGGACCATGCGGTAGTTAGGGTCAATTTCGGCCCTGGCACTGCCCGCGAGCACCATAACAGTGCCGGCAAGGGCGACTAGCAGTTGTTTGAACATGGAATCTCACATCGGTAGTGGAGGCTGAGCCTGCAAGCATACCCAGCGCTGCACAGTAATCCCAGCCTGAACAGGCCCATTGGCTAAGCGCAACGGACTTACAGGTAAGCGTCTTTGATGGCGCCCAGCTCACCCCGAGCACGCATCTGGTCCAGTGCCTTTTGCAACTTCTGCACCAGATCGTCGGGCGTCTCTTTATTGAGCGCCAAATACAGATCGGCGCTATTGAAGCGGTGCACCACCTTGAGCGCGCCTAGCGGTGACTGCTTGGCCATATAGCGCCCGCCGACTTCATCGGTGGCCCAGAGGTCGATCAAATTCTTTTCCAGCTTGTTGAGGTTTTCCTTGTCCTGCAGGCTGGTTTGCACCGTAACACCGCGGTCGATAAGGAACTGCGAGATAGCATCGTTGCGATAGCCACCAATACGGTAGGCCCCGGCCTGCTCCAGATTGTCGAGCGTAATCGTGCTGTCGGCCTTGGCCATTAAGACCCAATCGCTGACCGCAATTGGCCCCACCCACTTGAACAGCGCCTCACGCTCCGGCGTGCGGATGGTGGAGAACAGCCCATAGCCTTTACTGTCGAGCGCCTGCTTGTACAGACGGTCCCAAGGGAAGCGCAGGATCAGCTGGCACTCCAACTGCGCCTGACTGCACAGCGCCCGCACCGTATCACTGCTGATGCCTTGCACATCGGCATCCTTGGCGAAGTTGCCGCCGCTGGCAGCCATGCTAAACGGTGGAAGATTTTCGGTAAGCAGCACCAGAGGCTCCGCACGTACTGAGCAGGCGGCGAACAATAGCCATAGCACAGTGAATAAGCGGGTAGCGGACATAAGAACTCCGAGAGTGGCAAGGCCATCTATGTAAAGGGAAGCGGCAGCCGGGGATAGCTGCCGCTATCGACCCGGGGCGCAGACGTTGGAATTTTAGCGGGGCCGTCGACATTTTGCTGTCGACTCGCCCGCAGCGGTGACCGGCAGGGCTGCCGGCCCGCGAGGCTTAACGAACGACGATGCCGCGACTGGCCATGTAGGCCTTGGCTTCCGGCACGGTGTATTCGCCGAAGTGAAAGATGCTGGCGGCCAGCACGGCGGCGGCTTTGCCTTCGATGATGCCATCGGCCAGATGCTGCAGATTACCGACGCCGCCGGAGGCGATCACCGGGATGCCGACCATCTCACTGATGGCGCGGGTCACGCCGAGGTCGTAGCCGCTCTTCACGCCGTCCTGGTCCATGCTGGTCAGGAGGATTTCGCCGGCACCGAGGTCTTCCATCTTCTTCGCCCACAGCACCGCGTCCAGGCCAGTGGGCTTGCGCCCGCCGTGGGTGAAGATTTCCCAGCGCGGGGTTTCCCCCGGTTTGGACACGCGCTTGGCATCGATGGCCACGACGATGCACTGCGAGCCAAAACGCGAGGCAGCCTCGCCGACAAACTCCGGGGTGAACACCGCCGCGGTGTTGATCGAGACCTTGTCCGCGCCGGCATTCAACAGGTTGCGAATGTCCTGCACGCTGCGCACGCCGCCACCCACTGTCAGCGGGATAAACACCTGACTGGCCATACGTTCAACGGTATGCAGGGTGGTGTCGCGGCCGTCGACGCTGGCGGTGATGTCGAGGAAGGTAATCTCGTCCGCGCCCTGCTCGTCATAACGGCGGGCGATTTCCACCGGGTCACCGGCATCGCGGATGTTCTCGAACTGCACGCCCTTGACCACGCGGCCGTTGTCGACATCGAGGCAGGGGATGATGCGTTTAGCCAAAGCCATAACAATGCACTCGCAGGATGGGTTAGACGCGCAGCGGCATAACCCACCGCAGCCGTCATACCCAAATAAACAATGGTGGGTTACGCCGACGGCTCACCCACCCTACGCCCGACTCAGCCCTTGAAGGTGTCGCAGAAGGCTTGCGCCTCGGCGACATCCAGGGTGCCTTCATAGATCGCCCGCCCGGTGATGGCGCCGATGATGCCGGGCGAACGCGCCAGCAGCAGCTTCTCGATATCACTGAGGTTGTGAATGCCGCCGGAAGCGATCACCGGAATACGGCTGGCCGCCGCCAATGCCGCCGTGGCTTCGACGTTGCAGCCCTGCATCATGCCGTCTTTGGCGATGTCGGTATAAACGATGGCCGACACGCCATCGGCCTCGAAACGCTTGGCCAGATCGGTGGCCTGCACGGTGGACACTTCAGCCCAACCGTCGGTAGCGACAAAACCGTCTTTGGCATCCAGGCCGACAATCACCTTGCCGGGGAAGGCCTTGCACGCGTCGGTGACAAACTGCGGGTCTTTCACCGCCTTGGTGCCGATGATCACGTAGCTGACCCCGGCGCGCACGTAGTGTTCGATGGTCTCCAGGGTACGGATGCCACCGCCGATCTGGATTGGCAGGGTCGGGTAACGCTTGGCGATGGCGGTAACCACCTCACCATTGACCGGCTGCCCCTCGAAGGCACCGTTGAGATCGACCAGGTGCAGACGACGGCAGCCGCCCTCAACCCACTTGGCGGCCATGCTCACCGGGTCATCGGAAAACACCGTGGAGTCGTCCATGCGGCCCTGGCGCAGACGCACGCAAGCGCCGTCCTTCAGATCGATAGCGGGGATAATCAGCATCGGTTGAACCTGCTCAAGTCTTGTAAATTCGGTAGGTCAGCTCTTTTCGAGCGCCCAAAGGTCACTTTCGATGCTCTCAAACCGTTCTTTCAGGTGAGCCTGCACATCGAAAATCGCTCGGTTGTAGTAGTGCGGCGCCACCTCACGGGCAAACAGCTCCAGCACTTCGGCGGCTTCAAAACTGCCCAGCTCCAGCTCAAAACGTTCGGCCATAAAGCGCTTGATCGCCACACAGGCTTCACGCTCCTGCTCGGCGTTCAAACTCATGATCGGCGGCTTGTGCTTGGCCCGGCTCATTTACCAGCGGCCATCCCAGGCAGCGAAGTTCTGCAGCAACTGCAGCCCATGGGTGTGGCTTTTCTCGGGGTGAAACTGCACAGCAAAACGCGAACCGTCGGCCAGCGCCGCGGCGAAGTCCTTGCCGTAATGGCCACGCCCCACCACCTGCTGCGGCTTGCCAGCCTCGATGTAGTAACTGTGCACGAAGTAGAAGCGCGCCAGGTCCGCGATGTTGTGCCACAACGGGTGCGCCACGCTCTGCTGCACTTCGTTCCAGCCCATGTGCGGCACCTTCAGCGGCTCGCCATCTTCGACCATGTCCTTGCCGAAGAAGCGTACCTTGCCCGGAAACAAACCGATGCAATCGACGCCATCGTTCTCTTCGCTGTGCTCCAGCAACGCCTGCATGCCGACGCAGATGCCGAGAAACGGCCGATCCGCGCTGACTTCACGCACCAGCGCATCGAAGCCCAGGCGCTTGATCTCGGCCATGCAATCGCGAATCGCGCCGACGCCGGGAAACACCACGCGGTCCGCCTCGCGGATCACAGTGGCATCGCTGGTGACCAGCACCTTGCCGGCGCCGACATGCTCAAGCGCCTTGGCCACCGAGTGCAAGTTGCCCATGCCGTAATCGATTACTGCAACCGTCTGCATTTACAGGCAGCCCTTGGTCGACGGCATTTGCCCGGCCATACGCGGGTCCAGCTCAACCGCCATACGCAGCGCACGGCCGAAGGCCTTGAACACCGTTTCAATCTGGTGGTGGGTGTTGGTGCCACGCAGGTTGTCGATGTGCAGGCTGACCAAGGCGTGATTGACGAAGCCCTGGAAGAATTCCTGGAACAGATCCACGTCGAAGCCCCCCACCACCGCGCGGGTGAACGGTACGTGCATCTGCAGGCCAGGACGGCCGGAGAAGTCGATCACCACGCGCGACAGCGCTTCATCCAGCGGCACGTAGGAATGGCCGTAACGGGTCATGCCCTTCTTGTCGCCAATGGCCTTGGTGAACGCCTGGCCGAGGGTGATACCAACGTCTTCCACGGTGTGGTGGTCGTCGATATGCAGGTCGCCCTTGCACTGGATATCCAGGTCGATCAGGCCATGGCGGGCAATCTGATCAAGCATGTGCTCAAGGAATGGCACGCCAATATCAAACTTGGCTTTGCCTGTTCCATCCAGGTTGATCGAGACCTTGATCTGGGTCTCCAGGGTATTGCGCTCGACGGATGCCGTACGTTCGGCCATCACCAGCTCCACAAAATCGTTGTGCGAAAGGGCAGCCATTATAGGCCGATAAGCACAAACCTTGAAGCAAGCCGAGCAGATAGAAAATCCCGCTGACGAACAGAGCCATCAGTGGGGTTTAGGGATACAGCGCCGCGAGGCCAGCATTGCGCCATGATGCTGCAGGCCACCCTGCGACCCCGCACTAGGTCGCAATAGGCCAGCGACACCAGTCCTGCTAGCATTCGCCGGTCGCCCCAACCCAGAGCCACCCGTGACCGAATCACCCACTGCCGGCGCCAGCGCCGAAAACAGCCTGAGCCTAGCCCTGCTGCACTCCCTGATCCAGTCCGACAGCGAAGACTGCCTGCCGCAGTTGCAACAACTGCTGGCCTGGCTGCGCCCCAGCGGCACCCGCCTTGACAGCGCCCAGCGCATGGACAGCCTGACCGCCACCCTGGCCGAACACGCCGAACTGATTGCGCCGTTCGCCTCGCGCCTGCAGGCCTGGCTGTGCAAGCTGCACCTGTACCCCGCGCTGGTGGAACAAGGCCTGTTCTCACGGCGGGGGTTTGCCCGGGAGTTTATCGACCGCTGCTATGAGCGCCTAAACCCGGCCCCCCTGGACCTGCAGGATGCCCGCGACCTGCTGCGCGTGCTGCTGCCAAAAGGCACCGACCTGGCATGGCTGCAGGCGCTGGGCGCCGAGCGCTGGGCCGCACTGTTCCGGACCTTTGTGGCCGTATTGAGCGAAGAGCAGGCCGCCTGCCTGCGCCGCCACCTGCGCTCGGAGAGCCTGTACGCCCTGGAAATGCTGGCCATCTGGGTGGCGGCGGAGGAACTGGACCGCGACCTGATGCGCCTGGAGCCGGCGCTGGTTGAGCGCGACTCGGCCTTCGTCGCCTTGCAGCGGGAAATCGCCCAGTGCGTCACCCAGCAGATGCAGGCCCTGCATGAGCCGAGCCCGCCACCCTTCGACCTGGCTCATGTCGAGGTGCTGCTGCACCAATGCAGTGAACAGATCGCGCGCATACGCCGGCGCATGGTCAGCCGCGGCAGCAGTATCGGCCTGACCCATCTGCTGGAGCGCCTGGAGCAGACGCTTACACGCCTGCACCAACTGCTCGCCATCCTCGTCCAGCCGCACCAACAGGATACCGCCCGACAGGGCGTCGAGTTGTTTATGGAGTTGGTGCAGGCCGGCCATGAGCGCCAGGGCATAGGCCCACTGTGGCAGCGCAACACCCGCCTGTTGGCGCGCAGCATCACGGAAAGCACCAGCGACCATGGCGAGCATTACATCACCCGCGACCGCAGCGGCTACCTGGCCCTGTTACGCTCGGCCGGCGGCGCTGGCCTCGTCATCGCCCTACTGGCGCTGATCAAAATCCAGATCGGCGACCTCGGCCTGCCGCCGCTGAGCAGCGCCCTGCTGGCCAGTCTGAATTACGGCCTGGGTTTTGTGCTGGTGCACTTGCTGCACTTCACCATTGCCACCAAACAGCCGGCTATGACAGCGGCCCGCCTGGCGCAGGACATAGAGCGCGGCGAGCGGGGCAAGGCCAACCAGAAGCGCCTGGCCATGATGCTGGTGGATCTGATCCGTTCGCAGTTCGCGGCGGTCATGGGCAACGTGCTGGTCGCCGTCAGCCTGGCCTTTGCCATCGCCTGGCTTTACCAGTACTGGCAAGGCAGCCCGCTGCTGCCCAGTGAAGCGGTGGTTTACCAGCTCAAAGCTGTATCACCGTTCGAGGGGCTGGCCCTGTGGTATGCCGCCATCGCCGGCGTCTGGCTGTTCTGCTCCGGCCTGGTCGCCGGCTACTTCGACAATCGCGCCGCCTACCTGAACCTGCGCGAACGCCTGCTGCACCACCCGCTGCTGCGGCGCCTGCTGCCGTCCACCGAGTGGCGCGGTCGAGTCGCCAATTACCTGCACGAGAACTACGGCGCGCTGATGGGCAACTTCCTGTTCGGCGTGATGCTTGGCATGACCGGCTATATCGGCCAAAGCACCGGGCTGCCGCTGGATATCCGTCACGTCGCCTTTTCCTCGGCCAATATCGGTTACAGCGCCGCCAGCGGCCAACTGGGGCTCGCCCTGCTGGCCCAGACCCTGGGCCTGGTGCTGTTGATCGGCCTGGTCAACCTGCTAGTCAGCTTCGGCCTGGCACTGCGCGTGGCACTCAAGGCACGCCAAGTGCAGGTGGGCAGCCTGGGCACGCTGCTGGGCAGTTTTATCCAGCAGGTGCGCAGTGAACCGCGGCTGTTGCTGCTGCCGCCCCGGCCTGCCCCAGCCGAGACGGCGGTCGCCGAGCCAGCGCAAGAGGCGCAGAAGACGCAAGAGACGGATACCTCACGCTAACCCGTGGCCGACACCCTGCTGGCGGCCGCGCACGCAGCCTAACTGCGCGCGGCTGGTGCCAGCCGGGTTTGCAGGGCCAGCCAGCTCAGCCAGAGCAGGCTGGCCAGGCTGAAAGCCGCCAGCCATAACGCCACCTGAGCCTGGGTTGAACTCAGCCATTGACTGGCCAGCAGTGCCAGCAGGCCCAGTCCCCCCTGACGCCACAGCTCCAGCCTCCACAGGCATGGCCGCCCCTCAAACAGCCGGCCGAGGCTGATGCAACTGACGAGTATCACCAGCACCAGCGCCCAAGGCTCCCAGACCGCCGCACGCTTCACACTGACGAGAAAGCCCAGCGCTAACAGATTAATGCTGACGAACTGCACAAAGGCGTAGGCCTTGAGCGCGGGCGGGTAATGGCTCTGAAATTTTTCATCCGCCATCTTCGGCCAGGGCCGTGTGCGGACATCCCGTGGCCGCCAGCCGGTGGGCATCCACCACAGGCGCAGCTTGTCCCACCACGAGCGGGTCGCCAGGGCATCGGCCCAGAGCAGGCGCCACCAGGAAAACTGCAAGCGGATCGGGTCAAAGGTGCTCACCGGCGTGGTCACCCCATAGCGCACCGGCTCGCGTTCTTCGGTGTAGGTGCCGAACAGCTTGTCCCAGAAGATAAAAACGCCTCCGTGGTTTTTGTCTATGTAACAGTCGTTCTGGCCGTGATGCACACGGTGATGACTGGGAGTAATGAGCACCTGTTCCAACCAACCGAGGCGGCCCACATGCTGAGTGTGGATCCAAAACTGATACGTCAGCTGTAGGCCAAGCAACAGCAGAAACACCGGCAACGGCACGCCGAGCAGCGCCAGCGGCAGGTAGAAGGGCCAATCAAATGCGGTTTGGAACGCACCTTTGCGCAGCGCCGTGGAGAGGTTGAAATCCTCACTGGAGTGATGCGGCTGATGCGCACCCCACAGCAGGTTGTAGCGGTGCAGGCTGCGATGGGCCCAATAGAAGCAGAAATCCACGGCGATAAAGCCGCCCAGCCATAACCAGGGGGACTGAGTATCCCAATCAAACAGCCGGGCATGCTCGTAGAGCCAGGCATACGGCAGGATCAGCAACAGGCGCAGCGGCCCCTCCAGCAGCACGCGCAACACCGCCGTGTTGATACTGGTGCTGGCATCTGCCAGGCGATAAGTCGGACGGCCGGCATAGCGCTCGTAGGCCAACTCCAACAGCATCAGCAGGATATACAGCGGAAAAACCAAAATCGCGACGCTCATGCCTACCTCAGTCGTCATGCGTTCACCACAGCCTACCCTGCGCCGGGCGCGTGGGCCTTGGCCAAATCCGCCAATCCGCAGCACTGGAAACGCCATATGTAGTCGTGCAGCGGAGTGCCCTGCCGCGTGATTCAACGCATCGCCCAGCGCATACAAGCCACCAGTCAGCGTCGTATTTCAGGCAAAGTCGTGCGCGACGTGGAACCGCCTGACGGCTGAGCCATCCAACGCGCTACAAAGTGGCGCTATAGTCCCGGCAAAGCGTGGTATCGCCTTACAGATGGCACGATGCGGATAAAAGCCACTTGCAAAATGATGGCTCAAACCGGACTGTCTGCGGCCTAGGTAAAGTCGCTGGCGCTATACTCGCCGGTTCACATTGCTGCTCTTCACTTTCCAGCTTCGAAACAAGGATTCGCACATGAAAGCGCTCGGCAAAATCATCGGCCTGTTTTTTCTCGGCCTGTTGCTGATCATCGTGGCGCTGGGCTTTGCCCTCACCCACCTGTTCGATCCCAACGACTACAAAGACGAAATTCGCCAGCTTGCCCGCGACAAGGCCAGCCTGGAGCTGACCCTCAAGGGCGATATCGGCTGGAGCCTGTTCCCCTGGCTTGGCTTGGAGCTGACCGATGCCAGCCTGGCCAGCCTCAACACCCCGGACAAACCCTTTGCCGACCTGCGCCTGCTCGGCCTGTCGGTGCGCGTACTGCCGCTGCTGCGTAAAGAAGTGCAGATGAGCGACATCCGCATCGACGGCCTCAACCTCAACCTACAGCGCGACGAAAAGGGCCACAGCAACTGGGAAGATGTCGGCAAGCCTGCCAGCCCCTCCGCCGGCACCCGCGAGACTCCGGCAGCTGCCGACAACAGCACGCCCGCAGACACTCCCAGCACCAGCAGCAGTAACAGCCAGCCGCTGAAACTGGACATCGACAGCCTGATCGTCAACAGCGCGCGCATCGATTACCACGACGCGCAAAAAGGCCAGCAGTTCAGTGCCGAGAGTATCCAGCTGACCACCGGAGCGATCCGCGAAGGCGCCGGCGTACCGATCAAACTCAGCGCCTTCTTCGGCCTGAACAAACCGGTACTGCGCGCCCGCAGCGAACTACAGGGCGAACTGCGTTTCGACCGTGTACTCAAGCGCTACCAACTGGAAGACGCCAAGCTCTCCGGCGAAGTCTCGGGTGAGCCTTTCGATGGCCAGACCCTGACCTACTCCGCCCAGGGCCAGCTCTTGGTCGACCTGGCCGCCCATGTCGCCGAGTGGAATGGCCTGAAACTCTCCGGCAACCAGCTACGCGCCCTCGGCGAGCTGAAAGTGCGCGACCTCGACACGCAACCCAAGCTCAGTGGCGGCCTGTCCATTGCACCACTCAACCTGCGTGAGTTTCTTTCCACCATCGGCCAGAAGCTGCCACCGATGGGCGATGACAAGAGCCTTAGCCAGTTCGAGCTGGTCACCCGCCTCAGCGGCACTGACAACAGCCTGACCTTCGAAGACCTCAAGCTGACGCTCGACGACAGCCACTTCAGCGGCCAACTGGCAGTTGCCGATTTCGCCAAACAGGCTCTGCGTGTACAGCTCAAAGGAGATCAGCTGAACCTCGACCGCTATTTGCCCGCCCCCAGCAAAGACGCCGAAGCCTCTACCGCCGCACGCAAGGCCGAAGTCAAAGCCAGTGTCGCCAGCGCCGGCGAAAGCGGCAGTACACCGCTGCCCGACGCCCCCACTCAGCAAGCCTGGAGCAGCAGCGAAGTACTGCCCATCGACATGCTGCGCAAGCTGGATACACAGCTCAACCTCAGCCTCGACCAGCTCACCGTTCAGCAGCAGGCCATCAGCAATTTCAGCGTCAAAGCCCACAGCAAGGGCGGCCTGCTGACCCTGCAAGACACGCGCGGCAATATCGGCAGTGGCAGCTTCGATGCCAAGGCCAGCATCGATGTGCGCCCAACTATCCCGCTGCTTAGCGTGCAGAAGAACCTGCGCGGCATTCAGGTCGAACCCTTCCTGAAAAAGCCTGAACAACCCTCACCCGTCAAAGGCCTGCTCGACCTCAAGGTCAACCTGAGCACCAGCGGCAATAGCCAGCGCGCCTGGGTCGAAGGCCTGAATGGCGATGCCAGTTTCCTGCTCAACGACGGCGTGCTGGTCGACGCCAACCTTGAGCAGCAGCTATGCCGCGGTATCGCCACCCTCAACCGCAAGTCTCTGAGCAGCGACCCGCGCGGCAAGGACACCCCGTTTGAAACCCTGCAAGGCAGCCTGAGCATCAACAACGGCGTGGCCCATAACCCCGACCTCAAGGCGCGCATTCCCGGCCTGGCAGTTAGCGGCAAGGGCGACCTGGACCTGCGCATCCTTGGCCTCGACTACCGCGTCGGCATCACCATCACCGGCGACCAGCGTGAAATGCCCGACCCGGCCTGCCAGGTCAACGAACGCTATGTCGGCATCGAGTGGCCGGTACGCTGCCGCGGCCCGCTGGAAATGGGCGGCAAAGCCTGCCGCCTGGACCAGGATGGCCTGGGTAAGGTGGCCGCCAAGCTGGCCGGCGACAAGCTCAATCAGAAGATCGAAGAAAAGCTCGGTGACAAAGTCAGCCCCGAACTGAAAGACGCGCTCAAGGGCCTGTTCAACCGATGAGCCCCGAGCAGTTTTCCGCCGCAGTACTCAACTGGTACGACAGCCACGGGCGCAAGGACCTGCCCTGGCAACAGGGCATCACCCCGTACCGCGTGTGGGTCTCGGAGATCATGCTGCAGCAAACCCAGGTCAGCACCGTACTCGGCTATTTCGACCGGTTTATGGCCGCCCTGCCAACCGTGCAGGCGCTGGCCGAGGCACCTGAAGACGAAGTGCTGCACCTGTGGACCGGTCTCGGTTACTACACCCGCGCGCGCAACCTGCAAAAGACTGCACAAATCGTCATGCGCGAACATGCTGGTGAATTTCCCCGCAACCTCGAGCAACTCACCGAGCTTCCCGGCATCGGCCGCTCTACCGCAGGCGCCATTGCCAGCCTGAGCATGGGGGTGCGCGCACCGATTCTCGACGGCAACGTCAAACGGGTCCTGGCGCGCTACGTGGCGCAAGAAGGCTATCCGGGCGAGCCGAAAGTAGCCAAGCAGCTATGGGATGTGGCCGAGCGCCTTACCCCGCATGCACGGGTGAACAATTACACCCAGGCGATGATGGACCTCGGCGCCACCCTCTGCACCCGCAGCAAACCCAGTTGCCTGCTCTGCCCGCTGCAAAGCGGCTGCCAGGCGCACCTGCTCGGCCTGGAAATTCGCTACCCGATCCCCAAACCACGCAAAGCCCTGCCGCAGAAACGCACGCTGATGCCGATCTTCGCCAACCGCCACGGCGAGGTGCTGCTCTATCGGCGCCCGTCCAGCGGTCTGTGGGGCGGCCTGTGGAGCCTGCCTGAGCTGAACGAGGCAGCCGACATTGCCTCACTCGCCCAACACCACAACCTGCAACTCGGCACACAGCGCGAACTCAGCAGCCTGATCCACACCTTCAGCCACTTCCAGCTGGCCATCGCCCCCTGGCTGATCCAGGTCAACGCCGCGCCAGCCGCCGTGGCCGAGGCTGACTGGCTCTGGTATAACCTCGCCACCCCGCCGCGCCTGGGCCTCGCCGCTCCGGTAAAAAAACTGCTGAAACGCGCGGCCGATGCACTCGCCACACCACAGAACATTGGAGAACCGTCATGACCCGCAGCGTAATGTGCCGCAAACACAAACAGGAACTCCCCGGCCTGGAGCGCCCACCGTACCCGGGCGCCAAAGGTGAAGACATCTTCAACAATGTCTCCAAGCAAGCCTGGGACGAATGGCAAAAGCACCAGACCCTGCTGATCAACGAGCGGCGCCTGAACATGATGAACGCCGAAGACCGCAAGTTTCTCCAGACCGAGATGGACAAATTCCTCTCCGGTGAGGAATACGCCCAGGCCGATGGTTACGTGCCGCCGAGCGAATAAACCGCACCAGGTGGAAGGTGCTTTAGCGGTGACAGGCCCAACAACCATCGCGGCTAAAGCCCCTCCCACAAAGCGACGCCCTACCGAGGCAGGCTCGCCCGCGCTCAATACATCCAGCACATCGCCCATAGCAAAACCGCTGCCCGCAGCTAACCGCCCGTATTAATTAAATATTTTTCAAACTCGCGCTTGACACCTACCCTTCAAATCCGTCTAATAGCGCCCCGTTAGCCCGGGTAGCTCAGTCGGTAGAGCAGGGGATTGAAAATCCCCGTGTCGGCGGTTCGATTCCGTCCCCGGGCACCAAATATCGAAAAACCCCAAGCGAAATAAACCTCCTTGGGGTTTTTTGTTACCTGTAATTTGTCATGCAGCAGCTCACGCCTTTCCAATCAGCGCAGAAATTTGTGCACGCGCGACAGCCAACTGCAGCCAGGCGACACCAGCGCACCCTGCCGCCGCTACGGCCGGTAAACGGCTTGGCGGTCAGCGAAACGCTATGCTAGCTTGACGCCTCGCCAGGAAGGCCACGTAACGCCTGAGCGCCCCTAAGAATAAGAGGAACCCCTATGGCCGAGGCCACGCCTGCGCTAGAAATTCGCGACCTGCATAAACGCTACGGCGACCTTGAAGTGCTCAAGGGCATCTCCCTCACCGCTCGCGACGGTGATGTCATTTCCATCCTCGGCTCGTCCGGCTCCGGCAAGTCGACCTTTCTGCGCTGCATCAACCTGCTGGAAAACCCACACAAGGGACAGATCATCCTCGCTGGCGAGGAGCTCAAGCTCAAAGCCGCAAAAAATGGTGACCTGGTCGCCGCCGACAGCCGCCAGATCAATCGCCTGCGCAGCGAGATCGGCTTTGTCTTCCAGAATTTCAACCTGTGGCCGCACATGAGCGTGCTCGACAACATCATCGAGGCGCCACGTCGCGTGCTTGGCCAAAGCAAGGCAGAAGCCATTGAGGTGGCCGAAGCGCTGCTGGCCAAGGTCGGTATCGCCGACAAGCGTCACGTCTATCCCAACCAGCTCTCCGGCGGCCAGCAACAGCGTGCAGCCATTGCTCGCACCCTGGCCATGCAGCCGAAAGTCATCCTGTTCGATGAGCCGACTTCGGCACTCGACCCGGAAATGGTACAAGAAGTGCTTAATGTGATCCGCGCGCTCGCCGAGGAAGGCCGTACCATGTTGTTGGTGACCCACGAAATGGGCTTTGCCCGCCAAGTGTCCAGCGAAGTGGTGTTCCTGCATCAGGGCCTGGTTGAAGAACAGGGCTCCCCGGAGCAGGTGTTCGACAATCCGAACTCGGCGCGCTGCAAACAATTCATGTCCAGCAATCACTAACCACACGGAGCAACTACGCATGCAGAACTACAAGAAAATCCTGCTGGCCGCTGCCGCCACTCTGGCGTTTGGCACCAGTGCCGTCGCTGCTGACAAGCTTAAACTCGGCACCGAGGGCGCCTACCCACCGTTCAACCTGATCGACGCCAGCGGCCAGGTCGGCGGCTTCGACGTGGAAATCGGCCAGGCCCTGTGCGCCAAGATGAAGGTCGAGTGCGAAGTGGTAACTTCGGACTGGGACGGCATCATCCCGGCCCTGAACGCGAAGAAGTTCGACTTCCTGATCGCCTCCATGTCGATCACCGACGAGCGCAAAGTGGCAGTCGACTTCACCGAGCCCTACTACACCAACAAACTGCAGTTCATCGCACCTAAAGGCGGCGACTTCAAAACCGACAAAGCCAGCCTGAAAGGCAAGGTCATCGGCGCTCAGCGCGCCACCATCGCCGGCACCTGGCTGGAAGACAACCTCAATGGCGTGGTCGATATCAAGCTGTACGACACTCAGGAAAACGCCTACCTCGACCTGTCCTCGGGCCGCCTCGACGGCGTACTGGCCGACACCTTCGTCAACTGGGAATGGCTGAAGAGCGATGCCGGCAAAAGCTTTGAGTTCAAAGGCGACCCGGTATTTGATAACGACAAAATCGGCATTGCCGTACGCAAGGGCGATGCGCTGCGCGACAAGCTGAATGCTGCTCTGGCCGAAATCGTTGCTGACGGCACTTACAAGCAGATCAACGACAAGTACTTCCCGTTCAGCATTTACTAAGCTGCCAGCACTGCGTCGCCCGCACGGGCGGCGCAGGCTTCTGAGCCCTTATGACTCTCGACCTCTACGGATTCGGCCCGGCCCTGGCTGCTGGCACCCTGATGACCATCAAGCTGGCGCTTAGCGCGCTGTGCCTGGGTCTGGTGCTCGGTTTGCTCGGCGCGCTCGCCAAGACTTCTCCGTACAAGCCGCTGCAATGGCTTGGCGGCACCTATTCGACCATCGTGCGCGGCATCCCCGAACTGCTCTGGGTATTGCTGATCTATTTCGGCACCGTACAGCTGATGCGCAACCTGGCGGACCTGCTCGGCATCGAAAGCCTTGAGCTGAACGCCTTCGCCGCCGGCACCATCGCCCTCGGCATCTGCTTCGGCGCCTACGCCACCGAAGTGTTTCGTGGCGCCATCCTGGCCATCCCCAAGGGCCATCGCGAAGCCGGCCAAGCCCTTGGCATGTCCCGCCCACGGATTTTCTGGCGGCTGATTCTGCCGCAGATGTGGCGCATCGCTCTGCCCGGCCTGGGCAACCTGTTTATGATCCTGATGAAGGACACCGCCCTGGTTTCAGTCATCGGCCTGGAAGAAATCATGCGCCGCTCACAGATCGCCGTGACCTCAAGCAAAGAGCCCTTTACCTTCTTTCTCGTGGCGGCCTTTATCTACCTGGGCCTGACTGTGCTTGCGATGATTGGCATGCACTTCCTGGAAAAACGCTCCAGCCGCGGCTTTGTCAGGAGCGCCTCATGAGGAAAATCGCTGAAATTGCAGCGTGGTCGATTGCCGTCGCGCTCGCCGCTTACGCACTGTGGGGAGGCCTGACCGCCCTCAACTGGGACGTGATCATCAAATGGCTGCCGCGCCTGACCAAGGGTGCACTGCTGACCCTGGAGCTGGTCGGCATTGCCGTTGCGACCGGCCTGATCCTCGCCATTCCAATGGGCATCGCACGCTCATCGCGGCACTGGTATGTGCGGGCAATGCCCTACAGCTACATATTCTTCTTCCGCGGCACGCCACTGCTGGTGCAACTGTTTTTGATCTACTACGGCCTGGCGCAGTTCGATGCCGTGCGCAATGGGCCGCTATGGCCGTACCTGCGTGACCCGTACTGGTGCGCGATCCTGACCATGACCCTGCACACCGCCGCCTATATCGCCGAGATCCTGCGCGGCGCCATCCAGGCCGTGCCCCCTGGCGAAGTGGAAGCAGCCCGTGCGCTGGGCATGTCGCGGGCGCAGACCATGTTCTACATCATCCTGCCGCGCGCCGCGCGCATCGGCCTACCCGCCTACAGCAACGAAGTGATCCTGATGCTCAAGGCCAGCGCCCTGGCCAGCACCGTGACGTTGCTGGAGCTGACCGGCATGGCCAGAACCATCATCGCCCGCACCTACTTGCCGGTGGAAATCTTCTTCGCGGCCGGCATGTTCTACCTGCTGATTGCCTTCCTGCTGGTGCGCGCCTTCAAGCTGCTGGAGCGCTGGCTGCGCGTCGACGCCTGCCAGGGCCGCTGATTGCCTGAGGGCATACCCCTCAGGTAATCCTGCCACATGCCAACCTCAACACCCAATCAACCACTCAGTGGCGCTGCCTTGTTGCAGCGCTTTACTGTGCTCGACAACTTTCTTGTCGAACATCAGGCGCTGTGGCGACCACGGCCTTTTGTGCACTATCCAGCGCTACCCTGGGAAATCGATCACCCAGAGCTGGCTTGCTGGCTGCGCGCGCAAAGCCTGGAACACGCCGAGGCCGCGCACAACCAGCCGCACCTGCTGCCGGCGCCAGCCCCCTTCCCGCAATTGGCCGAGACAGCCCAACACGTGAGCCGGCTCGGCGCACTGCCACAATCCCCGACAACAGCACTACCCGCACGCTTCAGCGTGGATGTGCCCGGGCGCAAGTGGCAGCAGATTGATGCTTTCGCCCGCAGCCTGACATTTACTCAAACACCCCAGCACTGGCTGGACTGGTGCGCCGGCAAAGGCCACCTCGGCCGCCGTCTCGCACACAGTGGAGGAGCGCTGACATGCCTGGAACACGACCCCAGGCTGGTTAACAGCGGACAGCTGCTGAGCCAAAAGCTCGGCATCGCCGCGCAGCATATTGAACAGGATGTATTAGCCGCCGACGCCACCACCCAGCTGCACGCACAGCACACCCCCGTGGCCCTGCATGCCTGCGGCGACCTGCATGTACGCCTGCTGCACCTGGCCAGTGCAGCCGGCTGTCAGCAACTGGCGATTGCGCCTTGCTGCTACAACCGCATCAGCACACCGCACTATCGGCCGCTGTCAAAAAACGCGCAGAACTCTGCACTGCACCTGTCTATCGACGACCTCGGTCTGCCACTCAGCGAAACCGTCACAGCCGGCGCCCGGGTACGCCGCCAACGCGATCAGTCGATGGCCAGACGCCTGGCCTTTGACCTACTGCAACGGCAACTGCGTGGCGTCGATGACTACCTAACAACCCCTTCGCTACCACCGAGCTGGCTGGAGAAACCCTTTGCCGACTACTGCAAGGATCTCGCGGCGTTAAAACACCTGCCGCCACCAGCAGCGCAAGACTGGAAACAGCTGGAACACAACGGCTGGCAGCGCCTGGCTCAAGTGCGCAATCTGGAATTGCTACGCAACCTATTCCGCCGTCCTCTCGAATTGTGGCTACTGCTCGATAGAGCATTGTTTCTGCAAGAGCACGGCTATAGCGTGCACCTGGGCACCTTCTGTACACACCAGCAGAGCCCACGGAACCTTCTGTTGTTGGCAGAGAAACGCTGACAGTTGCCCACAACATCTGTGGATAACTCTGTTGACAGATTCTTAGCAACACCCGCAAACGCCCGTAGCAGCAAGCTCACGACTCGCCGATCATTTTATGATCTAAAAATATTTTCATTAAAAACATGCACTTGCCGAACAAAGAGAAGCAGCGCACAAAATTGCGTACGCTTGTACCAGGTGCACCACATATGTGCATAAGCCTTTCGCTGCTGATAACAAGTCCTGCACATATCTATGCCCAGAGCACTTTACTCAGCCCAATGAATCGATATAATGCGCCCCACAAATGCCGGTATAGCTCAGCTGGTAGAGCAACTGACTTGTAATCAGTAGGTCCCGGGTTCGACTCCTGGTGCCGGCACCATCTAAACGTTTCATGCAGTGCCAAGCAGTGTCATGAACGCTCCAGAAAGCCCGCCTAGTGCGGGCTTTCTGCTTCATGCAGTGCCATCGAGTTCCATCCAAGCGCTTGCCATTTGAGTACCCACACAAGTACCTTTGATTGGTTCAACAATCTCTGGGTACTCGATTCATGCCATTGACCGTCCTTCAGGTGAAGAACGCCGCACCACGCGACAAGGATTACGGCCTTGCCGATGGCGGCGGATTGTTTTTGTGGATTCGTGCCGCAGGAGGAAAATCCTGGCGATTCCGCTTCCGCCTGGATGGTAAGCAGTCCCACATCTCCCTAGGCACTGTCGACAAGGTGGCGCTGGCTCAAGCCCGCCAATTAGCCTCTGAGGCCCGCCAACTCGTAGCGCAAGGCATGCATCCAGGGCTGGAGCGTGAGGCCAAGAAAGCGCAGGCAGCAATAGCCCGAGCCAATACCTTCAAGGGGCTAGCGCTGGAATGGCACCAACACAAAGCACTTCGATGGTCGGCTGGATACGCCAACGACGTTTTGGAGGCCTTCGAGCGGGATATCTTCCCCCAAGTTGGAAGCCTGCCCCTCGCCACCATCAAGCCAATGCAGTGGCTGCACGTATTCCGCAAGATCGAGGCACGGGGAGCGCTTGAGGTACTGCGCAAGACTCGCCAGCGCTGCCAAGAGGTGTACCGATATGCAATCGCCACTGGCCGTGCCGAGTACAACCCCATCGCCGATATCGGCGGTGCATTACAGACGCCCACCTCAAAACACTACCCGTTCTTACGCGTTGTGGAGCTTCCGGAGCTATTGCGCTCCATCCAAGCCTGCGCCGGCAATGACATCGTAAAGATCGCCACTCGCCTGTTGATTCTGACGGGGGTAAGGACCGCCGAGCTGCGAGGTGCCCCCTGGACGGAATTCGACCTCAGAAATGGACTCTGGCTGATCCCTGCAGCACGCATGAAGATGCGTCGGCCCCACTTGGTTCCACTATCCGAGCAGGCGGTAACTGCATTACGCGATCTGGAACATATCACCGGCGGCTACACGTTAGCGTTCCCAGGACGTAACGATCCCGCCAAGCCCATGAGCGAAGCAGCCATCAACCAGTTGCTCAAGCGCTCTGGCTATGACGGCCGAGCGACTGGACACGGCTTCCGCCACACCATGTCCACCACTCTGCATGAACAAGGCTATCCCAGCGAATGGGTAGAAACTCAATTGGCGCATGTGGATAAAAACACTATCCGAGGCACCTACAACCACGCTGTGTATCTGGATGGACGACGGGAAATGCTCCAGTGGTATGCCGATCACCTGGACTCTTTGGCCAGCAGCAGTACCGAATCCCACGCCATTGCAACAATGGAGAGACGCGCATGAATGACGGCCTGATTCGCCTATCTCAGCTTGTTCCTGAGCATGCTAGTTACCATGGGTTTGACTCGCAGACAGCCGCACATGATCTGCAAGAGCTGCTGGAGGCTTTGAGAACGAACTACTTCGTCTCTTCAGGAGGCTCAGTACCCGAGCACATCTGCTGGGTGGGGGGTGCTACATCATCTCGCCGATCATCCAAGCATTACATGATCGACTTCGAGAGCCTGTCCAATTATTTCGAAACCTGGGCGCACCCATCCCCAGCTGGTGAGCCAAGCTTTCAGTGCTTTTGCAAAACAGAAAACGAGTACAGGGCCATCCCTGCCGGCTCCATCTACTTTTCCAGAAATGCCATGGCCGAATGGATTCTGGCTGCCGCCGTTGAATGCCCAGGTTTCCTGATCAGCGAGGAGTCAGAGCAAAACACCAGAACAGCCGCCGAGATTGAAGACTTTAAAGGTAAAGAACTAGCGTCCATCCGAGGGCTTACACGAGGACTCATCGAGATCATTGTCGAGCTCGATAGAGCCCATCGGGGTCTCTCAAAAAAAACGGATCCAGCAGCTATTTTGCGTGCTGCATCTGAGCTTAACTTGAATAAAAAAACTTCCACTTGGCGGACAGCTCTCCTCGATCTAGCGAAAGCCGTAGAACTTGAGGAATTTCGCCGCAGCCGGCAAACGCTCGACAAATACATTGGCAGAACCTAGCGGATACGGGCAAGCACAGCACTGATCGCTAAAGGATTCCTGTTCATTGCCAAGATGCCTTGACGACAGCGCCCCGCCAATTCTGTCAGCCGCCTTCGTGCCGTTGAAATGCTTCGGCCATCGTTAACTGTGCGCGCGCCTCGATAATCTCGATCAGCTCGAAGTGCTTGGGAAACTCTCGTTTGAGCCAAGCACTGGGCACGAAGTAATGATCCAGGTACACAGCTGAGCCTTGTCCATCAACAGATGCGCAGAGCATGACGTGCAACTCCTCGTCATCACCAGCCATCGCGGCCGGCACAAAGACGATGCCTTTGGCGTTGATACCGAACGAGCGACGCCATTCGGGGAAACGCTTTTGCTCAGGGTTGGGAACGGAAAACCAGTGGATTCTGTCCATTTATTCGCACTCGAAGGGGAGCAGCGTAGAGTATGGCAACGAGCCACCCTCGGCAGCTGCCAACACTTGATCCAGGACCATCTCTGGGGCGTCTAGAGCCCCAAGAATCTGATACAGCTCGGACAGCAGGTTCAGCATGGCAGCCCCATTGAAGCCAGCATCCCCCTCAATGGGTTCAGCATGATCGAAAGCGCTGGCCACGACATCCTCCTTGAGCAGATAACGCGCACCACAGTCGCAGAGAAACGGCTGCTTGGCGTTGTAGAAGCGATCCTGCGCTTCCCAGCCATACAGCCTAGGCTCCATGGGCTCCCCGCACTTGGGGCAGTAAGCAGGTTGCACATCGGTGAGGTAGAGCATGACTAGAGTTCCTTTCCTAATGCGCCGCTCCGTGTTTGAAGGGCTACACAATGCACACTATTGTCGTGAGCCCGATTCAGTGCTGTCCAGAAAAGGTACAAATGTCCCCCTCGTTTGACGCCACCATCGCAGCACAGACCAACCCTGGCCTGATTCGCCTCTACCCAGCCTATGCCCTGGCTGCCCATCTCGCGGAGCGCCATCTGCTGGGCTATCTGATGCTTAATGGCGAGGCTTGCTGGTCGAAAGGAACACGATTACGTGTCTTCTTTGGGTATTTGCTGATTTTTTGGCAATTGCCAGAAAGCCCCTTAGGAGTGCCATTAAATCCATAGCCATCCAATCACGTTCCAAGGAGAACCAGATGGCTATGCAATCCTCCTCACCCGCCCTACTTCGCCTTCCTAGCGTTTGCTCTATGGTTGGCCTGAGCAAATCACAAATCTATCGACTCATTCGGGCCGGCGAATTCCCTGCTGCTATTCAGCTCGGCACGAACTCCGTGGCGTGGCCTTCTGAACGGGTTCACGCCTGGATTGCGGATAAAATCAGTGCATCTGCTCGTTAGCAATGATGCCAATACCAGCACGAATCTTTGCCCTGCTAGATGAGCGCAATCAGCTTTCCTCCGAGCAATCACTTGAGGAGGGGCCTGAGCAGAATCGGAGCCAATTGCCCCATTGGTCGGATTCAGTTCGACGTGTGCCAAACGTTGCCCTTCGCTCAGCGCTTTTCGGTGCAATCAGCAAAGGTCACCGCCCATACGTCGAGCGAGCGGAGATTCATGCGCAAGGTGGAAACAGCATTCTCTACACAGGCGTCCACCTCGACCAGGGCGACTTGGACGTATGGGAAACCGTACTGCACATGGCCCGGGCTCAGGAGTGGGGGGCGGAGTGCAGGGTTACGGCCTACCGACTCCTGAAGGTGCTCGGAAAAACCGATACAGGGAAGAACCGCCAGATTTTGGATAGACATCTGAGCAGATTGAAAGCGACCGCCCTCCAGGTACGAGTTGGCGAACACTCGTATGAGGGAAGCTTGATTCACGAGGTTTACCGCGATCATGGAAAACGGAGTTATGTCATCCGACTAGACCCAAAGCTCCGGATGCTATTCGTTGGTGACCAGTTCACTGAAGTGGACTGGTCTGTTCGCCAAGCGCTGCATGGAAAGCCGCTTGCACAGTGGCTGCATGGCTTCTATGCCAGTCACGCTAACCCCTTTCCGCTGAAGGTCGAGACACTGCACCGGCTATGTGGAAGCCGAGCCAGCTCGTTATACGATTTCAAAAAGGATTTGCGCCGTGCCCTCGGCTCCCTGGCAGAGGCAAGCACCACTGAAGGGCAGCCTCTTAGCTACGAAATTCAGGGCGATCTGGTCCGGGTGAAAACCACCCCAAGCCCCTCTCAAAGGAGGCACTTGGCTAGGAAGCGCTGATACCGTTCCAGCACCCTGACGATACCGTTCTAACGCCCCCGACTACCGTTCCAGCACTCCGGCCGATACCGTTCTGACACCCCTATCGATACCGTTCCAGCACTCCTAAGAGACGGCACGAATATAGGCCTCCATCCCAGTAAGAATCGGCTGTGCAGCAGGCCTAGTCAGGAGTGCTAATCAGTCTTTAATCATTCTCTAATCATACTCGGGTGGTTTGGTCACCCCCTGAGTTTGGTGACGCTGCTTTGCCCCTTTTTCGCCTTTAACGCATGATTTTCCGCAATGAGGTTTTCGTTGATTGATACAGCTATCATGACCCGATTCCGCGAGTGCAGAGGATGCCAGGCGTATTGCCCCAAGATCAGGCATCCTATGCGGTATGATGTGTCCCTCAGGAGATGGGGGAAGCGCGTCTTGGGACTAGTTGTCGTAAAGAATTTGGTCACGGTCGACCATGCAGTCAAAGAGCACCTCATTACTACAGTCGAAGGTAATCCGAAGATTTCCACGACCGAGTGCGGCCTGCGAATCACGTCTATTTTCACGCGCCTGAAAGCCTCGGCTAAGGGGCGTCGTGACCGCCAGCAGGTCGGTGACAACTGCCATATGCTCTACGCCCTGAAACAAAAGGACGGGCTGGTTACAAATCTAGCGTCCGCGCGACTATTAGCCGAGAGTGGTCGTCAGATTCTGGCTTTGCTCGCTGACCAAATAGAGGCTGACACTGTGGTTTACATGCCATCTGGTTATAGCCTGAGCAGAATTATGGGTAAACGGTGCGCTAATGCTTTCGGGGCACAGCTGATCGATGGGGTCTTCCGGAAGACGACTAAACTGGAAGCTTACGAGATGCTGAGCCGTGCCGAGAGAAACGGTGATATTTCCACACCTGACAAGCGAAGCCTGGATTTTCGCTTGAAGAAGTCGGACGGTTTTTCCCTCAAGGATATCCCCGTCCCCTATAGACATCTCTTCACTCCACTGCACCTGAATCCGAGCTTTCGAGGCGACATCCGCGACAGGGTGGTCCTAGTTGATGATCTTTTGGCTTCCGGCCAGACATTGAGCGTTGCAGCGAGCCTGATCAGGCGGATGCCGGGGGTCACCTCCATAGAGGCTGTTTGCCTCTTCAGTGACGTCTAACGTTTACTCCCTTTGACTTGTTACTCAAATTTGATTAAGGTCTATTTCAAGAGTGTGCATGAGCCTCCCCGCTCTCTAAATCCAGATGAGGCCCGCGTAGCACCCCCTGTGGTCAGTCCGTAAAGGGCAAAAAGCAGGATGGTCAGGCAGCGGCTGATCCCTCAACCCTAAAGTTGTTGTATGCAGTTTCGGAGTCGTTCGACTCCGCATATTCTCAAAAGCCGAGCTTCAGCTCGGCTTTTTTTCGCCTTGCGTCTGCACAGACTACATCTGTCTTCTCGCCCTTAGCTGAAAGGTGCTTGAGCCGGACACTGCCCCAAAAGCCACGTCAATGTGGAGAGCACGCAAGACGCGTGAACCGGTGCAGAGGCCATTCTAAGCCATTGAACGGCGCGCCTTACCCACAGAGCCATCGGGCCAGGCATAGAGCCAGTAGATGAGCTGGGTAGAACCAGTAGCCCCATCGGCCAACTTGGGGCGTTGAGAAATTTACTTCTCTACCCAGCAGCCATAGGCCGAGCACGGGCGCTCCGATCAGCACTCCGACCAGCAAGAGCGGATAGAGCTCACCCACTACGGCGTCCCTCAGCAGCTCCGGGGAGCAGTTTGCCAACAGGTACAGAGCAGATGCTAGCAGCCAGATCCGGCGAGGCCTGCCGATGGCCATCAGCAGTGTGGCCGGTAGCAGAACGCCAAGCACCCCGTACATGATCCAGCGTTCCAGGACGATACTGGCGATCAGAGCCAGTACCGCCAGCACGATACTGCTGGCGGTCCGATGGTGGGCTCCCCACGCGACCAGCAGCCCCAGTGCCAGGGTTGGCAGCACGTTCACCGTTGCGCTATCTGCACCGACCAGCAGTCGGTGCGGAATCTCACTAATCAGCGCAAACGCCAGCAGCGAGACCGCATAGCGGCGGTTGGCCGAGCTGAAGACCTCCCCTCGTTGAGTGCGGTGGACATTTGCAGCGATGGCGAGACAGAACAGAGGGAATGCCAGGCGACCGGGCACAAATAACCCCGACACCTCCGGCCAGACAAACCGCAGGTGATCCAGGAGCATGGTCAGCAGGGCCAGCCACTTCACCAAGTCGAGCGCGGCGGATCGGGTGGGCGAGCGCACCTCGGCACTGTCTGGCCATGACAGCGAGAAGTCGCATGGGTTGGCGCTCTTAGAAGACGAATCCATGCTCCGCCTGCCGGATCAACTGAACCACCTCAGCACCTCGACCGCTCTCGATGACCTCGCGTGGCGTCAGTCCGCCAAACGTGTGCTTGGGGCTGGACAACCACCTCTCCGCTTTGGCTGCACACCCGAAAAATTCCAGCACCTGCTGCTCGACCCACTGTGGCTCATGATCGGTCATTGGAGTCTCCAGAGGCGGCGCGCTGCGCCGGAGAGGGAAGTGCACGGAGACTACCTGCCAGACCCAGGGCGGCAGTACAATGGTCAGGCAGCCCTAATCCGCCCTCTCCCGGAAGCCCAAGAAGCATGCCGGTGATGACACTAGGTACGACCTCGGCTCCGCATTGCGGGGCCGTGCTGTTTCTGGGCAGAACTCCTCGCATCAGTAACGCACCCGAAAGGTCGGCGAGTCCTCCGGCCGTGACTCGCGCCGGTCGTAGATACGAGTGGTGCTGATATTGGCGTGTCCTAGCCACTGCTGCACCTTGGCGATGTCGGCCTCGTGCTCTAGGGCGTTGGTGGCGGCGGTGGCGCGTAGGCCATGCACACCGAGGCCGTCGACCTCGATGCCGGCCGCGCGCGCATAGCGCCCGACCAAGGCGTAGATGCCATCGGCACTGAGCCCGGTGCCCGTGGCCCGCCCTCGCAGCGGCAGGAACAACGGCCGCCCCGGCTCTCGATGATGGCCGGCGGCTTCCAGATACGCATGAATGCGCTCTAGGGCTACCGGATGCAGCGGCAGGTAGCGCAGCTTGCCGCCTTTGCCATGCACGCGCAGGTGCTTGATGCCTCGACGCTCCTGGATATCCTCTACTGTCAGGCGAGCGGCCTCCTCGCGTCGAAGTCCCAGGTACAGCAGCACCGACAGTACGGCGCGATCACGTAAACCCTGGAGGGTGGCTGGGTTGGGAGCATCGAGGAGCGCCTTGGCCTGGTGATCGCCAAGGGCAGGTGTCTTGCCTTCACTGCTCTCGATTCGAGGTCGCTTCACGCCCTGCACCGGGTTGCCGCCAGTGATCGCATTGCGATCCAGCAGGTAGTCGAACAGGCTGGCCAGCGCCGCCAGCTTGCGGCGGATGGTGGAACCCGAAAGGCCGCGTTGCTCCAGCTGGCCGCGCCAGGCGAGGACATGGGCGCGCGTGACCGCGCGGAACTGGTCCGGAGCATGGAGGCCGAGGAAGGCGCAGAAATCCGCGATGTCTCCCTGGTAGGCGCGACGGGTACGAGGGTTATCTAGGTTCGCGAACCACTCGGCCGCTGCCGGCACCTCGGCCAGACTCTGGAACTCGGCGGCGGTCAGGCGGCGTTCGATTAGGACAACGGCGTCATTCATGCCGCGTACCTGGCTCTTCGTTCGTACCTGAACCTTCGTTGTTCCAGTGCTCAACCAGCGCGTCGACCCGATCCGGAACCTGTGGCGTTTTACTCAGCACTAGGCCGCAAGCGGTCCCCACGTACTCCTCAACCAGGTAAAGGGAATCGCCGATCCCGACACCGAGCTGAGCAAGCAGCTCGTCGGGGATTGGGACGACCAGACTGCCCTCTTCATCCTGCTCGATCTTCACTGTCCAGGTCATGGCCAGACACCTCCCGCGCGCTTCTTTAATTAACGATAACCTATTTTATCGTTATAAAAATAACCAGCAATTCTCACCAAACAGCCTGACCCGAGAAGCTGCGTATACAGTTTCCCGCCTAAATAGCATGATCATCGTGGTTTCTTTGATGCAGGCAAAAATGGCAGGAAAAGCCACCAGAAGCCATTTATGGCGTGTTGTGGCAAACAAAGCCATTTCTGCCATGTGGCTTTTTCTGCCATTTCTGCCGCGCATGGCTTTTTGTGGCCTGATCTGGCTTTTTCTGCCACCAATCGAGAAAGCCCCTCGTCGGTTGTGTTTGTTATTTGGCTTAAGTAAGTTATTCACTTTAAATAACTGGTAGGAGATTCCGCGATGATTGTTCTTCTCTGTGGAGAGACTCATGGGAGGCCTGATAGTGGCCCTTAAGGAACCGACAAAGGGGCAGCAGCCCAGTAAGGCTGTTTTCAAGCGAGTGACCTTCTCGCTCACAGATCAGATCAGCGAGGAGATTGATCGACTCAGCCTTGTCCCTCGCAACTTCCGAGCCACTCGCTCAGATGTGGTTCGTGCCGGTGTCGCAGCCCTGTCTGCAATGACAGAGGATCAGATCGTGGCACTTTTGGATAAAGTCCACCACGAGTGAGCTGCATCGGCGGGCGAGCCATGAATTTAACGGCCGTGGAACCACATGATCCTTTTTCTTGATATCGATGGCGTGCTTCACCCACTGATCCCTCGGAAGGATCGGCCCGCCCCGGAAGCTGCCCAGCTCTCGTATTTGCCTCGATTGGCGGGCGTCCTCTTTCAGCATCAGGATATCCGAATCGTTATCAGCAGCACCTGGCGTGTCACACGCACGCTTGATCAGCTTCGGGCCCTATTTCCACTACCACTTCAACATCGGCTTATAGGGGTGACCCCGGTTCTGGACGAAGCGCGCTTTCCGGGTGGGCGCGAGCTAGAGGCACTGGAATGGCTGGATGTCCACGCCCCTGGAGAGGAGTGGATCGCTCTGGACGATTGTGCTCCCTGCTGGACGAGTCTTTGGAGGCTGGTGATTTGCGACGACGGCTTTCGGGATGACGAGGAGCGCGGACTGCGAGAGATGATTGAGAGGTGGGGTTAGATAAAATAACTTATGTAAGCTGCGTAACTTACGCAATACAAATATAGTGATGCCGTGGGGTGATGAAACCCTTCCCCGGCGCACGCCGGGCCTTGATTGCCGGAGGCCCATCATGGTTGTTGCTGAATACAAGCTGTCAGATGCAGGGATCGTTGTATCGCGTGAGCTGCCGATCTTGGACGAGGGTGAATCGATGGTAATCCCCCCTGAAATCAGTACTCGTCAGAAGTAGAATTTTCTCCTAATCGGATCAAGGAAATTTTGCGTGAAGACATCGCGTTTTTCGGACAGCCAGATCATCGCCATCCTCAAGCAGGCCGA
>Ga0315319_10000023_pt1 | contig 45614 bp, 44 predicted proteins | sample M1500m3416metaG_FD_203463 | JGI IMG/M metagenome (GOLD analysis project Ga0315319, IMG submission 203463) | Ammonia-oxidizing marine archaeal communities from Monterey Bay, California, United States - M1 500m 3416 | ecosystem: Environmental > Aquatic > Marine > Intertidal zone | place: USA... | reverse complement strand
TTGTTGATCGTCTCGATCATGTGCACCGGAATACGGATGGTGCGGGCCTGGTCGGCGATCGAGCGAGTGATCGCCTGACGAATCCACCAGGTGGCATAGGTCGAGAATTTGTAGCCGCGACGGTATTCGAACTTGTCCACCGCCTTCATCAGGCCGATGTTGCCTTCCTGAATCAGGTCGAGGAACTGCAGGCCGCGGTTGGTGTACTTCTTGGCGATCGAGATCACCAGGCGCAAGTTCGCTTCAACCATCTCTTTCTTCGCGCGGCGGGCCTTGGCCTCACCGATCGACATGCGACGGTTGATGTCCTTGATTTCAGCCAGGGTAAGCTCGCACTCGGCTTCCAGGGCGGACAGCTTTTGCTGGCAGCGCTGAATGTCGCCTTGCAGGTTGCCGATGGCTTCGGCGTACTTGGCTTTGCCTTTGGCCAGGCCAACGGACCATTCGGCATCAATTTCATTGCCGGGGAACAGCTTGAGGAAGTCGGCGCGCGGCATGCGCGCATCGCGCACGCAGAGCTGCATGATGGCGCGTTCCTGGGCGCGCAAACGCTCCAGGGAGCTGCGTACATGCACAACCAGTGCTTCGTATTGCTTGGGCACCAGCTTGATCGGCATGAACAGCTCGGCCATTTCTTTCAGCGCGGCCATGCCTTGCTTGCTGTCGCGGCCATGCTTTTTCAGGGCTTTTTTGGCCAGTGCGAGGGAGTCGCCAATCGCGGTGAAGCGGCGCAGGGCCTCTTCAGGATCCGGACCGCCGTCGCCTTCTTCTTCCTCGTCGTCGCTGTCGTCGCTGTCGTCGTCATCGTTGTCGTCGGCTGCATCGCCATCTTTGGCGGGAACAGGCGCGGCGGCTTCGGCTGGCACGATACCGTCATCGGGATCGATATAGCCGTTGAGGACTTCAACCAGGCGACCACCTTCGGTGGTGACGCGGTTGTACTCGGCCAGAATGCTGTCGACAGTGCCGGGGAAATGGGCAATAGCGCCCATCACTTCACGGATGCCTTCCTCGATGCGTTTGGCGATTTCGATCTCGCCTTCGCGGGTCAGCAGTTCCACGGTGCCCATTTCACGCATGTACATGCGCACTGGGTCCGTCGTGCGGCCGATATCGGTCTCCACCGCTGCCAGCGCTGCAGCCGCTTCTTCAGCGGCTGCCTCGTCGGTATCGGCGTCGGCCAACATAAGGGCGTCCGCATCCGGAGCACTCTCGTGTACGGGGATCCCCATGTCGTTGATCATGCGGATGATGTCTTCCACCTGCTCCGGATCAGAAATATCTTCCGGCAGGTGGTCGTTGACCTCTGCGTAAGTCAGATACTTCTGCTCACGACCCAGGGTGATCAACTCTTTGATACGAGACTGTTGTTGCGCTTTTCCGGACATAACACCCTATCCACTGAAGGTCTTGGCGGGCAAAAAACAAGCCGCGGATTATACCCGAGTAACACCCCTAAGCGCCAGTTGGACTCGGGATTACCGGTGATGTATTACGGTTCAGCAAGCTGCGCAGTTGATCTTTCTCTTCTGCGCTTAGCTCACTTTGACGGGCTTTGCGCAGCAGATGTTCCAAGCTGCGCTCGCGTTGGCGGGCTACAAGACTAGTTATAGTGTCGAAAAACTGTTGTTCAAGGTTGTCGGCTGAAATCAGCCATTCCTTTTCTGCCAGGGCGCGCAATAGGCGGCCTTGTTCGGTGCCATGCCAGCGTGCAATCAATTGCAATGAGCGCAGGTTGGGGCTTTTTTGCAGGGCGCCGAGTAGGGCGACCAGCAGTTGGGCGTAGGTGTCGTCTTCGGCCGCGAAGTGGCTGACATCTTCGACCTTCTGCGCCAATTGCGGGTGGTGCAGTAGGGTGCGCAGGGTGCTCAGGTGCGGCGATTCGACGCTGACGGCGGTGCGTGGTGCGCGTGGTGCGAATTCGCCCTGGCCCTTCTTGCTCCACTTGCCGCCATCTTTCTTCCAGCTGCCTTTGCCTTTATTGCGTTCAAATTCTGCTGCGGGGCTGGGGTTTTCGTATTCGTTGCGGCTTGGCTCGACATCGTAATAGGCGCTGTCGGGGATCTCCGGGTAGTCCGGGTAGTCGCCGGCTGGGGCGCTGCTTTGGCTAGATTGGCTGCTGTGTGCAGCTGGCGCCATCTGCTGCAGGGCTTCGCTGGACAGGCCGGTGATTTCGCTCAGGCGCTGGCGCATCAGGGTGCGCAGGTTGTTGCCGGGGATTTTGTCGATCAGCGGTGCGGCCAGGGTCATCAGGTGCGCCTTGCCTTCCAGTGAGCGCGGGTCGGCTTCTTCGCAGAGCTGCTGGAAGAAGTAATCGGCCAGAGGCTGGGCGTGCTGGTTGATGCGGGCGCGGAAGGCGTCGGTGCCTTCGCTGCGTACGAGGGTGTCTGGGTCCTCGCCATCGGGCAGGAACAGGAAGCGCGCGCGGCGGCCATCTTGCAGGCTTGATAGGGTGGCTTCCAGGGCGCGCCAGGCGGCATTTCGACCGGCGGCATCGCCGTCGAAGCAGAACAGTACGCTGGGTACTACGCGAAACAGACGCTTGAGGTGTTCTTCGCTAGTGGCGGTGCCTAGCGTCGCGACGGCGTTGCGCAGGCCTTGCTGGGCCAGGGCGATGACGTCCATGTAGCCTTCGACCACCATGATCTCGTCAAGATCGCGGTTGTGCTTGCGTGCCTCGAACAGGCCGTAGAGCTCCTGGCCCTTGTGGAATACCGGGGTTTCCGGGGAGTTCAGGTATTTCGGCTTTTCGTCGCCCAGTACGCGGCCGCCGAAGGCAATCACTCGGCCGCGACTGTCGCGGATCGGGAACATGATGCGGTCGCGGAAGCGGTCGTAGCGTTTGCCGCTTTCGGCGTTTTCGATCAGCAGGCCGGCATCGATCATGGCCTTTTGCTGCAGGCTGTCGCTGGCCAGGTGCTTATGCAGGTTGTCCCAGCCGGGTGGGGCGAAGCCCATGCCGAAGTCGCGGGCAATCTCGCCGGACAGGCCGCGGCCTTTGAGGTAGTCGACGGCGGCCTTGCGCTGCGGGTGGTTTTTCAGCGCCTGCTTGTAAAACTCGGCGGCTGCGTTCAGCAGTGGGTAGAGCGGCGAATCGGTGGGCTGGCGCGGTTTGTTGTTGCGTCCGCCTTCTTCGCGCGGCACTTCCATGCCGGCGCGCTTGGCCAGGTCCTCGATGGCCTGGGGGAAATCCAGTTGGTCGTGGTCCATGACAAACCCCAGAGCGTTGCCGCCGGCGCCGCAGCCAAAGCAGTAATAGAACTGTTTGTCCGGGCTGACACTGAACGAGGGGGTTTTTTCTTTGTGGAAGGGGCAGCAGGCGGTGTAGTTTTTGCCGGCTTTTTTCAGCTGGATGCGCGAGGCCACCACGTCGACGATGTCGGTGCGGTTGAGCAGATCATCGATAAAAGACTGCGGGATCAGGCCGGCCATAGGCGCTCAGAATACTGTCATGCGCACAGGCAAAACAGCTGTAAGGCAAAAACTAAAAGACTCCGAACATCACCCGAGGGTGCGCGGAGTCTAAAAGCGAAACCCGGCCGAGGCCGGGTGTCAGGCGCTGCTTGTACTGATTAGTACAGGCGAACGCTGCGGCGCTGCTCGCGCTGCACTTTCTTGGCGTGACGCTTAACAGCGGCTGCTGCTTTGCGCTTACGCTCGGAAGTCGGCTTTTCGTAGAATTCACGGCTGCGAACTTCAGCCAGAACACCGGCTTTTTCACAGGAGCGCTTGAAACGACGCAGAGCGACGTCGAAGGGTTCGTTCTCTTTAACTTTGACGGCTGGCATCCAGGGCGTACCTTCTTTATTACCGGGGGTTAACGTTCCTCCTGGCAAATGGCGCTGGAGAACGTAGGTTTTTAAGGGTTGCGGATGTTACCGCCTCATCGAGAGGAATGCAAAGCCTCTGATCGAAAAGCGCTGGCCGGCTCGCGCCAGCGGCCTTTATTATGCGCGCCTTCGACGTTGCTCACTCTACTACAAGGCACTGCCCATGCTGGTTCTGGGATTGGAAACCTCCTGCGACGAAACTGGTGTCGCGCTCTATGACAGCGAGCGCGGCCTGCTGGCTGATGCGCTGTTCAGTCAGATTGACCTGCACCGTGTGTACGGTGGGGTGGTGCCTGAGCTGGCCTCGCGTGATCACGTCAAGCGCATGCTGCCGCTGATCCGCCAGGTACTTGATGAGGCGGGCAAGAGCCAGGCAGATATCAATGCCATCGCTTATACCGCCGGCCCTGGATTGGTTGGGGCGCTGCTTGTGGGCGCCTCCTGCGCCCAGGCCATGGCCTTTGCCTGGGGTGTTCCGGCGCTTGGCGTGCACCATATGGAAGGCCACTTGCTGGCGCCGATGCTGGAGGAGCAGCCGCCGGCTTTTCCGTTTGTCGCTTTGTTGGTGTCAGGCGGGCATACCCAGTTGGTGCGCGTCGATGGCATCGGTCAATACCAGCTGCTTGGCGAGTCACTTGATGATGCCGCCGGTGAAGCTTTTGACAAAACCGCCAAGCTCATGGGCTTGCAATATCCGGGCGGGCCGGAGATTGCCAAGCTGGCCCTGAGCGGCACGCCTGAGCGTTTCAAGTTTCCGCGACCGATGACCGACCGCCCCGGCCTGGAGTTCAGCTTCAGTGGTTTGAAGACCTTTACCCTGAACACCTGGCAGCGCTGTCAGGCCGAGGGCGACAACTCCGAGCAGACCCGTTGCGACATTGCGCTGGCATTCCAGCAGGCCGTAGTCGACACCCTCACCATCAAATGCAAGCGCGCGCTCAAGCAAACTGGGCTGAATAACCTGGTGATTGCCGGCGGGGTGAGTGCCAATCAGGCGCTGCGTCGGTCGCTGGAGAAGATGCTCGGTGAGCTGAAAGGTGAGGTGTTCTACGCCCGTCCTGCGTTTTGTACCGATAACGGCGCCATGATCGCCTATGCCGGTTGCCAGCGCTTGTTGGCCGGGCAGCATGAGGATTTGAGCATCAAGGTGCAGGCGCGCTGGCCGATGGAGCAGTTGCCCGCGCTGGTGTGATGAGGCGCATTCAAGCCGTTGATTTAGAAATGTCGCTCACGACCGGCGTATAGATCGCGTAAATTGCCGCGGTGGCGCCAAACAATCAGGCCGGTCAGTACGCATACAGGTAGCAGCGCAGCAGGTTGTTGCCAGGCCAGCAGTGGCAGCGTGAGCGGTGTGGCAATCAGGGCGGCCAGTGAGCTGGTACGAGTCAGGACAAAGGTCAGTAACCAGGCGGCAACGGCCAGTAGCGCCGCCGGTGGATACAGACCCAGCAGCATGCCGGCGGCCGTGGCGACGCCTTTGCCACCACGGAAGTTGAAATACAGCGGGTACAGGTGGCCGATAACGGCTGCCAGGCCGATCCAGGCCTGCTGGTGCAGGCTAAAGTTGAGCCGGTTGGCGATCAGTACCGGCAGCAGGCCTTTGCAGAGGTCGCCGATCAGCGTCAGGATGGCCAGGCGCTTGCCGGCAAGCCTGAGCATATTGGTGGCGCCAGGGTTGCCCGAGCCACTGGCGCGCGGATCCGGCCCACCGCTCAGGCGGCTGAGCAGAATGGCGAAGGACAACGAGCCGAGCAGGTAGGCGAGGATCGCCAATAGCCAAAACATGGTATCCATTCCGGGCAAGGGAGCCCTGATTCTAACTAGGTGCGACAGCCTTGTCGTGCCACGGAGAGTACGCTTGGACACAGTTTTTATCGAGGGTCTGGAAGTCGATACGGTAATCGGTGCCTACGATTGGGAGCGCACTATACGGCAGTGTTTGCGCCTGGATCTGTACCTGGGGTGGGATAACCGCCCGGCTGCGGCCGACGATGACCTGAGCAAGGCACTGGATTACGCCAAGCTGTCCGAGCGCGTGCAGACTTTTGCTCAGGATTCGCACTTTATTCTGGTGGAAACGTTTGCCGAGCGCTTGGTCGAGCTGTTGATGAGCGAGTTTCACATCCCGTGGGTGCGTCTCAAACTGACCAAGCCTGGCGCAGTGCCGGCTGCCAGCGGTGGTGTAGGTGTGGAGATTGAGCGCGGATGTCGCTAACTCCCGTGATCTTGGGGCTGGGCAGCAATATCGGGCGCGAAGCGCACCTGTGTGCCGGTCTGGATGCGCTCGCTGCTCTGCTCAGTGAGATGCGCTGTTCTCCGGTATTCGAAAGCCAGGCGGTCGGTATCAAGAGCGGGCCGTTTTTCAACCTGGTGGTAGCGGGTTACAGCGACTTGCCGTTGGCCGAGCTTGACCGGCGCCTGAAATTTATCGAGGCCGATAACGGTCGCTATGCTCCGGAGCGTAAAGGCCTGCCGCTGGATATCGATGTGCTGCTGTATGGCGATTGGGTCGGCAACTTCGATGGTCTGGTGCTGCCGCGTGCGGAAATCCTGAAGAATGCCTTTGTACTCTGGCCCCTGGCCTTGCTGGTGCCGGATCTTTTGCACCCGGCGCAGCAGCGTAGTTTTGCCGAACTCTGGCAGGGTGCCCAGATTGAGCAGCAGCTTTGGCCGGTGGCGTTCAGTTGGGGTGGGCAGTCGCTGACACCTGACGGGTTGCTCGATGAGTTTCCTGCACCTTTGCAGGAGTAGCGCTCCCCCGTGATGAATGGCGACGTAGCGCGGCTCAATCCCTCTTGTGCTTGGATGCGTCCTTGTACGTTTTGAGTGCCTGCAGGCGTTCGTTGTTGAGCGCCTCTCCCAGCTCCGGACCTTTCAACCCCTGAGCGAGCAAGGGCTGTACCGCCACGGTGCGCGCCGCTTGCATGGCGCCGCGCAAGTAGTCGGCCTGCGGGTAATCGCGCTGCTCCAGGCCAAGACGACCGCGCGCGTCCATTTCACAGGCGGCAATAAACTCCTCGAAGCGCTGTGGTCGGCGAAACGCGTCGAAGCCTTGCAGCAGCTTGAGCAGGGTGGCGGCTTTTAGCTCCAGGGCGCGATGGCCGTGGGTATGAAATTCGCCCACCTGCAAGGCCAGCTCCTGACAGTCCTTGGGCGCCTTGCAGCGCTGATTGATCGCCCGGATCAGCTTCAGCCCTTTGACCTCATGGGCGATATGGCGCGGCCATTCGGCTTCGGGCGTCAGGCCCTTGCCAACATCATGCAGCAGGCAGGCCCAGCGCACGGTTAACGGTTGCTGGTGTTCGGCGCATTGGCGCAGCACGCTGAGCACGTGTACGCCGGTATCGACTTCCGGGTGATGGGCCGGCGGCTGCGGGATGCCAAACAGCGCGTCAACTTCCGGCAGTAGCACGTGCAAGGCGCCGCACTCGCGCAGCACCTGAATAAATACATCCGGGCGCGGCTCCATCAATGCGCGCGAAATCTCCTTCCAGCTGCGCTCAGGGGTTAACGCGCTCAGCTCGCCGGAGTCACTCAGTTCGCGCATCAGGGCCATGGTTTCGCTGGCCACGCGGAAGCCCAGCGGCGCATAACGGGCGGCAAAGCGCGCAACGCGCAAGACTCGTAGCGGATCTTCGGCGAAAGCCGGGGAAACGTGGCGCAGCAGTCTGGCCTCAAGGTCGCGCTGGCCGTTATAGGGGTCGGTCAGGTTGCCATGCTCGTCTTCGGCGATGGCATTGACGGTCAAATCCCGGCGGATCAAGTCTTCTTCCAGGGTTACGTCCGGGCTGGCGAAAAAGGTGAAGCCGCCATAGCCATGGCCACTCTTGCGCTCGGTGCGGGCCAGGGCGTATTCCTCGCCGGTCTGCGGGTGCAGGAATACCGGAAAGTCGGCGCCCACCGGGCGATAGCCCAACGCCAGCATTTGCTCGGCGCTGGCGCCGACGACCACCCAATCGATTTCACTGATGTCTCTGTGCAACAGGCGATCACGTACTGCGCCGCCCACTTTGTAGATCTGCATGCCAAGCCCTCCGTTGGGTGAAGCATAACGGCTGGGTGGCGTGGTTGTCTGGTCGCGGCCTGAGCATGCACTCTCGCCGAGGCGTGCATCAGGACGCTCCGATGCTTTGCTAAATGGGCGGGATCATCAGGTCAAGACGCGGGTAGTCACTGCTGTGTTCGTTTTCATTGCGCGGCGGCACGTGCTGGGTACCGATCAGCTGCTCGCCCTGGTACATCTCCAGGTGGATATTGAAGCCCCACAGGCGGTGCAAATGCTTGAGCACTTCCTCGGTCGAGCTGCCCAGCGGCTTGCGGTCATGCTGTTGGTGGCGCAGGGTCAGCGAGCGATCACCACGGCGGTCGATGCTCCAGATCTGCACATTGGGTTCGCGGTTGCCCAGGTTGTATTGCGCTGCCAGGGTTTCGCGGATGCTCTGATAGCCAGGTTCGTCGTGGATCGCCGGCACAACCAACTCGTCCTGCTGGTCGTCATCGAGAATGCTGAACAGCTTGAGGTCGCGGATCACCTTGGGCGACAGGTATTGCAGGATAAAACTCTCGTCCTTGAAGCTGTTCATGGCGAATTTCAGGGTGCTTAGCCAGTCGCTGCCGGCGATCTCCGGGAACCAGCGGCGATCTTCCTCGGTTGGCTCTTCGCAGATGCGGCGGATATCGCGGTACATGGCAAAGCCCAGGGCGTAGGGGTTGATGCCGCTGTAATAGGGGCTGTCGAACGGTGGCTGATAGACCACGCTGGTGTGCGACTGCAGGAATTCCATCATAAAGCCTTCGGTGACCAGGCCCTCGTCGTACAGGTCGTTCATCAGGGTGTAGTGCCAGAAGGTGGCCCAGCCTTCGTTCATCACCTGGGTCTGACGCTGTGGGTAGAAGTACTGGGCGATCTTGCGCACGATGCGGATGATCTCGCGCTGCCAGGGCTCCAGCAGCGGGGCGTGCTTTTCCAGAAAATACAGAATGTTTTCCTGCGGCTCGGCAGGGAAGCGCGTGCTGTCTTTGCCCTCGCCCTTGCTGGCGTTTTTCGGGATGGTGCGCCAGAGGTCGTTGATCTGCTTTTGCAGGTGCTCTTCGCGGTCCTTCATGCGCCGCCGTTCTTCTTCGGCGGAAATCGGGTAGGGGCGTTTGTAGCGATCCACGCCGTAGTTCATCAGCGCATGGCAGGAGTCGAGCAAGTCCTCGACGGCATCGATGCCGTGGCGCTCTTCGCATTGCATGATGTACTGCTTGGCGAATACCAGGTAGTCGATGATCGAGCTGGCATCGGTCCAGGTGCGGAACAGGTAGTTGCCCTTGAAGAAACTGTTGTGGCCATAGCAGGCGTGGGCAATCACCAATGCCTGCATGCAGATGGTGTTTTCTTCCATCAGGTAGGCGATGCACGGGTCGGAGTTGATCACGATCTCGTAGGCCAGGCCCATCTGCCCGCGCTTGTAGCCTTTCTCGGTGCTGAGGAAGTGTTTGCCATAGGACCAGTGGTGGTAACCCAGCGGCATGCCGACTGACGCGTAAGCGTCCATCATCTGCTCGGCGGTGATGACTTCGATCTGGTTGGGGTAGGTGTCCAGCGCATAGCGCTCGGCAATCCGGCTGATTTCGCGGTCGTATTGGCGGATCAGTTCAAAGGTCCATTCCGAACCGGTGGAAATGGGTTGGCGGCGCTTGCTCTTGCCTGTGCTGCTCATGATGTCAGCCTCCGCTGGAACAGGTCGCGGAATACCGGGTAGATATCACCGGCCGACACCAGTTGTTGCTGGGCGAAGCTGTCGGCGAAGGCCTCGCTGACCTGTTCATATTCAAACCACAATGCCTGATGCTCGCGCGGGGTGATCTCGACGTAGGTGAAATACTGCACGAACGGCATGATCTGGTTGATCAGGATATCCCGGCACACCGGGGAGTCGTCATTCCAGTTGTCGCCATCCGACGCCTGCGCGGCATAGATATTCCATTCGTTGATCGGGTAACGCTCGGCCATCACTTCCTGCATCAGTTTGAGGGCGCTGGAGACGATGGTGCCGCCCGTCTCGCGTGAATAGAAAAACTCCTCTTCGTCGACCTCTTTGGCGCTGGTGTGGTGGCGGATAAACACCACATCGATCTTGTCGTAATTACGTTTGAGGAACAGGTACAGCAGGATAAAGAAGCGCTTGGCGATGTCCTTGGTCGACTGGGTCATCGAACCAGACACGTCCATCAGGCAGAACATCACCGCTTTCGAGCTGGGGTTGGGTTGTTTGACCAGCAGGTTGTACTTGAGGTCGAAGGTGTCGAGGAAGGGCACGCGTTTGATCCGTGCGCGCAGCTTGCTGAGTTCTTCTTCCAGGGCCTGAATGTCGCCGAGATTGTCCGGCTGCTCCTGCTTCAGGCGCTCAAGTTCGGCTTGGACATCTTTGAGCTTGTGCCGGCTGCTGCCGGACAGGGCAATGCGTCGGGCGTGGGCCGAGCGCAGAGTGCGGACGATGTTGATGCGCGACGGGTTGCCTTCATTGCTGATGCCGGCGCGTACGCTCTTGAAGGTGTCGCTGCCGGTCAGGTGGCGTTTGATCAGGTTGGGCAGCTCCAGGTCTTCGAACATAAAGTCGAGGAATTCTTCCTGGGTGATCTGGAAGACGAACTCATCCATGCCTTCGCCGGAGTTGCTGGCCTTGCCGGCGCCTTGGCCGCCGCCGCCACCTTGCGGCCGGGCTATGTGTTCGCCGGTGGTGAACTCACGGTTGCCGGGGTGTACGGTGGTCTGCCGGCCACCGCGGCCGTGGTGCAACACCGGCTCGTCGATATCGCGACCGGGAATGCTGATCTGTTCGCCGTGTTCCATGTCGGTGATGGAGCGGCGACTGACCGCCTCTTCCACGGCCTTCTTGATGTGGTCACGGTAGCGCCGCAGAAAACGTTGGCGGTTTACCGTGCTCTTGTTCTTGCCATTCAGGCGTCGGTCGATCACATGGCTCATAACTGCCCTCCGTGCGCTGCAGACATCAGGCGCAGACGCTACAGTGCGGCGCTTGGCGCGCGCCCTGTAGCGATCCGCGGCCTGTCGCGTCAGGCCGCTTTATTGCGATTTACGAACCCGCAGATACCACTCGGAGAGCAGGCGTACCTGCTTGTCGGTGTAGCCGCGTTCGACCATGCGAGTGACGAAGTCGTTGTGCTTTTGCTGATCCTCCTTGCTGGCTTTGGCGTTGAAGCTGATAACCGGCAGCAGGTCCTCGGTGTTGGAGAACATCTTTTTCTCGATGACCACGCGCAGCTTCTCGTAGCTGAGCCAGGTGGGGTTCTTGCCGTTGTTATTGGCCCGGGCGCGCAGCACGAAATTGACGATCTCGTTGCGGAAGTCCTTCGGATTGCTGATGCCAGCCGGCTTCTCTATTTTTTCAAGCTCCTCATTGAGGGCCACGCGGTTGAGGATTTCACCGGTTTCCGGGTCGCGGTATTCCTGGTCCTGAATCCAGAAGTCGGCGTACAACACATAGCGGTCGAAGATGTTCTGCCCGTACTCGCTGTAGGACTCCAGGTAGGCGGTCTGGATTTCCTTACCGATAAACTCGATATAGCGCGGCGCCAGGTATTCTTTGATAAAGCGCAGGTAACGTTCGCGCACTTCGGCGGGGAATTGTTCCTGTTCGATCTGCTGCTCCAGCACATAGAGCAGGTGCACCGGGTTGGCGGCAATCTCGTGGGGGTCGAAGTTGAACACCTTGGACAGAATCTTGAAGGCGAAACGGGTCGACAGGCCGTTCATGCCTTCATCGACGCCGGCCGTGTCGCGGTACTCCTGAATCGACTTGGCCTTGGGGTCGGTGTCCTTGAGGTTTTCGCCGTCGTAGACGCGCATCTTCGAGTAGACGTTGGAGTTTTCCGGTTCCTTCAAGCGGCTGAGGGTGGAGAACTGCGCGAGCATCTTCAGGGTGTCCGGAGCGCAGTGGGCGTTGGCCAGTGAACTGTTGATCAAGAGTTTGTCGTAAATCTTGATCTCGTCAGTTACACGCAGGCAGTAGGGCACCTTGACGATGTAGATGCGGTCGATGAATGCCTCGTTGTTCTTGTTGTTGCGGAAGCTGTGCCATTCCGATTCGTTGGAGTGGGCCAGGAGGATGCCACTGTAGGGAATCGCGCCGAGGCCCTCAGTGCTGTTGTAGTTGCCCTCCTGGGTGGCGGTCAGCAGCGGATGCAGCACCTTGATCGGTGCCTTGAACATCTCGACGAACTCCATCAGGCCCTGGTTGGCCCGGCACAGTGCGCCCGAGTAGCTGTAGGCGTCGGCATCGTTCTGCGGGAACTCCTCCAGCTTGCGAATATCCACCTTGCCGACCAGGGCGGAGATGTCCTGGTTGTTCTCATCGCCCGGCTCGGTCTTGGCCACGGCGATCTGGTTGAGGATCGAGGGGTAGAGTTTGACCACGCGGAACTGGCTAATATCGCCGCCGAACTCCTGCAGGCGCTTGGTGGCCCAGGGCGACATGATGCTGCCCAGGTAGCGTCGTGAGATGCCGTAATCTTCTTCGAGGATGGCGCCGTCTTCGACATCGCTGAACAGGCCTAGCGGTGACTCGAATACCGGCGAGCCCTTGATTGCGTAGAACGGTACTTTCTCCATCAGGTGCTTGAGTTTTTCTGCCAGGGATGACTTGCCGCCGCCGACCGGGCCAAGCAGGTAGAGAATCTGCTTCTTTTCTTCCAGGCCCTGGGCCGCATGGCGGAAGTAGGACACGATCTGATCGATGCATTCCTCCATGCCATGGAAATCGGCAAAGGCCGGATACCTGCGGATTACCTTGTTGGAGAAGATTCGTGACAGGCGGGGGTCGGTCGAGGTGTCGAGCAACTCTGGTTCGCCGATGGCCAGTAGCAGTCGTTCAGCCGCCGAGGCATAGGCGCTGCGATCCTGTTTGCACAGTTCGAGGTACTCCTGGAGGGAGAACTCCTCCTGCCGAGTCGCTTCGAAACGCTGTTGGAAGTGGCTGAATATGCTCATGACTTCACCTCGCTCGATGCGCAGAGCCGGTGCGGGGTCGGTCAGGTGCAGGAGGGTTTGGCTGCGGCTGCAACCGGGATGAAACCCCCTGATCACCTAAAAAGCTTACCGATGGCCCGATGCCGTTTGGCCGGCTCTACCTTGTTTTGGATGGCCTGAGCTAAAGGATAGTTCGTTATCAGAGAGGTCAAGGGGCGCGAAGCGTTAACAGGATATTACCGCTGCTCGGGAGTGGCCGGCAGGCCGCTGTTGGTGCGGCCTGGGCGTTGAAAAATTATTCTTCTGAAGCGTGGGCGGTGTCGCTGGGGAAGGTGGCGCGCCAGAGTTCGAAGCCGCCATCCAGGCTATACACATCACTGAAGCCCTGGCTGACCAGATAAGCCGCTGCGCTTTGGCTGGAATTGCCGTGATAGCAGGCCACAATCAACGGTGCATCGAGGTCGGCCTGGGTGATAAAGGCGTGCAGCGAGTGGTTGTCGAGGTGTTGTGAGCCACTGATATGGCCGGCGGCGAAACTCTGCGGGTCACGGATATCGACGACCACGGCGCCTTGCTGGCGTAAGGCTTGAGCCTGCTCGGGGGGGATGCGTTTGAATTCGCTCATGCTTGCTCCTTACAGTCGCAGCTGTATTTCTCGCCGTTGTCGATATTCATCAGGGTCATGCTCGCGCCCCATACGCAGCCGGTATCCAGGGCGATCACGTCAGGCTCGGTGGAATGTCCCTCGAGCGCTGCCCAGTGACCAAAGATAATGCGCTGACCGCGGGTCTTGCGCTGCTTGTAGCTGAACCAGGGCGCGTAGCCTGGTGGTGCGCTGTCGAGGCCTTCCTTGCTTTTCAGGTCGAGGGTGCCGTCGGCTTTGCAGAAGCGCATGCGGGTGAAGTAGTTGGTGATGACCCGCAGGCGGGTGACGCCGTGCAGGTCGCCATCCCACTTGGCCGGCTCGTTGCCATACATGCCGTCGAGAAACAGCGGCATGCGCGCATCGTCACGCAAAACCTCTTCTACTTCGGCGGCGCGCTTGAGCGCTTTTTCCATGCTCCACTGTGGCGGGATACCGGCATGCACCAGGGCGGTGTCGCGGGCCTCGTCGTAATGCAGGAGCTTCTGCTGGCGCAGCCAGTCGAGCAGTTCGCTAGCGTCTGGGGCGTCGATGATCTCGCGCAGGGTGTCGCCTTTCTTCAGGCGTTCGATATTGTGCGCGACGGCCAGCAGGTGCAGGTCGTGATTGCCCAGCACGCAAGTCAGCGCCTCACGGATGCTGTAAAGAAAGCGCAGTGTCGCCAGGGACTCGGGGCCGCGATTGACCAGATCGCCAACCAGCCACAGCTTGTCCCGTGCCGGATCAAAGGCCACGCGTTCAAGCAGGCACTGCAGAGGTTTCAGGCAGCCTTGCAGGTCGCCGACGGCGTAAGTCGACATCAGTGTAGCGAGCCTGGTACTGCGAGGCGGAAGGGCGCGATCACGGCGTCGAAGCGTTTGCCGTCCTCGGCAAGCATCTGATAGCTGCCCTGCATGATGCCGACGCGGGTGGTCATAACTGTGCCGCTGCTGTAGGTGTGGCTGCCACCTGCGTCAATCAGCGGTTGCTGGCCGACTACGCCGGCGCCACGCACTTCCTGCACGCGGCCATCGCCATCGGTAATCACCCAATGGCGCGAGAGCAGTTTGGCCGCGAGTTCGCCGCTGTTGCTCACCGTTACGGTGTAGGCAAAAGCAAAGCGGTTCTGCTCCGGCTGCGATTGCTCCGGCAGGTAGCGGGTGACGACGCTGACGTCGATGTTGTAGCGCGAATCGCTCATGCGTAATTAACTCGGTAGGCAGAAAACCAGTCTAGTCGCTGTCAGTCGGCGTTGGGCTGTTCAGCCAGTTTGTCCGCCAGGCGCACAAAGGCTGCGAGGTCCAGTTGTTCGGGGCGCAGGCTGCCATCCACCTCTGCCGCTTCAATGGCGTCTGCCGGCAGCAGCGCTTTGAGCGTATTACGCAGGGTTTTACGGCGCTGATTGAACGCCTCGCGCACCACGCGCTCAAGCAGGCGATGGTCCTTGGCCGGGTGCGGCAGCACCTCATGCGGTACCAGGCGCACGATGGCCGAGTCGACTTTGGGCGGCGGATTGAACGCGCCGGGACCAACATTGAACAGGTGCTCCACACGGCAGTGGTACTGCACCATGATCGACAGGCGGCCCCAATCGCCACCACCCGGCTCGGCGGCCAGGCGCTCGACCACTTCCTTCTGCAGCATGAAATGCATGTCGCGAATCAGCGCGGCGTTATCCAGCAGGTGAAAAATCAGCGGTGTGGAGATGTTGTATGGCAGGTTGCCGACCACGCGCAGGCTATGGGGCGCGGCTCCAAGCTGGTTGAAGTCGAACTTGAGAGCGTCGCCTTGGTTCAGACGAAAGCGCGGGTTGTCGCCGAACTGACCTTGCAGGATCGGCACCAGGTCACGGTCGAGCTCAATCACGTCGAGCTGTGCGCCGCTGTTGAGCAGACCTTCGGTCAGTGCGCCCTGGCCCGGCCCGATCTCCAGCATGTGCTCGCCCTCGCGGGCATGAATCGCACGCAGGATGCGGTGGATGACTCCGGCATCGTGCAGGAAGTTCTGGCCGAAACGCTTACGCGCGCGGTGTTGGTATTCGGGCATGTTGCAGCTCCAGGCCTCAAGCCATGGGCCTGAAGCGAATGTAACGTGTGTAGAAAGCCGGGCAGTTTAACAGCATTGGCTGCGAACGCCCCGTACTGGCTGCACTCGCGACTCGGCTCAATCGGCTGATCGCTGACTGGCGGCCATTGCGTAAGCCGTCTGCAGTGCGACCTGCAGGCTGCCGCTGTCGATCTTGCCGCTACCGGCCAGGTCCAGGGCAGTGCCGTGGTCGACCGATGTGCGGATGATTGGTAAGCCCAGGGTAATGTTGACCGCAGCGCCGAATCCCTTGTATTTGAGTACTGGCAGGCCCTGATCGTGGTACATGGCCAACACCGCATCACAATGCTCGAGATGCTTGGGGGTGAACAGGGTGTCGGCCGGCAGTGGGCCGATCAGGTCGATGCCCTCGCTGCGCAGCTGCTGCAGGGTGGGTTCGATTACTTCGATTTCCTCCCGACCCAGGTGACCGCCTTCCCCTGCGTGTGGGTTGAGGCCGCAGACCAGAATGCGCGGCTGGGCGATGCCGAATTTCGTGCGCAAATCAAAGTCGAGAATCCGCGTGACGCGGCTCAGGCGTTCGGGGGTGATGGCCTCGGCGACATCCTTGAGCGGCAGGTGCGTGGTCACCAGTGCCACACGCAAACCGTGAGTGGCGAGCATCATCACCACCTGTTCGGTGCGCGTCAGTTCGGCAAGAAACTCGGTGTGCCCGGAGAAGCTGATCCCGGCCTCATTGATTACGCCCTTGTGCACGGGCGCGGTAATCATCCCGGCAAAATAACCATCGAGGCAGCCCTGCCCCGCGCGGGTCAGGGTTTGCAATACATAGTCGGCGTTGTTCGTGTCGAGTTGGCCAGGCTCTACAGGAACCGCCAGGGGCGTATCCCAGACATACAGGCTACCGGCGGGCGCGGGGTGGCTGGGCCATTGCGCGGGGCTGACGCTGATAAGTTGAGTCTGCAAGCCCAGCTGTTCTGCCCGTGCAGCCAGTAATTGTTGGCTGGCTATGGCAATCAGGGCATGGGGCTGCGCCTCGCGCGCCAGTAGCAGGCACAGGTCGGGGCCTATGCCGGCTGGCTCCCCGGGGGTGAGGGCAAAAAGACGGGCGGCTGTCATCAGTAGGCTCTCGTGTTAGTGCGTTGGTTAAGGGTAGTGGAGCGTTATGCTTCAGCATAAAAAAGCCCGGTTATGCGTTTGCATGAACCGGGCTTGATTTGTTGCGCTCGCGAGTGCGGCTAACGTTGTTAGAGCTTGCTCTCGACGTAGGCTTCATCGCGGATCTGGCGCAGCCAGGACTGCAGCTCTTCATCGTACTTGCGGTTGCGCAATAGGGTCATTGCCTGCTGCTCGCGGTACTGGGCGCTGGTGTCAGTGGCGCGGCGGCCCATGACTTCCAGTACATGCCAGCCGAAGGGGCTCTTGAAGGGCTTGGACAGTTCGCCGGCCGGTGTGTTGTTCATGATTTCGCGGAACTCGGGTACAAGCACGCTCGGGTCAATCCAGCTCAGGGTGCCGCCATTCAGCGCCGAACCTGGGTCTTCGGAGTAGCTCTTGGCCAGTTCTGCAAAATCTTCGCCGGCGAGGATGCGCTGGTACAGGCGCTCAACCAGGCGCTTGGTTTCAGCTTCGCTGCGGATCTCGCTCGGCTTGATCAGGATGTGGCGAACATTGACTTCGTCGCGCACCTGGCTGTTGCCGCCGCGCTTTTCCAGCAGCTTGATCATGATAAAGCCACCGGGCGTACGCATGGGTTCGGTGACCTGTCCAACCTGTAGGGCGCCCAGCATGGTGTTGAAGGGCGGCGGCAGTTGTCCTGCTTTACGCCAGCCCATTTCACCGCCTTCGAGCGCGGTTTCACTGGCTGAGCGAGCAATCGCCAGCTGCGCAAAGTCAGCGCCCTGCTGCAGCTGCTGATACAGCTCGCGGGCCTGGCTATCTGCGGCCTGGATTTCTTTTGGCGAGGCGCCTTCGGGCACTGGGATAAGGATATTGGCCAGGCGGAACTCTTCCGACAGCTGGATCTTGCCCATGTCCGAAGCCAGGAAGTTTTGTACTTCCTGGTCAGTCACCTGGATGCGTTCGGCCACACGGCGTTGGCGCACGCGGCTGATGAGCATTTCGCGGCGTACCTGGTCGCGTGCATCGGTGTAGGACAGGCCGTCTTTCGCCAATGCGGCGCGGAACTGCTCAAGGCTCATGCCATTACGCTGAGCAATGGTGCCTAGCGCTTGGTTCAGCTCTTCATCGGTAATGCGGATGCCAGAGCGATCGGCAATTTGCAGCTGGATGTTTTCAATGATCAGCCGCTCAAGCACCTGCTGGCTAAGCACATGCTCCGGCGGCAAGGCGGCACCGCGCTGGGCGATGGTCTGCTGCACTTCGCGCAGGCGTGTATCAAGTTGGCTTTGCATGACCACGTCGTTATCGACAATGGCCACCACGCGGTTGAGAGGTTGTACTTCGGCCTGTGCCGCGGTACCCAGAAACAGCGCGCCCAACAGCAGCGGGCGCACGCAATCAGAAAGCTTGATCTTCACGTTCACGATAACCTTGAATGCCTTGGTCGAGGAATGTCTCAACTTTATTGCCGACTACACCGCCCAGACCTTTGAGGACGATCTGCAGGAAAATGCCGCGATCGGGTTCGTCATTGAGCGATGGGTTCAGGCTGACTTCGTCATAGTCGATCCAGTAACGGTTGATCAGGCGCAGTTTCCAGCAGCAGCTGTCGTACTCGAAGCCACCGAAGGCTTCCAGTGTACGGTTGCGCCCGTAATCATATTGCCAGCGGGAAATCACGCTCCATTGCGGCACGATCGGCCAGATAACCGAGAAGTCGTGCTGGTTGATCTTGTAGTAGTCCTCAATGTAGTCAGGGGAGCCTGGGGTGCCGTAATCGCCACCGCCCACGACCCAGTTACCGGTTGTTTCGTCATAGCGCACCGTGTCGTTGCGGTAGCGATAGCCGGCGTTGACCACCTTGTTGGGGTTGTCTTCTGGCTGGTAGTGGAACATCGCACTGCCCGAGCGCGTGCTGTGGCTGTCCGGGTCCCAGTTGAAGTCTGAGGAGAAGCGCCAGTCGCGGTTGAAACGATAGAGGTATTCAAGGGCGTAAGGCGAGACCGACGCCTGCGCATCTTGGCGCGTGCGGTAGTCAATGCCTGGCAGCTGTACCTGACGGTCTTCAAAATGGAAGGCCTGGCCAATACTGAAGCGCTGGCGCTCAAAACCATTTGCTTCGATCCAGCGGTTGGTTACGCCAAGAGACAGCTTGTTCTCGTCACCAATACGGTCTTTGCCGGAGAAGCGATTTTCCCGCCACAGTGAGGAGTAGTCGAAGGTGCTCTCGCCACTGTCAAAGACGGGGATATCGGCTTGTTCCTCCTCAGGCACATAGAGGTAAAACAGGCGAGGCTCGAGTGTCTGGCGATAGGACTTGCCGAACCACTGGGTGTCGCGGTCGAAGTACAGGCCGCTGTCCACGCTGAACATGCCCACGCTGCGGTCGGGGGTATCGTCGAACGACTGGTTGCTGCTGGCCAGGTCCTGTTTGCCGGTCGAGTCCAGACTCAGGTCGTAGTTGGTCTGCAGCAGCTTGACCTGTGGCTTGAAGAAACCCCAGTTCCAGTTCAGCGGCAGGCTAACGGCAGGCTCTAGGTGCAAGCGGTCGCCGTTGGCGCGGGCCAGGCCATAGATGTTCTCGTCGTACCAGGGTTGTTCGACTACACCGTCTTCGTTAATGAAGCTGCCCTTGCGCAGGCTGCGGTCGAATCGCACGTATTCCGTGCCGTAGCTGAAGTTAACTCCAGCAGGCTTGAATGGCAGCACACCGTCCAGCGTCAGTTGCGGAAGACGGTCGTAAGGTGTGATGTCGGTGATGTTGGTCAGCTCGTATGCGTGCGCATTCAGGCGCGCGGTATAGCTATCGCCGCGATAGGTCAGTGTGCCGCGTTGATCGACATAACTGGTGGAGCCGATACCAAGATCCGTGCTGAGATCCTGGAAGTAATACGGATCACTGACATCGGTGTAATCCACTTCAGCCAGTAGGCGTGAGTCCAGGCCGGCTTTGTGCTGCCAGCTGTACATCCAGCGCTGGTCTTCGTACTCCGACTGCAGTTCGCGGTCGTCATTGCTGTCATCCAGATAGGCTGCGCCAACTTGGCCTTCGCTGCTTTTGGTCAGGTAGCGGAACTCGCCTTCCATCATCAGGCCGCGATCTGCCATGTAGGTTGGATACAGCGTGGCGTCGTAATTTGGCGCCAGGTTGAAGTAGTACGGCGTCTGCAGTGTCAGGCCGTTATCGCTGGAGCTGCCGATGCTCGGAGGCAGGAAGCCGGATTGGCGACGGTCATCAATCGGGAAGTAGATATAAGGCGTGTAGAACACCGGAATATTCTTTACCCGCAGGGTGACGTTGGTCGCGGTACCGAAACCGGTGGCTGGGTTCAGGGTAATGTTATTGCCCTTGAGGTGCCAGGTATTGCTGCCGGGTTCGCAGCTGGTATAGGTGCCATCCTTCAAGCGAATGATCGCGCTTTCTTCGCGCTTGGCGTAAAGCGCGTTGCCGCGAGTATGACTCTTGTGCAGCACGTACTCGGCGTTATCGACTTTAGCTTCACCGTTGTCCAGTTGCAGTTCGGCGCGATCACCGACGACCAGCATGCCTTGATCACGCAGGCGCACATTGCCAATCAGCTCGCCACGGTTCTCCGCCTGACGCAGGTTGGCTTCGTCGGCCTCAACCTGCATGCCAGCCTGGCGCAGGACAACGTCACCCGCGAGGGTGGCGACCTGCTCTTCCTGCTCGTAGCGCGAAGCCTTGGCCGAGATGAACATCGGCGCTTCGTCCATTGGCGTCTGGTCGTCCATGCCTGGACGAGTCGGCTCTATATATGCGCCGGCGCAGTAGGGGCCGGCTTCCGCTAGCTGGGCAGCGCTGAGGTTCTCGCGCGGGACCCAGTCCAGGTGGCTGTAATCGGCACTGCGTGAGGCCAGGCCTTTGCCGCGGCTTTCAGTTACCAGCGTTGCTTGCGCTTGGCCGGGTTCGGTGCTGCCATCAGCGCTCTTGCTGCTGGCGACCGAATCACGTTGTACTGGCCGGGCGGGCAGTGCAGCATTGCTGGCCTTCGGGGCGCATGCCCAGCCACCGGTGGCGGAAACCTGGCAATCGTACTGCTCGGCAGCGACAGCGAAAGGAACGGCCATAGGCTGTAGTGCCAGAAGGCTGCCTGTGACCAGTAAGGGGAATTTTTTACGAAACGCGGGGTATTTTACTGCCATCTTATTTTATCCGGGCTTCCTGCGCGCCATTGGCCCTGAGGCCGCACGCCTCTCGATGGGCTTGAAAAGATGCTGGATAATAAAGCATGACCCGCGCAACGGCTAGCGCCGTCGGAGACCTTGTAATGCCTGATGAAGATGTACGCCTGAAACTTCTTGAAAATTGGCTGGCTCAACAGCTGCCTGGACTCTTTGCCGAGCAGGGCTGGGGACGCGTGCCGGTCGCTACGCTGGCGTCGGCGAGCAGTGACGCCAGCTTTCGCCGTTATTACCGCTGGCAAGGCGCTGGTCGTAGCCTGATTGTGATGGATGCACCGCCGCCGCAAGAGGACTGCCGGCCCTTCGTCAACGTGGCGCAGTTGCTGGCTGAGGCGCGCCTCAATGTGCCGCAAATTCTCGCCGCTGACCTTGAGCGAGGATTTTTGTTGCTCAATGACTTAGGCCGGCAGACCTACCTGGATGTCATTAATGAAGGCAATGCGGATGCTTTGTTTGTAGATGCCATGCAGGCGCTGCTGGCATTTCAGCAGCTGCCAATGGATACGCCGCTACCCAGTTATGACGACGCATTATTGCGCCGTGAGCTGCAACTGTTTCCCGAGTGGTATGTGCAGCGCCATCTGGGTGTCGAGTTCAGTTCGGCGCAACAGTCTGCCTGGCAGCGGGTCAGTCAGTTGTTGATCGACAGCGCCCTGGCGCAGCCCAAGGTGCTGGTGCATCGCGATTATATGCCGCGCAACCTGATGCTCAGTGAGCCAAACCCGGGAGTACTGGACTTTCAGGATGCAGTCTACGGCCCGGTGACCTATGACATCACGTGCCTGTTTAAAGACGCTTTCCTTAGCTGGCCTGAGGCGCAGGTGCGCCATTGGCTGAAACAGTACTGGTTGCAGGCGCGTGCTGTGGGGGTGCCGGTGCAGCCTGTGCTGGATGACTTCCTGCGAGCCAGCGACTTGATGGGCGTGCAGCGCCACCTCAAGGTGATCGGTATCTTTGCGCGCATTTGCCACCGTGACGGCAAGCCCAAGTACCTGGGGGATGTGCCGCGCTTCTTCGCTTATATAGAGGCGGTGGTGGCGCGTCGGCCGGAGTTGGCGGAGCTGGGTGAATTGCTGGCGAGTCTGCAGGGAACGTCGGCATGAAGGCGATGATTCTGGCGGCGGGTAAGGGCGAGCGTCTGCGTCCGCTGACCCTGCACACCCCTAAACCGCTGGTGCGCGCGGCCGGTGTGCCGTTGATTGAATACCACGTGCGTGCGCTGGCGGCAGCGGGCTTTAGCGAACTGGTGATCAATCATGCCTGGCTGGGTCAGCAGATTGAGGAATATCTGGGTGATGGCGCGCGTTACGGCGTCAGCATTGCCTATTCAGCAGAAGATGAGCCGCTGGAAACCGGCGGCGGAATCTTCCAGGCGCTGCCCTTGCTGGGTGATCAGCCCTTTGTGCTGATCAATGGCGATATTTTTACTGATTATCCTTTTGCTGCGCTGCGCCAGCCTCTGTCTGGGCTGGCCCATCTAGTGCTGGTGGCTAATCCAGCGCATCACGCCAGTGGTGATTTCTGCTTGCAGGGTGGCGAGGTCAGAGATGCGGCGGCGGGGCAGGATAGCCTGACCTACAGCGGCATGGCGGTGTTGTCGCCGGCCTTGTTTACCGGCTGCCAGTCAGGCGCCTTCAAGCTGGCACCTTTGCTGCGCACGGCTATGGCGGCTGGGCAGGTCAGTGGTGAGCAGTTTTCCGGCTGCTGGGTGGATGTGGGAACCCACGAGCGGTTAGCGGAAGTTGAGCGCTTGCTTGAGGCGCGCGACTGAGATGCTGTGGCCTGCGACTTTTCTGGGGGCGGCTGTCGGGCTGGCCGTGGCCAGTATCCCGGGGGCGCTGCTCGGTGGGCTGCTGGGGCAGGTGCTGGATCGGCGTTTGCGTCTGCAGTCGTGGGCGGCGCTGCGTGAGCGGCTGGGCGGTCGCGCCGAGGCGCGTGATCAATGGCTGCTGTTCGTATTGCTGGGGCGTTTGGCCAAAAGCGGCGGTCGGGTGCTGCCTGTGCATATTCAACAAGCTCGGGCTGAAATGCAGCGCTTGGGCCTGGATGCCGAGGGCCAGCAACAGGCGATAGCCGCATTTGCCCGTGGCAAAACGGGGCGTGACAGCTTGCGAGCACCGCTGCGTCGTCAGCGTGAGCGCCGTGAAGCATTGTTGCGGGCCTGCTGGCGCATGGCCTGGGTCGATGGGCAGGTTGCTCAGGCCGAGCGCGAGTTGATCATGTTGTGGGGCAAGTGGTTGCAGGTCTCCTCGGCCACCCAGGCGCAGCTTAGTGATGCCTATGCACCGCAGCGCGGGTCGCCGGAGCCTGCTGTCGGCAGCGCCTACCAGCGCGCCTTGGATTTGTTGAGTATCAGCGCCGATAACGAGCCGGCGCAGATCAAGCAGGCTTATCGGCGGTTACTCAGCCGGCATCACCCTGACAAGCTGGCTGGCAGCGGTGCCTCGCCGGAGCGTGTGCGGGAGGCAACCGAGCGCACACGCGAGCTGCATCAGGCCTACGACTTGATCCGTAAGCGCCATGGCTTTCGCTAGGCGCTACTGGGCTTGCAGCTTGAGCGTCAACCAGCCGCGAATGCGTCGGTAGAGCTGTTCCTGCTCGGCTTCGCGGTTGCCCGGCAAGGCTTTCATAGCGATCTGTACATAGGCCGGGTGCTTTTGCCGTTTACTGGCTTGCGAGCGCTTGAGTGCGGCTTGGCGATCGGCAGGCAGGTCCTTGTAATAGAAGTCCCCGGTAGCGAGCTGCAGTTGCGGGATCAGCTCGTCCAGCGCCGGGGCATAGCCGGCCGGTAATTGTGCGGCAACCAGTAGCAGGTTCTGGATCTTGGCCGGTTTGCGTTCGGCCAGGTAGCGCGCCGCCCAATAAGCACCGCTGCCATGGCCGAGTAGCACAACAGTCTTGGCTTGCTGCTGCTCGGCAAACTCGATGGCCGCATCGATGCGCGCCAGCACGCGCTCGGCATGGGCTTGCTGCTGCTCCTCGATACTCTGCTGTTTGCGTGCAGCGGTTTCGCTGTCGTCGATCGGCGGCGTGGCAGTTTCTGTGCTGGCCTCATCGACGGGTGTGTCTGGCGCGTTCTCGTCGGGCGTGTCCGCTGCAGCCTTGCTCGGGTCGCTTTCATCCGCTGGCGGCGCAACTTCCTGCGGTTCGGCGCTGCGTAGTGGTGGCGCGTCACTGTTGGGGTCGGGCAAAGTCACGCTCAGGCTGTGCCAACCGCCATCAGGCAGTTTGCGGCGCAGGGGGCCGACGCTCTGTGGCCAGTCGGCGCTCTCATCGTCCCCGGGCAGGATAATCACTGCGCCGCTGGGCTCGGCAACATTGGCTGGTAGCCAGAGTGCGAGGAAGCGCTCTTCACCGGCTTGTAGCTGCTGTTGCTCTTGCTGTTCGAGTTGCTGCTCCAGGGCACTGGCTTCCACTTCGCTGCGCTCGGCCAAAGGCGCGCGTAGCTCTTCGGTGGGGCTGGGCTCACTGGGGCTGTCGTCGGCAGCCGGTGTGTCGGTAGCAGGCGGTTGCTCTTCCGCATGCAAGGGTGTGATTGACAGCAGCAGGCTCAAGGCCAGTGCGGCAGGGCGCGAAACCATAGGGCTCTCCGGCGAAAATCGTCTTTAAGCAGCCTAGCCTTTTCCGGACAGCTTTGTCAGGTGTCGCTCACGCGCGCCAGGCCTTGGGTCGGGCTGGTACAATGCGCGCCTTCCGTGAATACACCGAGGTGCGTCATGCAACCCTTCGCCATTGCTCCGTCGATTCTTTCCGCTGACTTCGCCCGTCTTGGCGAGGAAGTGGACAAGGTGCTCGCCGCCGGTGCCGACATCGTGCACTTCGATGTAATGGACAATCACTACGTGCCGAACCTGACGATTGGCCCGATGGTCTGCGCCGCGCTGCGCAAGTACGGCATCACTGCGCCGATCGACGCGCACCTGATGGTCAAGCCGGTGGATCGGATCATCGGCGACTTTATTGAGGCCGGTGCCAGCTACATCACCTTCCACCCGGAAGCCTCCGAGCACATTGACCGTTCCTTGCAGTTGATCCGTGATGGCGGTTGCAAGGCGGGTTTGGTGTTCAACCCGGCGACGCCACTGGATGCCCTCCGGCATGTGATGGATAAGGTCGACATGGTTCTGCTGATGAGCGTCAACCCAGGCTTTGGTGGGCAGAAATTCATCCCTCATACCTTGGAGAAGCTCAAGGAGGCTCGTGCGCTGATCGACGCCTCCGGCCGTGATATTCGCCTGGAAATCGATGGCGGTGTGAATGTGCAAAACATTCGCGAAATTGCCGCGGCGGGTGCCGACACCTTTGTCGCCGGCTCGGCGATTTTCAACCAGCCGGACTACAAAACCGTGATCGACGCCATGCGCGCCGAGCTGGCTCAGGCTCGCGGGTGAGTTTGCTACGCGAGTTGTTCCAGGGCGAGCTGCCGCGTCTGGTGATGTTCGATCTGGACGGCACGTTGCTGGATTCGGTGCCGGATCTCGCTGCGGCCATCGATAAAACGCTGCTGCTACTCGGTCAGCCGGCGGCCGGGATAGAATCGGTGCGCGACTGGGTGGGCAATGGCGCGCGGGTATTGGTGCGTCGTGCCTTGGCCGGCGGCTTGCAGCATGAGCATGTCGATGAGGTCGATGCCCAGCAGGCGCTGGAGCTGTTTATGCACCATTACGCCGAAAGTCATCGTCTGACCGAGGTTTACCCTGGTGTGCGGCAAACCCTGGATTGGTTGCGCGGGCAGCAGGTTGAGCTGGCGATTGTCACCAATAAGCCCGAGCGCTTTGTTGCGCCGTTGTTGGATGAGAAGGGCCTGGGCGGTTATTTCCGCTGGATCATCGGTGGCGACACCTTGCCCCAGCAGAAGCCCGACCCTGCAGCCTTGCTGCATGTTATGCAGTTGGCGAAAGTGGATGCGGCCCAAGCCTTGTTTGTGGGGGATTCGCGCAACGATGTGCTGGCGGCCAAAGCTGCCGGGGTAACCTGCGTGGCGCTGAGTTATGGCTATAACCACGGTCGGCCGATTGCAGAAGAAAATCCGGCGCGGGTGTTGGATAACCTGAGTGAGCTTTGGCAATCCGGCGACAGCCCGCTTTTGCCGGGCCTTGCGGGTTGATTCAGCCCCGGCCCTGCGCTAGTGTGGCCGAACTTCATCCCGCCTGATTTTAAGAGAGCATCGTGGTGGTTACCTGCACGCGCTGGTCGGCAAGCACCGACATGAAAATCATCAAGGCCCTGGCCCGTTGGCGCTGGCGCCTCTGAATTGATCTTGGCCGCACAGTCGGCACGCTTGCACACGACCGTTTTAACCTCAAGCCACGAGGCTGATCATGACCCGCGAAGAATTCCTGCGTTTAGCCGCTGCCGGCTATAACCGCATTCCTGTTGCCTGCGAAACCCTGGTGGATTTCGACACGCCGCTGTCCATCTATTTGAAACTGGCTGATGAAGCCAATACCTACTTGCTGGAGTCCGTACAGGGCGGCGAAAAATGGGGGCGTTACTCCATCATCGGCCTGCCGGCGCGCACCGTGCTGCGGGCTTATGCGCATGATGTAACGATCAGCGTGGATGGCGTGGAAGTGGAGCGCCACCACTGTGAAGACCCGCTGGAGTTTGTCGAGCAATTCAAGGATCGCTACAAGGTTCCGACCCTGCCCGGCCTGCCGCGGTTTAACGGTGGTCTGGTCGGTTACTTTGGTTACGACAGCGTGCGCTATGTCGAGCCCAAGCTGGCCAGGGGGGTTAATCCTGATGCCCTGGGCACGCCAGATATTCTGCTGATGGTGTCCGATGCGGTGGTGGTGTTCGACAACCTGGCGGGGAAAATGCACGCCATTGTGCTGGTTGATCCGGCGGATAACGATGCGCTTGCGCAAGGCCAGGCGCGCCTGCAGGAGATTCTGCACAAGCTGCGTCAGCCGATTACCCCGCGCCTGGGTGTGGACTTGGCGGCACCTGCTGCTGCCGATCCGGATTTCGTTTCCAGCTTCAAGCGCGATGATTACGAAAATGCGGTCAAGGCAATCAAGGAGTACATCCTGGCTGGCGACTGCATGCAGGTGGTGATCTCGCAGCGCATGTCGATTCCGTTCAAGGCCGCGCCGATTGATCTGTATCGCGCGCTGCGTTGCATCAATCCGACACCCTATATGTACTTCTTCAATTTTGGCGATTTCCATGTGGTCGGCAGTTCGCCGGAGGTGCTGGTGCGCCTGGAAGATGGCCTGGTTACCGTGCGGCCGATTGCCGGTACCCGTCCGCGTGGCGCCAATGAAGAGGCCGATCTGGCCTTGGAAGAAGACCTGCTGTCTGATGCCAAAGAAGTGGCCGAACATCTGATGTTGATCGATCTTGGGCGTAACGATGTCGGCCGGGTGGCCAGCACCGGCAGCGTCAAACTTACCGAGAAGATGGTGATCGAGCGTTATTCCAACGTCATGCACATCGTCTCCAACGTGACCGGTCAGTTGAAGGAAGGCCTGACGGCGATGGACGCCCTGCGAGCCATTCTGCCGGCCGGCACCCTGTCCGGCGCGCCGAAGATCCGCGCCATGGAAATCATCGACGAGCTGGAGCCGGTCAAGCGCGGCGTGTACGGCGGCGCGGTGGGCTATCTGGCCTGGAACGGCAATATGGATACCGCCATCGCCATCCGTACGGCGGTGATCAAAGACGGTGAGCTGCACGTGCAGGCCGGTGCCGGCATCGTCGCCGACTCGGTGCCTGCGCTGGAATGGGAGGAAACGCTGAACAAGCGTCGCGCCATGTTCCGTGCTGTGGCCCTGGCTGAGCAAACCGTCCCTGATCAGATCAAGCGCTAAGGAGTCCCGCCATGCTGTTAATGATCGATAACTACGACTCCTTCACCTACAACGTGGTGCAGTACCTCGGTGAGCTGGGAGCCGACGTACACGTGATCCGTAACGACGAGCTGAGCATTGCCGAGATCGAGGCGCTGCAACCTGAGCGCATCGTGGTCTCGCCCGGCCCGTGCACGCCAACTGAAGCGGGTGTGTCCATCGAGGCCATCCTGCATTTCGCCGGCAAGCTGCCGATTCTCGGGGTGTGCCTGGGCCATCAGAGTATTGGTCAGGCTTTTGGCGGCGATGTGGTGCGTGCACGTCAGGTCATGCACGGCAAGACCAGCCCGGTGTTCCATAAGGATCAGGGTGTATTCGCCGGCTTGAACAACCCGTTGACCGTGACCCGCTACCATTCGCTGGTGGTTAAGCATGAAACCCTGCCGGACTGCCTGGAGCTGACTGCCTGGACCCAGCATGCCGATGGCTCGGTTGATGAAATCATGGGCCTGCGCCACAAGACCCTGCATATCGAAGGCGTGCAGTTTCACCCCGAGTCGATCCTCACCGAGCAGGGTCATGAACTGTTTGCCAACTTCCTCAAACAACAAGGAGGCCAGCGCCGATGAACATCAAGGAAGCCCTCAATCGGGTGGTCAGTCAGCTCGATTTGAGCACCGCAGAAATGCAGGACGTCATGCGCGAGATCATGACCGGGCAATGCACCGACGCGCAGATCGGCGCGTTTCTGATGGGCATGCGCATGAAGAGCGAGACCATCGACGAGATCGTCGGCGCGGTCTCGGTGATGCGTGAGCTGGCCAGCCACGTGCACTTGCAGAGCCTCGATCACGTGGTCGATGTGGTCGGCACGGGTGGCGACGGCGCGAATATCTTCAACGTGTCGACGGCGGCGAGCTTTGTCGTGGCCGCCGCCGGCGGCAAGGTGGCCAAGCACGGTAATCGTGCGGTCTCCGGCAAGAGCGGCAGTGCGGATCTATTGGAAGAAGCGGGGATCTACCTGCAACTGACGCCGCAGCAGGTGGCGCGTTGTATCGACAGCGTCGGCGTCGGCTTTATGTTCGCCCAGGTGCATCACTCGGCGATGAAGCATGCCGCTGTGCCACGGCGTGAGCTGGGCCTGCGTACCATCTTCAATATGCTCGGTCCGCTGACCAACCCGGCCGGGGTTAAGCACCAAGTGGTCGGCGTATTCAGCCAGGCGCTGTGCCGGCCCCTGGCTGAGGTGCTCAAGCGTCTGGGCAGTCAGCATATCCTGGTGGTGCATTCGCGCGATGGCCTGGACGAGTTCAGCCTGGCCGCCGCGACCCATGTTGCGGAATTGAAAGACGGCGAGATCAGCGAATACGAAGTGCTGCCGGAGGACCTTGGCCTGAGCAGCCAGAGCCTGATCGGTTTGGCGGTAGAAAGCCCACAGGCGTCGCTGGCGCTGATTCGTGATGCGCTGAGCAAACGTAGCACCGAGGCTGGCCAGAAGGCTGCGGACATGATCGCGCTGAACGCCGGCGCGGCGTTGTATGCAGCGGATCTGGCGGCTAGCCTGAAAGAAGGCGTGGCCCTGGCCCACGATGCCTTGCACACAGGCCTGGCGTGGGAGAAGTTGCAGGAGTTGGTGTCCTTTACCGCTGTATTCAAACAGGAGAATGTCGGGTGAGTATTCCAACCATTCTGGAGAAAATCCTCACCCGTAAGGCCGAGGAAGTGGCCGCTCGGCGTGCCATTGTCAGCCTGGCTGAAATTGAGCAGCAAGCGCGTAGTGCCGATCCGGTGCGCGGCTTTGCTGAGGCGCTGCGGGCTCAGGTCAAGCGCAAGCAGCCGGCAGTGATCGCCGAGATCAAGAAGGCCTCGCCCAGCAAGGGCGTGTTGCGTGAGGAGTTTGTACCCGGCGAGATTGCCAAGAGTTATCAGGCAGGTGGTGCCACCTGTTTGTCGGTGCTGACCGATATCGACTTCTTCCAGGGCGCGGATCGTTACCTGCAGCAAGCGCGTGAGGCCTGCACACTGCCGGTGATCCGCAAGGACTTCATGATCGATCCGTATCAGATCGTTGAAGCCCGTGCCCTGGGTGCCGACTGCGTGCTATTGATTGTCTCGGCGCTGGCGGATGAGCAGATGGCCGAGCTGGCTGCGACGGCCAAGACGTTTGGTCTGGATGTGCTGGTGGAAGTGCATGATGGCGACGAGCTGGAACGCGCGCTGAAAACCCTGGATACACCGCTGATCGGTATCAACAACCGCAACTTGCATACGTTTGAGCTCAACCTGGAAACCACTCTGGATCTGCTGCCACGGATTCCGCGTGACCGCCTGGTGGTTACTGAGAGCGGCATCCTCAATCGTGCTGATGTCGAGCTGATGGAGATCAGCGATGTGTATGCCTTTCTGGTTGGCGAGGCATTTATGCGCGCCGACAACCCAGGTGCGGAGTTGGAGCGTTTGTTCTTCCCCGAGCGTAAGCGGGTAGTCACTTCGCCTGATGTGGACTGACTCAGGCACATAAAAAAGCCGACGCATGCGTCGGCTTTTTTATGTCTTGCCATCCTTGGCACCCATGTTTCGGGCCGTCCTGCGTGACGTTAAAGATGGCGCTCGCCATCTTTATGCCCGGTGCTTTTAGCGGGTGCCAAATACCACCATGGTTTTGCCTTTGACGTTGACCAGCCCCTGCTCTTCCAGGGCTTTGAGTACGCGGCCGACCATCTCGCGGGAGCAGCCGACAATACGACCGATTTCCTGGCGAGTGATCTTGATCTGCATGCCGTCGGGGTGGGTCATGGCGTCGGGCTGCTTGCACAGGTCGAGCAGGGTGCGGGCAACGCGCCCGGTAACATCAAGGAACGCCAGGTCACCGACCTTGCGCGTGGTGTTGCGCAGGCGTTCGGCCATCTGGCTGCCCAGCGCATAGAGAATGTCCGGGTCCTGCTGCGTCAGTTCGCGGAACTTGGCGTAGCTGAGTTCCGCGACTTCGCACTCGGTCTTGGCGCGCACCCAGGCGCTACGCTCTTTCTCGGCGCCGTCCTTTTCGAACAGGCCCATTTCGCCAAAGAAATCGCCCGAGTTTAGGTAAGCGATGATCATTTCACGACCATCATCGTCTTCGATCAGAATCGTGACCGAGCCTTTGACGATGAAGAACAGCGTTTCGCAGCGATCGCCCGCGTAGATAATGGTGCTTTTGGCGGTATAACGACGACGGTGGCAATGTGCGAGAAGCTTGTCGAGATTTTTTATTTTAGGTGTGAGGGTAATAGCAACCATGCCCGAATCCCGAATTTATAAAGGTAAGCCGTTGTACGGCTGGCGTTTCTAATAATAGTTATCTGAACAAGTGTGCCAGCAATCAGCCGTGAGCTTAACAAACACTCCGATGCTAGGTGTGGTTTTGCGACCTGGCTAACATCTGGCTATGGAACTTAGCGCTATCAGGCGCCAACCGGTCAGTAAAAACGCTGTGCTAAGCTGCCTCCCTTTTTAACAGCGGAGCCTGGGTAATGAAAGCGCGTATTCAGTGGGCCGGTGATGCCCTGTTTATCGGTGAGTCGGGCAGTGGCCATGCACTGGTGATGGACGGCCCGCCGGAGAGCGGTGGGCGCAATTTGGGCGTGCGCCCAATGGAAATGCTGTTGATCGGTTTGGGTGGTTGCAGCAACTTCGATGTGGTCAGCATCCTGAAAAAATCCCGCCAGGCAGTCGAGAGCTGCGAGGCCTTTCTGGAGGCCGAGCGCGCCACGGAAGAGCCTAAGGTCTTTACCAAGATTCATCTGCACTTTGTGGTCAAGGGCCGTGGTTTGAAAGAGGCTCAGGTCAAACGTGCGGTTGAGCTGTCAGCAGAAAAGTATTGCTCGGCCTCGATCATGCTGGGCCGTGGTGGTGTCGAGATTACTCACGACTACGAGATTATCGAGTTGGCTGAATAAGCGGCGAGGTTCTCAGGTGAGGCGTAAAGGGCACATCGGGTGCCCTTTTTGTTGCCGGCAATTGACTCGTTAGAGTCGATAGGTGGTGGTGGTCATGACCTTGGCCAGCAGGCTCATGCCGAACTTGACCGGGGCGGGAAAGCGCAGGCCGCCGGCGTCCAGTGCACTGTTGGCATGTTGTGCTTCATCGGTGCGCATCTGTTCGAGAATCGCGCGGGATTTCTGGTCTTCCGGCGGAATCTGTTGCAGATGCTCATCGAGGTGTTTGACCACCTGATCTTCAGTCGCCGCTACAAAGCCCAGGCTGACTTTATCGCTGATCAGGCCGGCCGCCGCGCCGACGCCAAAGGACAGGCCATAGAACAATGGATTGAGGATGCTCGGCTGGCTGCCGAGTTGGCGAATACGCTGTTCACACCAGGCCAAGTGATCGATTTCCTCATCGGCCGCATGCTCCATGGCCTTGCGTACCTGTGGCAGCTTGGCGGTCAGGGCTTGCCCCTGGTACAGCGCTTGGGCGCAGACCTCACCGGTGTGGTTGATGCGCATCAGGCCGGCGACATGCTGGGCTTGCGCCTCGTCCAGTTCGGCCTCTGCCTGCACAATGGCCGGTGATGGTCGACTGGGCTGACCGCTGAAGGGCAGCAAGGTGCGCAAAGCCGCATCGGCTTGCAGGAGCAGGCGATCAACAGGGGAAAAGTGACGTTCGCTGGTCATAGGGACCTCCGGCGCTGACTACGGCGGTCAGTTTACTCCAAACCCGGGGGCGGCAAGGTTGACGTTTCGTCGCAGTGCCGGCAAACGTCAACCTTGTCTGTGCTGTAAGCGGGGTCAGGGCAGCTCGCGCAATACCCGAAAGCCCAGGGCGTAGTCCTTGTGCTGCGGTTGCTTCATGTCGCGCTGACTGCTGCGCAGGTAGCTCGGGCCGCTGTTCCAGGCGCCACCACGGACCACGCGCGGGCTTTTGTCGAGCAGGCTGGCGCTGCGTTGCTCGCTGCCATCGAAAGGGCTGGCAAAGCGTGAGGCAGTCCACTCCCAGACATTGCCGGCGGTGTCGTGCAGGCCGAAGGCGTTGGCAGCGAACTGGCCGGTGCGCTCGGTTTTGTTTTGAATCAGGCGTGACGTTGCGCAGCCACGGCAGTGCGCACGTGGTCGGGTTTCCGGACTGTCGAGCTGCTCCCCCCACCAGTAATAGCTGGTGCTGCCCGCCCGGGCGGCATATTCCCACTCGGCTTCAGTGGGCAATCGGTAACGCTGCCCTGTGATCTTCGACAGCCAGCGACTGTAGGCCACGGCTTGGTGCCAGGACACATGGATCACCGGACGCTGCGCGGAGAGCCCCCAACCTTCGTTGTCCGGCATCGGGGTGGCACTTGCCTCGGCATACAACTGCCAATCGGCAAAGCTGACTTCGTAACGCCCGATAGCGAATGGGTGGCTGATCTCAATCGGTGTCAGCGGCCGCTCGTTATGGTTGCCGCGCCCACTGTGGTCGCCCAGCAGGTAGCGCCCCGCAGGGACTACCACTAACTGTGGCCCCTGCTGGCCGGTTGGCAAGGTATCGCTGAACTGGCTGCCAACGGTGTGCGCCTGTGCCAGGCTGGTGGTCAAGAGAGTGAGTAGAGTTACTGCCCCCAGTAATGAACGACTCAACCCGGTGGCCATGTCATCTGCCGTTGTCCCAGTACATGCATATGGATGTGGTAAACGGTCTGGCCGCCCAGCTCATTGCAGTTCATCACTACGCGGAAGCCGTCATCGCAGCCTTGCTCCCTGGCCAGACGCTGGGCTGTGACGAGGATATGTCCGGCCAGTGCGGTATCGTCGGCACCTAGATCATTGAGGGTACTGATGTGCTTTTTCGGGATGACCAGAAAGTGCACGGGGGCTTGCGGGCCAATGTCGTGAAAGGCCAGCACCTGATCATCCTCATAAAGCTTGCGCGCAGGTATTTCACCGGCGACGATCTTGCAAAACAGACAGTCCATGGACAGTCTCCGGGCCCTGATTAAGAGGCCACGAGTTTAGTAGACAAGGAGTGTGGGTGAAAAACGATATTCATGATCTGGGCTTGGTGCTCGACTCCAAGACCAAGCTGGTGTTGATCGAGTCCTGGGATGAACTGCGGGTTCTGGAAACCCTGACCAGCCTGGCGGTGCGTCGCGGTTTGGCTCTGCAGGTATGGTCGGTGACTGAAGGTTTGCAGCGCCTGGGATTTTCCGTGCAGGAGGCGGTGGACAGCGCCACGCTTGAGCCGGAAACCGCACTGCGCCTGATCAAGGCTGATCCGCAGCCGACGCTGTATGTGATGTGCGACTTGCATCCCTTCCTTGTGGATAATCCCAAGCTGGTGCGCCTGCTCAAGGAAATCGCCATGAGTGAGCAACCCAGCAAGCCGACGCTGGTGCTGGTTTCCCATGCCTGCAAATTGCCACCAGAGGTGCAGCGTTACGCGTCGCGCTTCAGTCTGGCGCTGCCCTCCGAGGAAGAGCTGCTGGCCATCGTGCGTGAAGAGGCCACGGCGTGGAGTACGCGCAACCGCAACGCGCGGGTGCGCACGGATAATCGTACCTTGCAGCAGGTGGTGAAAAATCTGCGTGGGCTTAGCCATGCCGAGGCGCGGGCGCTGGCGCGCAATGTGATCTGTGATGACGGCGCGATCACCCAGGAGGATCTGCCCGAACTGAACAAGACCAAGTTCAAGCTGCTCGACCTCGACGGCGTGTTGAGCTTTGAGTACGACACTGCGCGGTTTGCCGAGGTCGGCGGGCTGAATAACCTCAAGCGTTGGTTGGCGGAGCGGCAGAGCATTTTCCTTGAGGGCAAAGGCGTCGACTTGCCCAAGGGCGTGTTGCTGGTGGGGGTGCAGGGCGGCGGTAAGAGCCTGGCCGCCAAGGCCATCGCCGGGCTTTGGGGATTGCCCTTGCTCAGGCTGGACTTTGCCTGCCTGTACAACAAGTTCTTCGGCGAAACCGAGCGTAACCTGCGCGAGGCGTTGCACCTTGCCGAGCAGATGGCGCCTTGCGTGCTGTGGATGGACGAGATCGAAAAAGGTCTGGCCAGCGGTGATCACGATGGTGGCGTCAGTCAGCGCGTACTCGGCACCCTGTTGACCTGGATGGCCGAGCGCAAGGCACCGGTATTTATGGTGGCTACCGCCAATATGATTGCGCGGCTTCCGCCGGAGTTGGTGCGTAAAGGGCGCTTCGATGAACTGTTCTTTGTTGATCTGCCGGATGCGCCGGTGCGCGCCGAGATCTTTCGCATTCATCTGCTGCGTCGCGAGCTGGAGCCTGCCGGCTTTGACCTTGTGCAACTGGCTGCTGCCTGTGAGGGGTTTTCCGGAGCCGAGATTGAGCAGGCGGTGGTCAGCGCCCTGTATGCCGCACAAGCGCAACAGCAAGCGGTCAGCCAGGCACTGCTGCTGCAAAGCATTCAAGGTACGGCGCCGTTGTCTGTGGTGATGGCCGAGGACCTGGCTGCTTTACGGGCATGGGCCGATGGGCGCACCGTCAACGCCGGTTGATTCGCGGTACGTACGGTTGCGTCCCCACGCGCTCACCAGGCGTTAACCCGTGCGCCCTTGAGGGGCGCGCGGCAGTTATATGGGCGTGCCGAACTGGCGATTGAGCCGTGCACTGATCCGCCTGACCAGCCAGCGCGGGGCAAGACGCGGGCTGAAGGCCAGCAGGCGGTTACGCCAGCCGGGAATGATGATGGCGCGGTTCTTTTCCAGCGCTTTGACGGTGTGTAACGCGACTTCTTCGGCACTCATCATCAGTTTGCTGTTCTGCAGTGCCGCTGCATCCATGCGGGCACTGCGGAAAAATGCACTACGGGTTGGGCCGGGACAAAGTACGGAGACTTTGACGCCATACGCTTTCAACTCCTCACGCAAGCCTTCGGAGAAGTGCAGCACGTAGGCTTTGCTGGCGTAGTAGTTGCTCATGCCCGGCCCCGGCTGAAAGCCGGCCACCGAGGCGACGTTAAGAATCTGCCCGCTACCCTGGCCGGCCATGACGGTGCCGATGGCATGGCAGAGGCGGGCGAGGGCCAGGACATTCAGTTCGATCAACTGCTGCTCACGTGCCCAATCCTGGGCAACGAATGAGCCGCTGCTGCCCACCCCCGCGTTATTGACCAACAGGTCGATGCTGCGCTCGCCTTGTTCCAGCTCATGCAGCAGGCCGCTGACTTGCAGTGGCTGGCTGAGGTCGCACATGCGGAACACCACGTCGACGGCAAAGCGTTGGCTCAGTTCGCAGGCGATGCTTTCCAGCGCGTCGCGTTGGCGGGCCACCAGAATCAGGTTGCGGCCACGTCGGGCCAAGGCTTCGGCCAGCGCCAGGCCAATGCCACTGGAGGCTCCAGTGATAAGCGCGTAACGGGTCATAGGGTTCTCCGTGATGGGGCCTTTCGACCCCATGCTGCGCGCAAGGTTGCCTGTGGCTTACAGGCCGAGGGTTGGAATGCTGATGGCGGCAACGATACCCAGCACAATGATTGCGATCCAGGAGAGCGCCAGGATGGTCACCGCCTTGCTGTTGGGCGGTGGTGGTGGGCCGAAGCGGTTGGCTTCAGTGCTGCCGGGAATGATGAACATCAGTAGCGAGAACACTCCGCCGACCACGGGTACGAGAGTGACCAACAGTAGCCAGCCGGACCAGCCGATGTCATGCAGGCGTTGTACGCCGAACATGATGCCGACCACCGCCACGGCGATACCGGCTACGGCGATCAGAATCCCACCGAGCACCTCCGACGCGAGCATAAAGCCCCCGGCGATCCCAAACAGCGGCAAGCAAGCCAGCATCAATACCAGTGACCAGGCCAGGTAGCGCAAACGGCCGATCCGCCCATCAGTGGTAAAGGGTTTCAGCTCGCTGAACTCAGGCAGGTTTTCGGCGACGGCCGCTTTAGGTGTGGCGTAGGGCGTGGTAGCAGGGCTGATCAGCGTCCCCGGATTTTCCGCAAGCATGGCCTGGCGGGCGATAAACTTCTCAACCACGATGCCGCATGCCGAGCACTCGATGGCCTTGGCTTGCTGATGGCCGCACTTGGGGCAGGTCATCTGTGTGTTGTCGACGGGGGCGCTCGCTTCGCTGCGGTGATCATCGGTTTCCACCAGGCTCAGACTGGCGGCCAGGTCCTGTTCCTTGCGTACTTTGGCACCGGCACTCTGCAGAGCCTTGAGGTATTGGTCGGCCTCGTTTTCACTGAGGTCGCGTTTGATCTCGACCGTGCTGCCGTTAAATAGCGAATTGATTCGGGTGCGATCGCTCTTGAACAGGCGGGCCAGGTTGTCCTTGGCGGTTTCCAGGCTTATGTCGGGCATCAACTCGCCGTTGAACACAATCTTGAAACGGGTTTGGGTCATGTCGGCGTCCTTGTCGATGCCTGAGTGGAGATGCGCTACAGACTAGCCGGCCCGTAGGCCAGTAAACAAGCACGCCACACGCAAATGTGCACTCGGTCGTGGATCGCTTGGGGCGTGCTCGGCAGCCGCAGCCTGGTCGATGGAGCGCCTTAACGCGCCCAGCGTTGTTGCAGACGCTGGCTGTGCTGGAGTGCCGCGCGGTATTCGCTGTCGAGGCGGGCGATCAGTTGCTCGACGTTGGGCAGGTCGCTGATATTGCCGACACCTTGGCCTGCGGACCATACGGTTTTCCAGGCCTTGGCTTCTTCATCCATGGGCTTGAGCTTCTCGCCATAGTTGATTTCGCCTTTATTCTGCAGCTGCTTGAGGTCGTAGCCGGCCAGCTCCAGGCTCTGGCGCATAAAGCTCGCCGGTACGCCGGACACCGCCGGAGTGTGGATGATGTCGGCGGCTTTGGCGTCGAGAATCATCTGCTTGTAAGCCGCGGAGGCGGCGTTTTCCTGGGTGGCGATCAGGCGGGTGCCGAGGTAGGCAAGGTCGGCGCCGAGTAGCTGGGCGGCCAGCACTTCATGGCCCTGATTGAGGCAGCCGGCGAGCAGCAGGGTTTTGTCGAAGAATTGGCGAATCTCGGCAATCAGCGCGAACGGGCTCCAGGTGCCGGCATGTCCGCCAGCACCGGCTGCTACGGCGATCAAACCATCGACGCCGGCCTCGGCGGCTTTCTCGGCATGCCGGCGAGTGGTCACATCATGGAACACCAGACCGCCGTAGCTGTGTACGGCGTCGACCACTTCCTTCACCGCGCCGAGGCTGGTGATCACGATAGGCACGCGCTGCTCGACGCAGATTGCCAGGTCCGCCTGCAGGCGTGGGTTGCTGCCATGTACGATCAGGTTGACCGCATAGGGTGCCGCTGCGCTGTCCAGGCCGGCTTCGATCTCTTGTAGCCAATCCTTGAAGGCGCTGCTCTCGCGCTGGTTCAGTGCAGGGAAGCTGCCGACGATGCCGCTGTTGCAACAGGCGAGTACCAGTTGCGGGTTGGACACCAGAAACATCGGCGCGGCGACGACAGGCAGGCGCAGGCGTTGTTCGAGCAGGGCTGGCAGCGACATGCAGTAATCCTCTTGATGTATTTAGAAAGGGCGAACCACGACCAGAATGACAATACCCAGCAAGGCCAGCACGGGTGCTTCATTGAACCAGCGGTAGAACACATGTCCGCGCGGGTTTTCGCCACGGGCAAAGGCCTTGATCTGGGCGCCGCAGATAAATTGGTAAACCACCAGCAGTGCCACCAGGCTCAGCTTGGCGTGCATCCAGCCCTGGCTGAAGTAGTAACCGGGGTTAAGGCTGATCAGCCACAGGCCCATGGCGACGGTCAGGATCAGCGACGGCCACATGATGCCGCGATACAGCTTGCGCTCCATGATGCAGAAACGCTCGCGGCTGATCTCATCCGTGCTCATGGCGTGGTAGACGAACAGGCGCGGCAGATAGAACAGGCCGGCGAACCAGCAAACCATGGCGATGATGTGCAGGGCCTTGAGCCATAGATAGAGCATGGATTGAACTCGTCGCAGGAAATTGCCCCGATAGTAGTGGTCGTGGCCCACCTCGTCACCACTCCAGGCGCTCAAGTGTTGGCCCCTGGCCGAAGCGGCCGTATCATCGGCAGCTTTCCACTGCTGGTATTACAAAGGGGCAAGTGATGATCAAGGTCGGAATCGTCGGCGGCACGGGTTACACCGGCGTCGAGTTGTTGCGTTTACTGGCGCAGCACCCGCAAGCGCAGGTTGAGGTGATTACCTCGCGCTCCGAGGCGGGTATGCGGGTCGACGAGATGTACCCGAACCTGCGTGGTCATTACGACAAGCTGGCCTTTAGCGTGCCGGATGCCGCGACGCTGGGTGCGTGCGACGTGGTGTTCTTCGCCACGCCGCATGGGGTGGCTCACGCCCTGGCCGGTGAGTTGCTGGCGGCGGGTACCAAGGTGATCGACCTGTCCGCCGACTTCCGTCTGCAGGATGCCGAGGAGTGGGCCAAGTGGTACGGCCAGCCGCACGGCGCACCGGATCTGCTGCCTGAGGCGGTTTACGGACTGCCGGAAGTCAACCGTGAGGCGATTAAGCAGGCGCGTCTGATCGCCGTGCCGGGCTGCTATCCGACGGCCGCCCAGTTGGCGCTGATTCCGCTGCTGGAGGCCGGCTTGGCCGACACCACGCAGATCATTGCCGACTGCAAATCCGGGGTCAGTGGTGCCGGGCGGGGCGCCAGTGTCGGCTCGCTGTTCAGCGAGGCAGGCGAGAGCATGAAAGCCTACGGGGTTAAAGGCCATCGCCACTTGCCGGAGATCCGCCAGGGTTTGCGCCGGGCGGCAGGCAAGGATGTGGGCCTGACCTTTGTGCCGCACCTGACGCCGATGATCCGGGGCATCCACGCCACCCTGTACACCACCGTGGTGGATCGCTCGGTTGACCTGCAGGCGCTGTTCGAACAGCGTTATGCCAATGAGCCCTTTGTGGATGTGATGCCCGCCGGCAGCCATCCGGAAACCCGCAGCGTGCGGGGCGCCAACGTGTGCCGTATTGCCGTACACCGGCCGCAGGAGGGTGACCTGGTCGTGGTGTTGTCGGTGATCGACAACCTGGTCAAGGGCGCCTCGGGGCAGGCCGTACAGAACATGAACATTCTCTTTGGCTTGGATGAGCGTCTGGGCTTGTCCCATGCGGGCATGTTGCCCTGATGCCGGGCTGGGAGGTTCGGCCCAGTGATCCTGGGCGTACCAGGCGCTTGCGAATGCTCGGTCTGCTGCTGGTGCTGTGTATTCCACTGGCCTTCTATGTCGGCTGGTGGTGGCAGCAACACCTGCACCCCATAGTGGTTGAGGCGCAATCGGCTGCTGCGCCTGATGAGGAGCTCATGCGTGAGGTTGAGGCGCTGCGTCAGCGTTTGGCGGTAGTTAGCAGTGCCGAGAAGGTCAGCCAGCAAGCCAACGAGCAGAGCCGCTTGACCATCAAATTGCTGGAAGAGCAGATCTACAAACAGCAACAAGATCTGGCGTTCTACAAAGGCGTGCTGGCGCCGGCCACTCGTCGTGAAGGCTTGCGCATCAAAACCTTTGAGCTGCAGGCCACGGACAGGCCCGAGCATTTCCGTTACAAGATCCTCCTTAGTCGTGTGGGTAAGGGCGATACCCCGTTAGAGGGCCAGTTGCAGGTCTCTGTCGTGGGCAAGCAAGACGGCCAGGCGGTTACGCTCGAATTGGCCGCATTGACTGCAGGTTTACCGGATGCCTTGGCAGAACAGCCTATTGCCTTTGCCTTCAAGCATTTTCAGGCCATTCCCGAGGCGGGTCGGTTCGCCGAGTTGAAACTGCCCGAAGGGTTTGTCCCGCATGAGATCAAGGTGCGTGCAGAGGTGCAGGGCGAGAAGCCTTTATTGCGCACATTCAAATGGAACAAAGAGGAGTAGCCATTCCCCATGTGGAATAAAGATAAGGCGCGCGCTGATGTGCAGCGTTTCGCCGGCAAGACCAGCCTGATAGCAGCCGGCGCGGAGTTGCAGGGTAATTTGCGTTTTCAGGGGGCTGTGCAGGTGGACGGTCAGGTTAGTGGCAACCTTCTGACCAGTGAAGGCATGGTGCGTGTCAGTGTGCAGGGGCGGGTTGAAGGTGAGATTCGCGCCCCCCATGTAGTGATTGACGGCGAAGTGGTCGGCGACGTGCACGCCAGCGCCCATCTGGAGTTGGGTCCACGGGCGCGGATACGCGGCAACCTGTATTACGCGCTGATGGAAATGGCCATGGGCGCGCAGATTGAAGGGCGCTTGTGCCATCTGCAGGATGAGCCGCGGCTATTGGAGTCGCCCGAAGTCCTGGAAACCTCAGAATAGTTGACCGCTTTTCTAGGGTAAGCGGATAATGCCGATCAGAATGCAGTATGGCGCTTAGCGCCGGGAGTTAATCAGCATGAGCGTCGAAACCTTCACCCCTACCGCTTTGCAATTTACCCAAGGCGCAGCAAACAAGGTGAAGAACCTGGTCGATGAAGAAGGCAACCCGCGTTTGAAGTTGCGCGTGTTTGTCACCGGAGGCGGTTGCTCCGGCTTTCAGTACGGTTTTACCTTCGATGAAGACGTGGCCGATGATGACACCATCGTTGAGCGCGAAGGTGTGAGCCTGGTGGTCGATCCAATGAGTTTTCAGTACCTGGCGGGTGCCGAGGTCGATTATCAGGAAGGTTTGGAAGGTTCGCGGTTTGTCATCAACAACCCGAACGCCACGACTACATGCGGCTGTGGTTCTTCGTTCTCGATTTGATGGTAGGCTGTTCGCTGCAACGCCGTGCCCTGTGCACGGCGTTGTTGTTTCTGCGTCGAGCTGAGCTGAATCAGGTATTTAGGCAGGGTAAATCGCGCCGAGTACCCGCAGCCCCTTTGCCCCCGTGACGCTTGGCCGGTTGGCCGGTATGCCTTCCAGGCAGCAGTGTGCGAGCCAGGCGAAGGCCATCGCTTCAACCCAGTCGGCAGGCACGCCATGCTCGTCGGTACTGCTCACCCGACAATCGGGCAGTAACTGCGCCAGCCGGCGCATCAGGCAGTGGTTGTGCGCGCCGCCGCCGCAGACCAGCAGCATCGCGGTGTCCCGCTGAGCTGCCTGGAGCGATTCGGTAATGCTGATGGCGGTCAGCTCCAGCAGAGTTGCCTGCACATCAGCGGCAGTAAAGGTCGGTAGACTCTGCAGGTGCTGGTCCAGCCAGGCCAGGTTGAACAGTTCGCGGCCCGTGCTTTTAGGGCCCTGGGTCTGGAAATAAGGGTCGCTTAACAGCCTATGCAATAGCTGTGGCTGCATGTTGCCGCTGGCAGCCCATTGGCCGTTAGTGTCATAGGTCAGGCCTTGGTGGCGATGTATCCAGGCATCCAGCAAGACATTTCCCGGTCCGCAATCAAACCCGTGCACCGCTTGCTCTGGATCCAGCAAGCTGAGATTGCTGAAACCGCCGATGTTCAGAATTGCGCGGGTGCTATTCGTGTCGGCGAATAATGCCTGGTGAAATGCCGGAACCAGCGGAGCCCCCTGGCCGCCAGCGGCAACATCACGACGGCGAAAGTCGCTGACAACACTGATGCCGGTCAGCTCGGCGAGCAATGCAGGGTTCCCGATCTGTATGCTGAAGCCACGCATAGGTTCATGGCGCACGGTTTGGCCGTGGCTGCCGATAGCGCGAACACTTTGTGCGGGTATGTTGTGTTGCATCAATAGCGTATTGATGCCTTGAGCGGCGAGTCTGACCCACTCCTGCTCGGCAACTGCCGCGCGGGCTAGCTCATCTGGGCCAGAGGAGCACAAGCTGAGCAGCGCGCTGCGCAATTCATTCGGCATGGCAAGGTAGTGTGTGCCGAGCAGGCTGGTGGTTTTTTCCTGCTCGATCAGCGCAATGTCCAGTCCATCCAGGCTGGTGCCGGACATCACGCCAAGGTAGAGGGGCATGAGTTAACGCTGATTATTAAGGGCGAGCATTGTGGACTTCTCTTTGTCCATCTGTGCCATTAGTGGTTTGCTCAGCTGCATAAAACGGGCTTTCTCGCTGCTGGCGATGGGGTCGGACATCGGCAGCTTCTGACTCAACGGATCAACGTGCACACCATTAACCTGGAACTCATAGTGCAGGTGTGGTCCTGTGGAGAGACCTGTTGTCCCGATATAGCCGATGATCTGGCCCTGTTTGACATTGCTGCCTGTGCGTACGCCCTTGGCAAACCCCTGCATGTGCGCATAGAGCGTACGGTAGCGCTGGCCGTGCTGAATAATAACGGCGTTACCGTAACCGCCATGTCGGCCTGCTAGAGAAATACGGCCATCGCCAGCGGCTTTGATCGGAGTACCGCGCGGGGCTGCATAATCGACGCCCTTGTGAGCGCGAATTTTGTTCAGAATGGGGTGCCGGCGGCCATTGGAAAAGCGCGAGCTGATGCGGGCAAAATCAACCGGGGTGCGAATAAAGGCTTTGCGCATGCTTTCGCCATTGGCGTTGTAGTAGCTGCTATTGCCTTGCTTGTTGGTGTAACGCACGGCGGTGTAAGTCTTGCCGCGGTTGGTGAAGCGTGCCGAGAGGATATTGCCGGTGCCAACCTGTTTGCCATTGACCACCTTCTTTTCATAGATCAGCTCGAACTCGTCACCTTCGCGAATATCCATGGCGAAATCGATGTCGTAGCCAAAGATGTTAGCCAGGTCCATGGTCAGATTGTGTGACAGGCCGGCACGTTTGGCCGAGAGGAACAGCGAGCTGTTGATCACGCCGTGACTATAGGTGGTTTGAACCTCAGGCTTGACCAGGTCGCGCTTGAAGCTGAAGCCCTTTTCATTCTTCGTCAGGGCAATACTTTCCAGGTCGCTGAGCTTGCTGTGCAGGCTTTCCAGTTGACCGTCCGGGGTTAGGTTTAACTCAAGATCCTGGCCTACTTTAAGGCGAGTCAGCTGCTTGGCTTCTTTGCTGCTATTGAGCACGGCATGCAGGGTCGTTGCGCTCAAGCCAACCTTGGCAAATACCGTTGATAGCGTATCGCCATTCTGTACGCGAATGACGTGCTGCAAAGGATTGTTCGCCTGTGGCTCTTCTGCCTCTGCGGTCTTTAGTTCGTCGTTGCTAGCGGCGGAGGGTTCAACCGTGCTCGCGAAGGGGGGCTGCGTATCCATCGGCTCAGGTACGCCCTGCTGGTCGTACTCTGCACTGTTATCCAGCTCAAGGTTGATGAAGGTTTTCTTGGCTTCTACTTCGCGTGTGGGAAATACCAGGAGGGCTAAACTCAGCAGGGCGGCGACACCACTGGCCGCAAGAATATGGCTTTTCGGGTACAGGGGCGGCGCTTTAGTTGTAGAGGTCATAGGCTGCTTTTTGATTTTGAAGATGAAAAGAAATAAACAAACGAAATGATGAATATGCACTAACTGTATAAAATATAACCAAATCGCTAGCTAGGCAACCCCGGTTGTCGCGAGGTGGTCTTAAGGTGTGCGGGTGGTGGGCAGAACTTGTGATTTGTCTGCGATCTTGTATGGTTGGTTCCCTTTTGTTTTTGAGTGGTCGTGAGTCCTGTCATGAAGTCGGTTGAAGAGCAGTTGGCGCTGATCAAGCGCGGCGCAGAAGAGGTTCTGGTTGAGGCGGAGCTGGTCGAAAAGCTCAAACGTGGTCAGCCACTGCGCATCAAGGCGGGGTTTGATCCAACTGCGCCAGATCTGCATCTGGGGCATACCGTGCTTATTAATAAGCTGCGCCAGTTTCAGGAGCTTGGTCATCAGGTGATTTTCCTGATTGGCGATTTCACCGGAATGATTGGTGATCCTAGCGGCAAGAGTGCTACACGCCCGCCGCTGACTCGTGAGCAGGTCCTGGAGAATGCAGAAACCTACAAAACGCAGGTGTTCAAGATTCTCGATCCGGCAAAAACCGAAGTCGCTTTCAACTCTACCTGGATGGACAAGATGGGGCCGGCGGATTTTATTCGTCTGACCTCGCAGTACACGGTCGCTCGCATGCTTGAGCGCGATGACTTCAGCAAGCGCTACTCGACCCAGCAACCGATCGCCATTCATGAGTTTCTTTATCCGCTTGTGCAGGGTTATGACTCAGTGGCCTTGCAGGCTGATGTGGAGCTGGGCGGAACGGACCAGAAATTCAACTTGCTTATGGGGCGTGAGCTTCAGCGTTCTTATGGGCAGTCGTCGCAGTGCGTTGTCACCATGCCGTTGCTTGAGGGGTTGGATGGCGTCAAGAAGATGTCCAAATCCTTGGGTAACTACATCGGTATTCAGGAGGCTCCGGGCGTGATGTACAACAAGCTCGTATCAATGCCGGATGCGTTGATGTGGCGTTATTTCGAGTTGCTTAGCTTTCGCTCTATGGGCGAGATTGAGCAGTTCAAGCGGGATGTTGAGCGGGGTGCCAATCCTCGCGACATCAAGATAAAACTGGCCGAAGAGATTGTGGCGCGCTTCCATGGCGAGGAGGCGGCGCTCAGCGCGCATCGCTCCGCGGGTAACCGCATGAAAGAGGGTGAGCTGCCGGAGGATTTGCCGGAGATCGAGGTTCTGTCCGCTGAGGATATGCCGATTGCCGCCCTGCTGAACAAGGCGGGCCTGGTCAAGAATGCTGCCGTGGCGCGTGACTTGCTTGGTTCGGGCGGGGTGCGTGTTGATGGTGAGGTGGTGGGTCGCTCCTTTATATATAAGGTGGGGGCGGTGCATGTATGCCAGGCAGGTAAGAAGGCGTTTGCGCGAGTCACGCTTAAGCCTGAGTGATTGCATGCGTTAGGTAGAAACACCAAAGCCGTTGAAGCGTCAGCTTCAACGGCTTTGGTGTTTCTGCGGGGCGCTGCGCAGGTGGTGAGGGGGTGCGGGCTGAATGAAACAAAAGCGCAACAAACGATTGACCTTCTTTGCGTTGTCCCTATAATGCGCAGCTCTTAAGGCGCATGTTCCTCCTTAAACTCCTTGTAAAACAAGAAGTTAGATTTAAATAAGGGGTTGCAAAGCAGCGAAAGCTGCGTAAAATGCGCCGGGCTGGCAGGGTGGTGGTTTGATCCTGTTGGTGCTTCGGTCGAGCTGGTCGAAAGCGGTAAAAGAGGTGGTTGACAGCGGTTTGAAACGCTGTAGAATTCGCCTCCCGCTGACGAGAAGCTAGAGGTTGATCGGAGGCGCAAGTGGTTGA
>Ga0315319_10000017_pt1 | contig 60463 bp, 50 predicted proteins | sample M1500m3416metaG_FD_203463 | JGI IMG/M metagenome (GOLD analysis project Ga0315319, IMG submission 203463) | Ammonia-oxidizing marine archaeal communities from Monterey Bay, California, United States - M1 500m 3416 | ecosystem: Environmental > Aquatic > Marine > Intertidal zone | place: USA... | reverse complement strand
TGGAGAGTAGATATGAAGCTTCCCCGAGACCCCTTCAGACTCATAAAACCTAATAAACTGCACATTACGATCTGGTTGGGGGTTATTTAGTAGTGTTTCGGCCAATATATTCATATTTTGGTAGTTATTAAGTAGTTTAGTACCTGCAAAGCCGTTTTGAGGGTAAAAAAGCAGTAAAAACAGCAAAAATGAGGTAAATTTAGACATTTTGTCTCCTATTTGTAGTAATTTTATCATTCAATGTATCCCGTACCAACCGCTTCCCAGAACATATGCGTCTCAATCGCGACACTGAAGTTATAAGAGGGAAAGTGGTCAAATGCAAATTTGCTAACCCTATGGCGTTGGAAATGGACGCTTGCAAGGGTGTTTGTGGGCAAGAGGGCTGCATATTCGGGTGGAATGTACATTTGCCCTGTATCAGCGCCCATACAGGCTATATTGCCCAAGTAAACACCACTATAGGGGTCGTATGATGCCACCATTATCATGAAGTCGCTATCACTACCACTTGGGCCCCAAGAAAATGACATTCCCGATCGAAATAGGGTTACTGCGAAGGCGTATGAAGGATCAATCCACATTAGCTCGTATGGTTCAACATAATCAAAGCCGTGGATGCTCTTGAACGCATTGGGTATGGCGACATCATGATCAGAAATATATAAATCGTGCCAAGTATCTCTATTATAGTTGGCTTCGGCCATATAACCTGTAGTATACAAGAAATCAGACTGAGCTACAGTTCCCTGCTCATACATATAGCCTGTTGACCACTCACCAGTGAAATCTATCTTATAACCTACTCTAACTTGATTAACTGATGGGGTGATCTCTAATATGTTAGAAACACACTCTCCTCTCTGTGGTAGAGCCGAGGTCCAAGAGCCTGTTATGGGAAGGTGGAACAGCGCTTGCATCCGTACATCTAATTCTTCCGTCTCGTTAAAGCATGCAGGACACGCTATTTGGGTTAACGAATATTTTAAGTATCCTCCGATAGCGTCGTCTGGTAGAATAATATCAGTTTCTGTATCTTCTGTATCTATGATATCAGTATCGTCAAGAACGAGGATAATATTATCGTTTCCGCATGATGCTAGAAAAACTGTTAAAACCATTAAGATTGTACATAGAATTAGTAAGCCATAGTGATTAATTAAGTGTTTCATCTTTCTCCTTATGTATATTATAACACAGGAGCAGATGATTGTCAAGTAAAAAACCCGACAATCGCCGGGTTTAATTTAAAGAGGGATAGGGAAAGAAAGAGCAGGTTGGTTTACTTACAGAGCCAACATGCTATTCTGTTTTATTTAAGATTTTAAAAGAAAGTAATATTCTCCTTGATTCTAAGCACAAACAGACAATGTGCAAAACCGTTATATTATATTTACTCTTTCCTTATTGATGCTTATATTATATTAAATTACCACCAATAACCCTATCTATTCTCCTCTTTATTACATTATACTTAAATATAACATAGTGTGTGCTAAATGTCAAGTATCTTCTTCAAAAACTTCTTTAATCTTGTACTTCTTAAGTAGTTTGTTAAAATCTTCTGAGTTATTAAAGCCTAGAAATTTCATAGCTTCTCTTTTCGTTCTAGTAGCAGACATAGCATAGATGAGCAGCGCTGAGTCGAGTACTGGCTTCATTACATACCAAACATTGAACCCATAAAGTCTATGGTTCATTGGTTTCGTTGCTAGCTCTAATTTTGCGGCTAGAAGTTCTTCAAGTGAGAGGTTATTCATCATTACCTCAAACTCTTCTGTTGTTTTGCCTTCTTTGCGAAGTTTGTTGAGAATACTATAGCTTTTATTAACACCCCGGTCTTTCCTGGTGTTTTTACGCTTCTTTTCCCACTTTAGGCGCTTCGGCACTAGATATCCAAGTCTAAGTCTTCAATACCCGAGGCTTCTTCTGTATCAGCCTCTAAATCTCCTGCGCTAGAATCAGCGTCAGGGACATCTGTTGTGAGAGTACTCTCTGAATCCATATATTGCTCTGCCATCTGTGAATGAGCAATTAGATTCTTTTCGAGATAAAGAGAGAACAATTCTTTTTCTGATATTTGTCTTTCTTCGCCCTCGACATTGACTTTTACAATGTTGTCTGGAACTTTCTCGTAATATGTTCTCAAAGAAGAGCCGAAACCCTTATAAGTCTCGTTAGCGTAGTTTCTAACTGCATCTCTTTCTGCGCGATTGTCTGGATCAGATACTGGTTCTTCATCATCTTCTTGTAAATTCTCTTCTCCGGGAATTCCGATTGGTTCTTCATCTTCATCACCAACCATGCCTCCTTTTGAGTCAAGATCTTGCATGGTGACTATAATAGGTTCGTCTTTGTTGACTTCCTCTTCTGGAGTTGCTTCTAACTCATCTTTATCTGCTTGATCTTTCTCCATTTTAGAAGGATCCTTGAGGGGCTCCATATTCATATCCATTCTTTTCATGTCTTCTCTCGAAAGATCTAGAATATGTTGTAGGAACCTTTCCCGATCTTCTTTACTTGAAGATAGCGTCATATATGCCGATTTAAAGTTGGAAGTTGGTTTATAAACTTGATTTTTGATGAAATCGGAGAGAACATTAAGAGAAGTATAGGGATAGATTGTTTTCTTTGCTGTTTCTTCTCTTAATAAGCCTCTGATTGCTTTACGAAGTGATTTCTCTTCTTGAATACTCTTACTCTTCTTCTTTTTAATAAGTTTTTGGATTGCTTCTCTTAAAAGCTGTTCTCCAATAAATTCTTCTCTATTAATCATTTTGATTGTTCCTTTTAACCCTTTTCTAGTAAATAGTGTGTGTTTTTTGTTTTACTGGCGTATAATACTTTGTGGCTTCTTCTTTTTAGTCGAGCCGGAATAACCCTCTACGGATCCTGCTCCCATAGATGACATTTCTTCAAGCTCTTCCTCTTCTTCCAAATCCTTAGAATAACACATTTCTTTTGCTTGTGCTTTGGTGAGTTCCCTTGGTTCTTCCATTTGCGAGCAAGCCCACCTTCTTTGTTTCTCTGAATGGACTTCATTTAATACTTCTTCAACCAGAGCATCCAAAAAAGGGAGCGAGAATGATTCTCTAACCTCACTTACTAATTTCTCTTTCATTAGATTATAAATTTCTTCGTTGAAGAAACCCATGATATTTTCAAAGGTTTGTTTATCTGCACCTGCGAGGACTTTTCTGAGAGTTGTGCCACTCATTTCACCATATCCCTCAACATCAAGTGATTGGTGTGGTAATACTGTTAAATAACCATGTTTTTCATAGGACTCAAGATTATCTATATTATTTCTATAGTGTCTAAAATAAGAAGGTTCTCCGTTCTTTTTAAGGCCAACCCTAAATCTTGGACTCTCTCTCATATCCTTATCACCTACTGCGAATAAAACAACAGTGTCTGGCGAGAGGCTGGATAACAATTCTACCGGTGCATACGGATTTCTAGCTTGTATTATCCTATCCTCTGGAATTCCATGAGCCATTATAATCTTTTTCTTCTCTTCAAAATTAAATGGAGATTTTGGTGGAGAAACCACATTGGAAGAAACAACATATACATTATTTTCTCCGAATTCTCTTTGTAATCCGCTAAATGCAGCGGCGTGATGTTTTCCCATTGGTTGAAACCTTCCTGGGTATACAACAACAAGATCTTTCTTCTTTTGTGGCATAGTATATCCCGGATCATCATTAATAGAGAATTCATCTAGTTTTTCTAGCGGAGGAACTGAGCCTCTGCCATATTTGAATAAACCAAGTAGTTGATTCATCGGGGCGAAGTTGCCTGTAAATTTATAAGTGCTACCATCATAGTCAAAAACAAAACCTTCTGAGGCTGTATTAATATTTTCTAATGATTTCAGCTTTTTCATTTGTTTCTGGAGAATAAACATCGCCTCTTCATTACCAGAGTTCTCGATTGCTGTTATTGCTCTTTCTGTCTCTCTTCTTAAGCGAAGCATTTCTTTTTCTTGCTTATCATCTAAAATGAATAAGCTTCTTAGGCCCTTCACCGCTTCTACTGAAAAGTCATGCACTATGTCTTCTAATCCCATTAGTGAATCTGACATTATTTCTTTTGTGTTATTCATCGCCTCGGTTGCATTTTTAGCCTCTTCGGGATTCTGGGCTAGTTTTACAATATTGTTCTTAGAGGCTCTTCTGGAGATATTATACTTATCTTTAATTATTGAATTTGATGTAATAATGTATTTCAAGACTTCTCTTGAAATGTTCTCCGTTAAATTATATTCATTATAGAGAGTTTTCTTTATTTTGGAGATCATAAAGTCTAAAATTGTTTGATCATCTGAAATACTCTGTTCTTTTAGTAGATCTGTTAGCCTCGATTGTGTTTCTTGCAAGAACTCTTGATCTAGGAACTCCTGTAGGTCTTGTATGGCGTCCAACTGCACTCCATAGTCATCTTCCGCCATATTCTCTTGCTCGTTCTCTAGGGCGTCTGAGAGGAAGGTAATGTTGCCGCTTACATCCCTATCTGTAGGGTTTCCTGTATTTCTATCAAATTCTGAAGCAGATCTATGGATTACTAGTGATTTTGTATCATAACTGATGACATTTACACTTCGAGGATCCAAAACCTCTGCACTATAATAAATATTAGTGTCTGGTCCAAATATGTTCTCTTGCTGTTCTGGTCTTAGGCGTTGAGCAACTCTTTCAAAGGCTTCAAAAGATTCAACAAATGTTTTTTCTAAGGATCCTCGACCAGCGAACTTTTCAGCTAGCTCAGTGGCGGTTAAACCACCTGCTTTGATATTTGACTTGTTTCTAGCAGCTTTAGCTTTGCCATCTTTAATAGAATAGGAAATAAACAGATTTTGACCATCTGTCTTTTCTGTTCCCTTAAGGGCTCCTGCTGCGGCGAGATCAAAGATTTCTCTCATCTCACTAAATGTGAGAAGAGGATTATCATATAGGTGCATCATGTGACCGCCAACACCACCCATTTTAATCTCCCTTCTGTTCTTCTATTATCTTAACCTGTTCTTCAAGAATGTGCAACTTTTCTTCTAATCTTTTATGACTTCTTCTTATTTCTCTTAGGTGACCCATAGCAACCTCAAGCCTTCTCTTTTCAGATAAGGTCCGAGGACGCATATTTTGTAGTACTTCCTTTAAACCCTGAAGGTGTGAAGCAGGACTGGCATTTTGAGTCCATTCTCCTAAAAGAAACTTTCTTGTCATGTTCATAAGATTAGGCATTATTTATTCTTCACTCTTAACCTTTTTCGTAGTGGTCTTCTTAGTGACTTTCTTAGCGGCTTTGCTAGTTGTTTTAGTTTTTGTTTCTTCATCTAATCTGCGAGCACTAGTGATTAGTGTCTCTCTCTCCTTTAATTCTTGTTCTGATGCCTGGATTTGCTGTCTAATTCTTTCTTGCTGGGCCTTATTGATTCTTTCTTCTCTTTCGGCCTCGATAGTTTTAACAGCTTCAACTGCTTGTTCAATTTGTACAGCCTTTACTGTTTCATTGCTTTGAGCAGGCGTTTCAGCGACTACTGGTTGTAGCCTAGCTTGTTTAGCTTGTTCTGCTGCTTGTTGCGCAGCAAGTCTTGCTGCCTTTCTTTCTCTTCTTTTTCTTGGACTAGCCATAATTAACTCCTTTTAGGTCTAATACTATAAATAGTTTGTTTTTTCGTTTATGGTATTAGTTATTAGATCTTGCGTTTAAAACTATTGATTCAATTGCTGATATATCTTCAAACGGTGCAATTCCATCTCCTTCGACTATCGCATCTCTTATATCTTCTCTGATTGTTTTAGAGTCTAATAAATAATCTAATCTTTCTAATTCTTCAGAAAATTCACTTAAAAGAGAAGTACTATAAGTAGAGCCTAGATCTCCCACAATATCATTATAAACTATTTTTATATTTTTGTTTTTAATAGCTTCTTGTAATTTCACCTTAGTATGTTTTGAATTGATTGTCGACTCTGTTAGCTTATGTTTGCGTTTATATATTTCTGGTTGTCTATCCTTTAACTTAAGGGCTTCTTTTATTTCTCGAATGTTTTTATCTTCTCTTGAATATATATTTTCAGCTTTTCTGATGTTGGAAGATGTTTTTGAAGACCCCGCAAATGGAACTGCTCTTTGTGAAGCGGTAGAGGATTCATGATTTACCAATTTGTGTGTATTTATTATAAAATCTGAATTTAGTAAAGGAGGTTTATCGCCCTTATCAAAGGCCACTGGTGCTTCTATAATTAATTCTCTATAGATAATTGTTTCATTACCAGTGTTGTCTGAAGCAATATATGAGATAGTTTCTGGACCAATTATAGAAGTATCAATATACTCCGGGAAAATTGATACTGAAACTGCACCGTCAACTGCATCCAATGCTGTAGCACCGGGATCATTCCAGGTTGAATTTTGTTCTATTGTTATCGTGTTTCCGCCGTTTAAAGTTATAACCGGGCCCGTAATATCATCTACTTCTTCTTTAGTCCACAACTCAACATTTGATGCTGCAAATGGTAAGTTATTGAGTCCGACTTCTGTTAAGGTTTCTCCGTTAGACAATTGAGAATTGTATATATTTGTAACCTCAATTGAATTGAGTTCTTTATTTAAAATTAATACTTCCGAGATATAACCAATGTAATTCTCCCCAGTGTTGTCGCCATAATTTCCAATGGATAATAAGTTTGTTGGAGTTTGTTGGTTTGAATTAACAATATAATGTGAATTTTGTATAACTTGTTGACCATTTACATATGAAGTTAGTGTTCCTCCGGATCCTTGGTTATTATATGTTGTTGTTATATAATACCAGCCAGGGGCTGCTGCATCATAATCTAATATTGTTTGTTCGTATCTAGAGATGGGCGGGCTACTTATAGATGTTTTAAAAACCTGATAAGTACTATTAACCGTATGAACATACATTCCCCACCCATCATATCCTGAGCTATAATATACAATACCTGCTCTATAATGTGGGAAACCTACATTTCCAACGTTATATCCCTGTGGAGGAGAATCAATAGACACCCAAAAAGAAATTGTAAATTCTGGTAATTTAGTAAAGTCACTTATTTCAAAAGAGGAAGCACCATCATACCAGTAAACCGGATTTCCATGAGGGCCATTAGTTTCTTCTAAAATAGGAGAACCCACTTCAGTAAAAGTATGATTATTAGGGCTTAGATCGGTGATCATTTATATTTCTCCTTATCTAAGTAATCTTTTCATTAATCTATCATACAGCCTGACACCTCTTCTGTTGAAGGCTTCTTGTAGACCTGTTGTTTTTTTCGTGTCTTCAAACTCTCGAAATATCATACAACCTTCTGTGTATGCTTCTTTCTCCATTAAATTGAGATGATCATCTTTCTGAGCGTATCCTTCACCCATTTCCATATCTCTACTGAACTCTCCGCGTTCATTCTGTACGTGATGTACGAGTTCATGGGATATTGACTTTAAAATATCTTTTGGATGACGGTTTGTCACAAATACAGTAATACTGCTGGATGCTGGATCATAATGTGCTGTTTTTCCTAACATGTTTGATGCGTTCTCTGCATCGTCTTGGAAAGTTATATTCGAGGGATAATTTGAAAAGCCCATTTTTTCTTTTGCGAAAGGACAGAACTCTTTTAGTAGTTCTTGTAACTCCTCGAATCTTTGCATATGTGAGTTATTTGTTATTTTCATTGGTTGTTTAGTCTTTTCATTAGTTTGTTGTATATTTCTTCATCTCTTTCTTTTTGATGAGATTCATGAAGGCGCGAGTGTGACAAACTTTTTTTGGATTCTTCTAGGGAGTCAACTGCATTAAAAATTGGCTTCATTTTTGTATTTTTTAATAAGTATTCCATTATTTTTTTAAAGTTGTTTAAACTTAATCTATCTAAATTTCCGGGATGATTAACAATCCAGGATCCGCTGCCTCCTGATCTTGTTTTTGTAGCACCTCTTGTGCGATGTTTTTTAAATGTGGCTACTAGAAATTGTTTAAAAATTTCTGGATTATCTTTCTTTAAAATAATATTTAAATTTTGAATAAATTTAATTGATTCTTTTTTTGATTCTTTTCCCGCATTAGATCTTGTTAATACATAAATTTGTGAGCGTAGCCATCTATTAATTTGTTTTGTAATTGATGCTGCATTAACTTTGGGATCTAAAAAATCATCAGAAGCATTTGCATTTGGGTCTTCCACCTCCCCATCGCCTGAGGGCAAATCATCATTATTCTCCTCTTCGGAATCGTTGTCATCTTTTTTAACTGGTATATCTAGCCAATTAGAAATTTCCTTTTTTGCAATTTCTTGTATTTCTTTAGGATTTGCATTTGGACTTTCTTTTAGGGTTTCAAATATATTCATAGCTATAACTTGGGATATATAATTAATTTCTTTTTCAGTTTTCTTCATTTGTTTTTCTTCTTCTTTATCTTTATTAAAATCACTAATTTGCTTTTTTGCTTCCTTCTTGACTACTTTTCGAAATACATGTATCACTTGTAATGTTCTATCTTCTTTATCTTTGAACCTACTAGGATCATCAATATTTCTTGAATCTGTTTTTACTGCGTTATCATCCACCCAATCGATGGCTTTCCCAATTAATTGTTCAAGCTTATTGGCGAAAAAACCCTCTTCAAGTTCTTTCTCTTTTCTTGCTTCTATACTTTCTCTGAGAAGTTTTTTAAAATCTTGATTATTCATGCTTCTTGTTCCTTGATGCGCAGTACCTCTAATAAATAGTCTCTAGTAACTTTATCTTCGAAGAGATAGATCGTTGCTGCTGGTAATAATTTGTTAGCCATTTCAGCATCGTATATTTTCAGAATAACTCCCGTTACGAATTTATCCCTTATAAGAGGTTTTGTATATACTATATCTCCCACTTTAAACTTTTCTTTTAATTCTTCTCCGATTAATTTCATTTGGAATGTTTATCCGCGACCGAAGAGGAAGCCCAAGATTCAGGCTTGAGTTTATATTTAAATCCAGAACCCCTGGTATAGCCCGTTAGCATGTTAACAAACTTATTAGTATATGCACCTTCTTTTGGGTTAATATCCAGATGTAACTCAATGTTAATGTCTGGTATTTCTTCTGTAAGCAAGTTTCCAAGTTCTATTGTCATTTCTACCTCGTGAAGAACACGAAGCATTATAGTTGGAAATTTATCTGCAAGTTTGCTGTTTCGTTTGTAAAAGTAAATTCCGCCCGCTTGTTCTCTGGCTCCGTGTAGACAGATGCTGCTAGCAAACACACAGTCTGTCCTGCTTTTTTGGCTATCACACCCAATATATACATTAGCACCCTTTTTAGAATATTCTTTAGTGATACTAACAACTTCTTCAAATGATATCTTTTTCCCATTTCCAGTTAACCACATCTTTATTCTTCATAAGGATTAAAATCCCGAGAATCTACATGCTTTACGCCTTGGGTTTTCATTGCATCTAACATTTGGTGAGTATATTGTACTTGCTGTGAAATGTTTGGCAATACAGTTGTCATTATATACTCTAATTGAATTTCTGTGACATTTCCTGCTTGGTAATCAGCTACGATATCTCTTTGTAATTGTTGAAGTAACTGGTAGGTTTGGCTACTATACTTATCAAACTTGGTTATGTCTTGTTTGATCTCCGCTGCCTGTTCATCACCGTATTGAGGATATCTTTCAGATAAGAGTTCCTGGTTTGCCTCAATAACTAATTCTTTAATTTGTTTTTTGTTCATTTGGGCCTCCAACAATAACTAGTCTTGTTTAGTTATAACCTATCTGTTTAATGTATTTTAAAGGAATCTCTGCATAGCCTCGTGGTATATTATCTGAAACTATTTTAACATATCCTTCTTCATCTGGAGCATCTGTTATTAATACCTCCATTCCTGTATAAATTCTTATCATTTTCTTGGTTGTATTATCCATGATCCACATTTCTTTTAAATCATCTGGTAGAATAATAATTTGATATGGAATCGGAGGATCCGTTCCATCATTCATTGTTAAAACATCTTTATAGAGTATTTCAACGTATTGTAATATAAAGTTCTGAATTTCTGGCTTTATTTTTGTACTCAAAATCAAGGCGCCTCCTCGACAAAGTAAGTAGGAGAAGGTGCATCGAATAGAATTATTTTATCCATTAAATGATTTCTGCACTTCTTGTCGCCTCGTCTAAAGCCTCAATATGAGTCTCATAATACTCTGAAATTTCTTTATTACGATATTTCTTGTAATACCACTTTCCCTTATTAGAGCCTATCTTAACTTTTTTAACAACCAATTTTGGTTCTAAGTTAAGACTTTCAAAGTGATTTGCGTTTTTGTATTTCCAGCTAGGGTATGTATCTTTTTCTTCCATGTATATAATGTAACACATATATTGTAAAAAGTCAAGAAAATAAACATATTTTCAATAAAATGGTGGAGGTGACAGGACTCGAACCTGCTACCTTCTGCGTGCAAAGCAGATGCTCTCCCAGATGAGCTACACCCCCATACCATCTTATATTTATAAGTAGTGTTTCGGTTTACAAACAACTACTTACATCGGAACATTAAACCTCGGAGGTACCAAACTTGAAGAAAACATATATACTTGATACTAGTGTTTATTTAACAGATGCAGAATCTATTTTCCAGTTCGAAGATAATAATATTGTTATACCCATAAAGGTTTTAGAAGAACTGGATAAACATAAAAATAGACAAGATGGAGTCGGCCTCCAAGCAAGAAAACTAATTCGAACTCTGGACGATCTAAGAAATGTAGGATCACTTAGAGAGGGTGTTGTTTTAAATGAATATCAAGGAATTGTAAAAGTTATGGCTCACAGTCCTGAATTATTACCAAAGGATTTAGATCTTAAGCATGCTGATCATCTTATAATGTCGACAGCGCTGGCTGCTCAGAAAGAAACAAATGAAGAAGTTGTAGTTGTGACTTGCGATATTAATATGAGAGTTATCAGCGATAGTTTGGGACTTAAAGTCGAAGAATACACTGCTAACAGAGTAATAGATAAAAGAGATAACCTCTATAGTGGATATTCTGAGATTATTGTCGATATAGATATCATCGATGGTTTTTATGCTGGAGAAGAAGTCTTTTTAGATCTCGAAGATTGTAAACCAAATGAATTCTTAATTTTAGTATGTTCTACGGATGAAAAGAAAAGTGCATTAGCAAGATATACTAACCCACACACTCCTTTAAGAAGGCTTCCAACGGACCTTAAAAAAGGAATATGGGGAGTATGTCCGAGAAACAAAGAGCAGATGTTTGCTATGGATTTATTATTGGATCCAAATATTAAAGTTGTATCACTGGTAGGTACACCAGGAGCAGGCAAAACTCTTATTGCTTCCGCCGCTGGATTAGAACAAACTCTAACGCTTGGCACGGGATCTTATAAGAAAATACTTATTTCTCGACCTGTTCAGCCCGTAGGAAAAGATATTGGTTTTCTTCCTGGTACATTAGAAGAAAAAATGCTTCCCTGGCTTAAACCAATTCAAGATAATCTTCAATATTTACTTGGTTCTGATGAAGCAACCCTGGAGATGTATATGGATAAGAAAACAATTGAGATTGAGGCAATCAGTTTCATTCGAGGACGAAGCATTCCAGATTCTTTTATTATTATTGATGAGTGTCAAAACATTACTCCTCATGAAGTAAAAACTATTTTAACAAGAGTTGGAGAGAACTCAAAAATAGTATTAACTGGAGATATTGAGCAGATTGATAATATTTATATTAATGAACTTACAAATGGATTAACTCATGCTGTTGAGCAGTTCAAGGAATACGGAATTGCTGGACACGTCACTCTCAAAAAGGGAGAAAGATCAGAAGTTGCAACCCTTGCAGCGAAGATCTTGTAAAATGTTGTCAAAAGAATTTGACAACGAGCAAAAAGGATGCTATACTATATAAGATGTTTAATAAGAAGATTAAGATAGATGGTAATGTTTATCATTTAGAATACTTAAAATACTCTTGGAGAAATAATATGACAGAGAATAAAGAATACAAGTTAAATAATATTAATATTTATATAAAAGATAATTTTAAAAATAAGATTGATCTTAATAATGTAATTGATCAGTTGAAAACAACTTTACCAGATAGTATGTTTGAAGAAATAGATTCAATGTATATTGGAGAGTTTGAGATGTTAATTAACCATGACCTGAATGCTCTTTATAAAGATGGAGCAATATACATCAGTAATGTTCAAGATAATGAATCAGATTTATTAGATGATATCATTCATGAAACTGCTCATTCTTTAGAAACAAAGTATTCCTTTCTAATTTATGGAGATAGTAAGATAGAAGATGAATTCATAAGAAAAAGAGTTAAGTTAATGAAGATTTTAGAAGAAATGGGTTTTAAAACAAATCAAGCTTTATTCATTGATTCAGAATACTCAAAGGAATTAGATGAATTTCTTTATAAAGATATCGGTTATGAATTATTGAATGTAATTTTCTCACAACAAGGTATTTTTACTTCTCCTTATGCAGCAACCTCTATAAGAGAATATTTTGCTACTGGATTTGAATATTACTTCTTAGATGAAAGAAAATACCTCAAACAAATTAGTCCAGCCCTATTTACTAAAATAGGGGAAATTCATAAAGAATGTACAATATAATAATTAAAGAATCTTATAAGAGAATAAGTTCTGAAACAATAAATGAAACAGTTCTAGTAACAGTTGAAATGGCACCATATGAAAAAAACTATCAACCAGTCAGGATGTCATGTACAAAGAGTGAAGTCACCCAATGGTTAAGAGATAATAATATTGAAGTTGGTAAAATGACTTATGGGCACAACTTAAATAATGTTAATAAAGGCTTGTGTACTGGAAGATTTGAGTTTAATTTACCAGAAAAAGAAATAATTATTGAAAAACCACTTGACAAACCAACAAAAGATGTTATATTAAGTAATGAACAAGAACAAGTAGAGATCATAATTGACAACAACAACAAAAAGTCAAAACGTAAATCAAAAAAATCTTCAAAGTCAAAAAAGAAAGCACATAAGTTTCTCAGAAATGAGAATTTGGTCTGAATGTGCTTATAAACATAAACTTATATATCTAGATAAAATTAAAGAATTTAAGGGTAATGAATTCACAGCCTTTGGTACTGCGGTTCATACTGTTTGTGAAAGTCTTCTATTAACAGAAGATATTAATACAGAAGTTCTGTTTGAAAAAGAATTTGAAAGAGAGTTAATTTCTTTACCCTCTGATCTTGAATTAAGAGAAGATTTAATTCGTCAAATGGAAACACAGGGAAGAGATATTCTACCAGAAGTACTTCCAGCAGTTAAAGAATACTTTGGAGAATACGAAGTAGTTAATACAGAAGAAGAACTCTATGAACTCATCGAAGCCTTCGGAGACGATAACAACTTCAAAGGCTTCATTGATTTAGTAGTTAAAACAGCAGATGGTAAATATCATATCATTGATTGGAAAACATGTAGCTGGGGTTGGAATCTTCAAAAACGAACTGATAAACTTATCACTTATCAGTTGACGCTTTACAAGCATTTCTTTGCTAAAAAGCATAATATCGATACAAAATTAATAGAAACTCATTTTGCACTCCTTAAAAGAACTTCTAAGAAAAACAGAGTAGAAATTTTCAGAGTAACCAGTGGTGAAAAGAAAACTGATAATGCTATGGCCCTCTTAGAAAAAGCAGTTAATAATATTCAGAGAAACAGACATATTAAAAACCGCTTATCATGTGCAAAATGTGAGTTTCATAAAACTAAACATTGCCCATAGGATAGCCAATAAATGTCAGAGAATAAGAAAATAAAAATACTAATGTTAGGAGATTCTCCTTTCGCACCTTCTGGAGTTGGAACACAATTAAAATATATTTGTGAAGCCCTCCTTAAAACAGGTAAGTTTTCAATCATTAACCTCGGAGGAGCACTTAAACATGCTAGCTATAAGCCTCAGAGAACAGAAGAATACGGAGAAGACTGGACAGTCATTCCAGTAGACGGATACGGAACACAAGAAATGATTCGTTCTGCTATTTGGACAGAGAAGCCAGATCTATTATTCTTTATGACCGACCCAAGATACTGGGCTTGGTTGTGGGAAATTGAAAACGAGGTCCGGCCACACATTCCGATGGTTTATTATCACGTTTGGGATAATTATCCATATCCACACTATAATAATAAATTTTATCAGTCTACAGATGTTGTGTTTAACATCTCGAAAGTAACTCACGATATTGTTACAACGGTATCTCCAAACGTAGAAGCACATTATTTACCACACGCGGTTAACTCAGAAGTCTTCCAAGCTTTCCCAGAAGAAACAGTACAGGAACTTAAAGAACAACACTTTGAAGATGATCAGAGATTTACATTCTTTTGGAATAACAGAAATGCACGACGCAAGATGAGCGGAAGTCTTGTTCATTGGTTTAACGAATTCGCAGAACAAGTTGGACCAGAGAACGTAAGGCTCATTATGCATACTGATCCAAAAGATAAGCACGGCCAAGACTTAGCTCACATTATCAATCATCTTGAAGCAGATGATGGTAGAATCATGTTATCAACTAAAAAGATTCCACCCGAGGCCCTAGCTGTAATGTATAACATTTCAGATTGTACAATCAATATTTCAGATGCAGAAGGATTTGGCTTGGCGACACTGGAGTCTTTGTCCTGTGGTACTCCAATTATTGTGAGTATGACTGGTGGACTTCAAGAACAGGTTACAGATGGCAAGAAGTGGTTTGGGATTGGTATTGAACCAGCATCAAAAGCAATTATCGGATCACAGTCCGTTCCATACATTTATGAAGATCGTGTTTCGAAAGAAGATTTTATTAATGCTTTAAGAGAAATGTATAAGATGTCCAAAACAAAAAGAAAGAAAATGATTTCTCAAGGGAAAAAGCACGTTGCTAAAAACTATAATTTTGAAGACTTCACCAAACGATGGGTTGATGAAATCACATCTATTCACGAACGTCACGGCTCTTGGGAAACAAGAGAAGGCTATGAAGCTTGGGAAATCAAGGAGGTAGGAAATGTCAATTAAGAGAATTTTAATCAGAGGTCCAATTTTAACATCTTCAGGCTATGGAGTACACGCTAGAACAGTATATCGTTCACTGGCCAAGCGTCCAGACTTATTCAAGTTGTATGTGGTACCAGCTAACTGGGGTCAAACTGGCTGGATTTCAGAAGACACACAAGAGCGCAAAGATCTAGATAAGATTATTGCGGAGACTCAAATAGCCATCAATAATAAAGAACACTTTGATATTTCACTACAAGTCACAATCCCAAATGAATGGGAAAGGCTAGCTCCAGTTAATATTGGTATTACAGCGGGAATTGAAACAACAAAGGTTGCACCAGAGTGGCTACAAAAAGCAAATGAGATGGATAAAGTGATCACCATTTCAGAACACTCAAAGAACGTATTCGAGAATACAGTTTATACAGGCCAACATCCAGAAACTGGTGAAACTGTAACTCTAAGCTTAACTACTCCTATCGAGGTTGTAGGATATCCAGTAAAAGAACATGAAGTAATTGATCTTGGATTCAAACTAGACTATGATTTCAATTATCTAACAGTTTGTCAAATGGGCCCTCGAAAGAATCTTGGTACACTTATCCAATGGTTCTGCGAGGAGAACTTCGATCAAGAGGTTGGACTAGTTGTTAAGACCTCGATTAAGAAGAATAATAGAATCGATAGAGAACATACAGAAGAAATGTTGGAGGTTGTATTAAATAACTTCCCAAATAGAAAGTGCAAGGTATATCTCTTACACGGAAATATGAATGAACAAGAAATGAATTCTCTATATAATCACCCTCAAATTAAGTGTTATACAAGCACAAGCCATGGAGAAGGCTTCGGGCTTCCTATCTTTGAAGCAGTATACAATGCAATGCCTGTAATCGTTCCAGGATGGTCCGGACAATGTGATTTTCTTTATGTTCCAGATCCAAAGAATAAGAAGAGAAATAAACCCATGTTCGCAAGCGTAGAATACGATTTACAGCCTATTCAAAAGGAAGCTGTTTGGGATGGTGTTCTCGTGGCCGATTCTATGTGGTCTTTCGCCCGAGAAGGGTCTTTTAAGCGACGTTTACGAGAAGTCCGCACTGGGTATGGGAATTGGAAGAAGAAGGCCCAGAAACTACAGAAATGGGTAAAGAAAGAATTCAGTGAAGAAGTGATTGATGAGAAGTATGTGAGTGGGATTTATAATCCAGACCCGGCTGTTGAGGAATGGTTTAGAGAACTGGAAGAAATGACAGATGTATAGTGAAATTTATTTCATAGCAGATTTCTTTTATGAAGATCTAACTGGAGGAGCGGAGCTAAATGATTATTCTCTTCTTAAATATTTTAGCAAAAATGATATTGCAGTTAAAAAAGTGCATTGTAAAAATGTGACTATAGAATTTTTAGAGAACAATAGAAAAAAACCATTTATTATTTCTAATTTTGTAACTTTGAATGAAACTAATAAGCAATATATACGACATAATTTAAATTATGTAATTTATGAACATGATCACAAATATTTAAGAACAAGAAACCCAATATTTTATAAAAACTTTAAAGCACCACCCAATGATATTATAAACCGTGATTTTTATGAAAAAGCAAAAGCAGTTGTGTGCTTAACAAATTTAGCAGTAGATACAATAGAAAAGAACACAGGCCTAAAGAATATTAAGAAAATGGGTTCCTCCGTCTGGACTTCCGAGGATTTAGATTATATTGAAGTTCTTTTAAAAACTTCAAAAAATAATAAATATGCGATAATGGATTCGAATAACCCAATTAAAAGAACTAGTGATTGTATCAAATATTGTAAAAATAATAATTTGTCTTTTGAACTAATCTCCTCTCCAGACCATAGAAAGTTTTTAAAGAAATTGAGTAGTTATCATGGATTAATTTTTATGACTGGCCATCTTGAAACTTGTGGAAGAATTGTAGTTGAAGCAAAAATGTTAAATTGTAAGGTTATAACCCAAGAAAAATTAATTGGTGCAGCATCTGAATCATGGTTTAAAAAAGATGGTAAAAAACTAATTGAAGAAATGCGAAAAATATCTAATAATTCAATTAATATTTTCATAGAAGCATTAAATATATATTAATTCAAACAATAATGATAACAGCAATAATATTAGTATGGAAACGACATGAAATAACAAATTATTTAGTTAATTCTATCTACAATATGAGAGGAATTTCAGAAATTATTTTATGGAATAATGATGTTACTCGTGAATATAAAGAAAACATGTTTAAAGATATTAACATTGTAATTAATAATTCAAATATTAATAAAATAACTTTGGGTAGATATGAAGCAGCAGCAATGGCATCTAACAATATTATTTATGTACAAGATGATGATCAAATGCCAACTAACATATCAAAGATGTATATAAATTATTTAAAATCAGAATGTAGCATTCTTGCTAATTGTCCTCAAACACATTGGTTAAATATCCCAAGAAATAAATTTGTTGGGTGGGGCTCCATTTTTGAAAAAGATTCTTTAAATATATTTAAAGAATATAAAATGTATTTTGAAGAAGATGAAATTTTGTATAGAGAGGCGGATCTATTATTCACAAACATGAATACCTATAAAAAAGTTTTAATATCTCCTAAATTAATAGTCAAAGAAGATTCCCGCGCTTTATGTCAAAACCCAAAACATTATGAATATCATCAAATTATGTTAGAAAGGGTAGAAAAAATAAAAAAAGAGAGAAATAATGATGAGAGAAAATGAAGAGTTTGTAGATTTAGCATTTTTGGGAGGATCGACAGGACGAAGAGACTCACAGCCAGGATGGCAAAATTTTATTGGAAGAACATTAATAAAAAAATCAATTTTAGATATTGGAAGCGGATTGGGAAATTCAAGATCAAGGCTTTCACAAAATGAAAACGTAGTAACACTTCAAGAACCTGCACCAGAACTTAGTGCAGATATTAAAGAAGACATATCAAAAATACAAGATAACTCCTTTCAATTTGTAACAGCCTTCGATGTAATAGAGCATATCCCAGATGATGAAGCTTTCATAAAACATATGTTTAGAATTTGTACAGAAGGTATTTTTATAAGTACTCCAAACTATAATGTTTTTAAATGCAAAAACAAATATCATATTAGAGAATATAAGCCAGAAGAATTAATAAATTTATCTGAAACGGTTTCCAATAAATTTATATTATTTGTTTGTAATAATACAATGGGACAATATCCACAAAAATTATCAAATAAAGCATTTTTAAATACAATGCATCCAGCTTTAGGGGTTTTAATTAAGAAGGTATAAATAACTTATCAAGGAAAAAACTTGACAAGTAAGGTATAACGGGCTATATTAGTTATAGGATGATTATAATCTTATAAGACAATAGAAAAGGAAACAACAATGAGTCAACAAGAAACAACAACGGAAACGACACTGAAACTATCGAATCAAGCTCTGGGAGCAGTTATGATGGCGTTACAAAATAGCCTCTTAACACAAACGGACATAGTTCCGGTTCTACAGGGATTTGAGTTAGTTAACACGAACGAAGGATTAGTCGTCAAAAATCCTCCAACAGTTAATACTGATTTACAAGTCGAGGACGAAGAAACTAGTGCCTAAGTATACTTATTATTGTTCAGAGTGTGAACAATATAATGAAACAAGGCATTCAATGAGCGAGACATTAAACACATGTCCCGCTTGCGAATTTGAAGATACTCTTACGAGAGTACCTTCGACACCCGTGTCCCTTTTAAATAAGGGCCAAGACATAGATCCACAAGCTGGTGATATTGTCAAAGAATACATTGAAGATAACAAACAGTCATTGAAAGAAATGAAAAATGAATTAAGGAAAGAATACGAATGAGCAATTTATCAATTATGCTTATTATTTTGTCATCACTTTCAATAGCTGCTAATATATTTCTGTTTTGGTACTCGTTTAGAGCGGCCACTATGGTTCTCAAATTAAGCGAGAACCTAGAAGAAATGAAAGCAGTTATTGATAATTTTGCAGATCATGTAGATCAAGTCCATGAAATGGAAATGTTCTACGGTGATGAAACATTAGCTCATCTCTTAAGACATGCCAAAGAGTTATCAGAAGTGATAAGAGAATACTTAACCGAATAGGAGAAACAGGTTTGGCACGTAGAGCAAGAAGAACTAAGAGTAAGAGTAAAAAGAATCATTATTTTAGAGATGAACATGAGCAAGCAATAATTGATTATATTAAGTCTGATGATCGAGAAGAAAGAGAAAACTTATATGTAAAAATGATACAACCAGTATTCTCAGAGATGGTTGATAAAATTGTATTTCGTTTTAGATTTACAGCCCTCCCAAACTCGCAAGAACTAAGAGAAGAATGTAAATCATGGCTTAATACAATCATTGATAAATATAATCCAGATAAGGGACATAGAGCTTTTGCATACTTCTCAGTTATTACCAAGAACTGGTTCATCCAAAAAACAAAGAAGAACAAGAGAAGAAATTATACAGAAGTTGATATTAACGAAATGTCAAAAAAAGCAGAGATTGAATTCTGCTCTGTTCAAAATGAATATGAGAATGTGAGAGAAGCAGATGAGTTTATTTCTCTTCTCTGGAAAGAAATAGAAAATTGGGATGTAACAAAACTTAAGGCAAATGATAGAAAAGTAATCGAGGCCATCAAAATACTATTACATTCCTCTGATGATATAGAAATTTTCAATAAGAAAGCTATTTACTTATACATGCGAGAGATCACCGGATTAAGCACAAAGCAGATTGTTAATTCGCTTAACAAGGTTCGTATAAAGTATAAGGTTTTTAAAGAAAAATGGGACGTAGGACAAATTTAGAGGAACTAGAAGATTATCTATCAGAAGCAGTAGATAACATCCGAGAAGACAGAGATACAACAAAGCGTCTGCTACAAGACGCTATGGGCTATCTAGCACAAAATGAAGAACGGCACAAAGAAGTTGGTCTAATAGCAGCGAAATATGTAGAGACGCTACAAAGATCCAACGAACAGCTTGTTAAAATATCCGCGTTAATGGCGAAGGGCTCAAAAGAGAATAACAACTTATCCGAAAAAGACAAGGATACTCTATTCGATATGATACAAGATAAAGTCGTTGATGAAAGGGAGGAATAGGTGTGCCCGAAGAAGACCAGCCAATATTAGATCCTACACCTGGGATGATAAATAAGCTTGATGAACCAACAATTAACAACAGAGCCGGAATTGGAGCCTCAAATGTCAATTCAGGTTTAGCCTCAACTCAAGAGCGAAATAAAAAAGATAGAGAATCAAAATTATTAATGGATAAGGGTGAGCACTATGCATTAGCAATGTTAGTCGAAATTGTTATGTCGCCCTATCCACCAAATACTATTCCATCTTCCACTGCAAATGAAACAGATGAGCTTAAAAAATATCTTAAAATTTATGCTAGAGTTCCTGAATTCGATTCAGCATTACCAATGCCAGATACATTTAAAAATTTTAGACCATCTGGGGTAGTGACAAAAACTAAAAGTATCATGAGAGATTTAGTATTAGTGAGACAACATCCCTGTTTTATTCAAGAGCTTCCAAACCAAAATAATGAAAATGCAGAGGAAAATCAAATACCAACCCCCGGATCTCTCATAAAAGTTAAATATGATGATAAGCAGCACAAAACTGGAACTTATCTTGGGGTTTATAAGGATGGGTATAAATTAGGAAATATATCAGAAGCAACTGATCCCAATACAGTTCAAACACCACAATCATTAAGAAATCAATTTGATACTTCGGCACAGAATATTATTAACGATGATCTTGGCCCACTTGTAACTATCGGCCAAATGGAATATAAACCTTTTGAAGACAGGATCGCAAAAATTGCAGATAATGCTCTCCCCGGCCCAGTAATAAACGGAAAACAAACTATTTTAATGTTTAATTTATCTCCTAGATCTGGCGCCTCAACTAATTATAATAATTTTAATTTATCTCATTATGGGAATAAAGTACAAAACCTTTTCGTTATTTTAGAATCAGAAGAAGTCTTAAAGCCAGCAATTAGAGTAATGTTAATGTCTTCAGTAGAGGGATACAATTTAAAGGTTAACTCATCTTTCAGACCTAGTATACCAATTCTTACAGTAGGAGACGTTTTAAAAGCAGTTAATAGAGAAGCAGAACGACCAACTAAAACATATTCTAATTGGAATAGAGTTCCAGATACTCAGATTGGAGAAATTAATATATATGCTCTCAAAAATTTTCTAGAAACTCTCAATCCTAATACTAAAATTTTGTCTTCTCAGAGAAGCTTGAGAAATTACTTCGATTGCCCAAACGATACAACAACAAATTGTAGAGTAAAGGTAGCTCCAGTCGGAAGAAGTAAACATGAATCTGGGTTTGCTATTGATCTTAATACATCACCTCCCGAAAATTATACCTGGATGGTTAATAACATGTATAAATATGGCTTTTACAGGACGGTGAAAAGTGAACGATGGCACTGGAGATTCAATAATACTAACAAAAAAGTTAATGTTTTTAGTGTTATAAATAGATTTCACGAAACTTGGGATGGGAATTCTTTACCAACATCAGATTCAGTTAATTCAATGCCTTTACAAACAGACGGCACGGATGAATAAACAAATACTTTATCAGCAATCTATTTATTATATTGCATCGGAGAATATATAAATGCCTGACGAAATAACTAAAGAAAGAGATACTGATAATCTTAGCCAATACGAAAAAAAGTCAATAAATATTAATCCATTCCAGGGACTCGACGGCGATAAAATGCTTGAGCAGGGAACGGTTTATGATAGAAAGCCAACAGAGAAAGTAATATCAAATCCCACGAATGCTCATATAATATTGGGGAAAAGCCAAGAATCTATGTTTAGAGGAGCAAACAGATCTGGGCAGATTCAGCTTATTGCAGGCCTTGGCGCAACTAATCATTTTTTAAAATTAAAGAAATTCATACCATCTATCGCTACATCATCACAAGATGCAGCAACAGTATTAATTTCTCAAAGAACTAATATTGATAAAGAATGGCAAATATCAGACGGGTTTGTTGGTAAGTCTGGATCTAGATCTGCGATAGGATTGAAGGCAGATAGCGTCAGGATTGTAGCAAGAGAGGGTATTAAAATAAGTACACTAAACCCAGGAACAGAACCAAACTCATTGTTTGGAAAGATTAAAACATCAAAAGGAATAGACTTCTTGGCTGGTATATCTGATGGTACCTTTAAAGAAGGCGGAAAAAGATATAATTATTTACAGCCAATCGTAAAGGGAGATAATCTGGAAGCTTTCTTAGATTCGCTGATTAAGGAAGTACAGTTGTTATCCTCCGATTTAAAAACATTTTATGATATACAGAAGAAGTTTAATAATGCACTGGCGAATCACACACATATAACTCCAGTTGGTCCCGATTCACCATCTGTATCTTTATTATCAAAAGTTCCAGTGACAAATTTAAAAATTAATATGAGAAAGGATAAGATGGAAAAGTTTAAAAAGAATTTGGATTACTTTAAGGAAACATATCTTGGGGTGAAAGAAACTAGCATTAAAAGTAAATCTGTGAGGTCGACATAATGGCAAATAATTTTAAAGAAGCAATATTAAATATTGATAATGAAGTTTGTGAAGTTATTATACCCTCAGTAGACTGTCCAACTTGTATTCCAAACCCAAATGCAACTATCCCCGATTGGACGACACTAGACCAAACAGAACCATTTCTAAATGAAAAGACATGTAAATATTCAATTGTTGTGGAAACTGACTATAAAGTAATTGAAGGAGATGAGCAACTATCATTGATGTTAACTTCCGCAATGTTAGAGGGAATAGCGGGATTAATTAACTTTTATGATAAGGATCCTCTATATGAAGTATATACTGGAGTTAGTGTACATCAATTTTTATTAGAAACTGCAACTCCAGAAGATATAACAAATTTAGATTTTTATGTTAATACAAAATATGTTCCAATAAAGGTTTTAATAACAGTTCCAGCAGATATTTTTAATTCTATTCCATCTATACCAGAACTCCCAGAGGAAGACCAACCGCCAGAAAATAATGAAGATAGTGATGAGGAGAAACCCCCAGTAGATGTGTTTTATAATCCTAAGGAATTTGAATCTAATGTTGATACTTACTTGAATGGTCTTCTATATTTATCATTTTTATTTGATAAGGCAAGAATTGAACAAAAAGCTGTATTAAAAGTTTTTTCTTTAATAGAAAGTTATCATCATATGAGAAAATATACTAATAACATTTTTGATTTTTTAAAAGATAACTTAATTTTTAATTTTGAGAAAGTTGATGGAATAAAAATTTATTATAAAGAAGATTTTAGTAAGATAAAAAAAATTGAAGTAAAGAAAATAGGATGCGATTATAAAGAAATAAAGAAGAAAAAGATAACATATCTAAATTCTTCTCCTATGATAAATTTTATAAATAATATATTGTTCTCCCAAATGGAACAATCAGTTGCTTATTTTAAATCCTCCGGAGAACAAGCTTCCTGGGAAGAATTTGTTACTAACTTTTTGCCACCCGATATCTCAGAAAGCCTCGTAAAAGAGAATTCATCTGGACAAACCGAATTCAGCTTTGATTCTTCTAGTATATCAGATACCTCACAAGCAAACAGTAAATGTAAAAATATAGAAAAAGTAAAAGAAAAAGCAAAGCAGTCATTTAAAAAAGTTGGAAGAAATATAAATAATGAAATAATTTCATATCCCGAAGCAATTTTTAATACATTCACTGAAGAACTATGTAAATCCCTAAGACAAGCAAAAACTCCAGAAGATTATATTAAATTAAAGAAAGAGGCTGAAAATAGAATAAAAAATACAGAAGAACGAATTCGAAGATTAAAAGACGCAAAACTTCGAGAGCTTTGTGCAGACGATTCTTTATTTTCAGAATTAATTTTTAATCTGTTAGGAAAACCTCAGAAGAAACGATTTGGCTTAAATCTTGGAGCCCCCGGATCTACCAAGGAAGATAGCGCCTGTGCTCAAATATCTGCAAACCAATATACCAAAAAAGATAAGGTAAATGATTCTAAGAAATTAACTAATTTTAAAGATCTGTTCAAAAACTTTTTTCCCAAAATAGATCAGTGTACAATTCTTGGCATAATAAAAGAAACACTAGATTGTGTGGCACAGGGTTTTGGAGAGGAGGATATCATATTATTGGGCCTTAAAGAAATTATAAAAGCAGTTGATAGTGAAGATAAAATAAGACAAATAATAGAAGTATTACCAGATGAAATGGAAGTCGGATTTCGTCAGGCATTTGAACAAGCAACGGCATCAGGAATTTATCCCTGGGAATCGAAGTACAAAGGTGGATTTTATGATCCTGGCGTGGCCGGCCCAAGTGGATTAATTCCGGAAGACGAGATATCAGAGGGAGATATAACAGAAGATAATTTTATCATTGGTGTGAAGGAAAGACCTCCTGGAAAATTAATTATTCAAACAGAAAATGGACCCTATCGCGTCGACATAAACCATAACGGAGTTGTTAAAAATTTTGGAGCAGCAGGAACCCTTGGAACTTTGGCTGATGATATTTTGGATGTATTTACAGATTATATGTTGGGATTGTTAGATTCTGCCGTCCAGGAAGAGCTAGAAAAACTTAAAGAATCTTTGAGCAATACCGGAATAGGCAGAGCAGTTTTTGAGGTATTGAATTTTACAGTAGATGTGGTTGGGGATAATAAATGCGGCGCCCCACCGCTTTTTGATCCTCCCCTAAGAGATCTCGCAAAAACACTCACTTTCGATCCGTGTGGTTCAGAGCCAACAAGGTGGACTGCCCCAACTTTTACAAAATATAAAAATATACAAGCTTGGGATGATACTTATTTTAGTATAAGAGAAACCGTCTTTAAAAAGCTAGAAGACTTGGCCTTCGGTGCATTTAAACTTGTTCTTGGAAAAGCCCTATCAACTACTGTTGATCTAGCATGCCAAGCAATCGCAGCAACGACGGCAGACTTTCTTGAGGGAGGATGTAATCTTAGAGCCCTATTAGAAGAATCATTGTGTGGAGAAGAACCAGAAGAAGATCCATATGCACTGAATACAGATGATGAATCAATAGCAGCCGCAGTTAATGAGATTGCCGACGCCATAGGCGCCTGGGATGGTACAACTAAGCCAACTGACGAGTGTATGCAAAAATTTATAGATTCTATCTCTTCAGTATTAACAAACGGTGAAGTAAAAACCCTATTAAATGGAGTAGCATCAGAGGAAACATTAAAAATTATCTTTTCACTGGCCAGAACATTGCCTGATGATTGTGACATGACAAGCATATTCTCTTCACCAGAACAGTTTGGAAGCTTATTTTCTGGATTGGGGAATCTTATTGATGATGATCTCATAAATGAGGTGTTAGAAGGAGATGCATCAGCACCTTTTAACTCTGATATATGTAAAGACCCAACCAGTTTAAAAGATTTTGATGATCTGAGAAAACAAATTTGGCAAAATAAAGGATTAACTCCCGAACAGGCCCAAAAACAAATAGATAAAGCGAAGCAGAGAAATCTCGACGCTGCTTCTGATTTTTTAGGTGTATTGTTAAATCCAGATTCACTTATGCAGCCAAAGCCTCCAAAGCTGTCTTGTCTCCCGGAAGATGGCTCTCCGCAAGCGAACGAGCTAGAGGATTTATTGGAGGGTAAGACTTCCTCTTATCAGGAGGAATTAAATGAAGATTTTAAAGATTTATTTAAAACCATCGAATCTTCTTTGATAAATGATGTTTCTGGATATTTTGATTATGTATTATCCTCTATAGACGGAGTTAGTTTCAAAACAGCAGCAGCCGCACTAGTGCGTTCTGGGAAGAGCGCAGCCGAGAGACTCCCCCTAACTGTTGATCAAAGGACATATAGTGGATATTCTGAGTATGAAACAATAAATGATATAAATGATTACAATTCCTTTAGAAAACAAATATTTGGAGATGATAGCGGAGTAGGCAGAATTGTATATAAAAAGAATACAGAAAGAACCACTTACTTAGAAGACATGGAATATGAATCGGGCGCGGGAACAAAATTAGATGCTGTTATAGAGATAAACAATTCTTTCCTAAAACACAGCAACAAAAATGTACAAATCCCAATATCTAGTGGCCACATTAAATTTAACTTTCTAAATGACAATCTTTACTCTTTACAAATAAAAAACAACCTTTCAGAATATAGTCTAACTGGAACCTACTCTAAAGATTTTAATTTAGCACAATATTCACAATACTTTGGAAATGCAGATTTGGCCACAGATACCACACCATCTGCTATTTTTACCAATAAATCAAAATCAGATTTAGAAAGATTTTTCCCGCTAGCTCCAGTTATAAGTTGGGCGCCCATCTTAAAAGGAATGTACCTGAACGTGCATAAACTATTCGCTGGCTATGAAGCGAGTGAATATTATTTACATGGGTATAATACGGACCAACCAGACACAACTAATTATTCAGAAGCCGCAATGGAAGTGTTGGGAGTTGGAAGTATAGAAGACCCAGCATTCTTTTATAGTGGAGACTACTCTAATAATTATGATGGATATTATAAGAGTTATTTAAAACTATCACCATCACCAGAAATAGATTCTGAAGCAGAATTCTTTATGAATTACGATGATATAGCAGAAAAAGCATCAAAGAATGTTGAAGAATTTCCGGAAGATGAGAGGCTTCAATCAGAAGATCCTTCATGCGTTATCGAGCCGCCGTTTGGTTTAATCGTTGACACTTACGGAGCAGCCTCCATAGAAGCAATATTGAGAACAACATTAAGAACAATTTTAACTGAACAGCTTATGAACATGCTACACATGAATTCAATGACTAAATTAGAGATAGAAAAAGATGGAATTTTAAATCATGTTTATGCAAATATATTAATAGAGAAAGTTAAACAGGAACTCATAAGACTTGGGGATTTAAAGTCTTATGGAACCCAGTATACTAAAAAAACATTTTATTATAATTTTAAAGAACAAATCGTTCAAAGTTTTAGTAATAGAATTAAGACAGGTGGAATAACACCCACAATGCAAGAACAAATTGCGTTGGATATTATTAATCTCAAACAATCACATTGGAAAGAACCAAAATCAGCACCAAACAAAGAAACAGCCAAGGCACAAAAATACAGCAGATTTATGACAGAGACAGAAAAATATTCGGACATTATTTTAAGAAGATACATCGTGGAAGAATTAGAAAAAGTAACAAGCGCTTTTTCAGACAGGCTTAACCCACCAATAAAGAATATACAATCATTGTTCTTTGGGAATAAATCACCAGACAGTCAATTCTTCCAAAGTAAGCATGATCCAACTAATTGGCCCTGTAACATTCCTAAAAATATAGAGGATGATTGGTATAGTGAATCTTATGAAGCAAGCAATCTTGCAGAAAGCCCTCTTATCTTGGAGAAATTTGTTAAAATACACCCCAAGAGCGAGATTCCAGAATCAATAAGGGATATTTTAAATCTTGAAGAAATGCAGGGCGTAATTAATTTTGATGTTTTAAATAGTAAAGTTGAGGCAGGGCTTTTTGATGGGTATTCCTTCGAAGATTTATTTGAATCAGTTTCAATAGGACTCAGAGTAGTCTTACTTTACAAGGATAAATCTTCCGGAAAAGAATATGAGCTTGGATCACATTTAAGAGAAAATCTAAGTTTCGATGCCAAAAAGAGTGCAAAAAGAACAAAAGCAGTTATAACAGGAATTGGCACAGATGACACGGTAACAGGTACAAGTGTTGATAAGCCAATTGCTTCTTCAATAATTTGTGAAACCTCAATTCCGCTAGATTCAGTATCCTCTTTAACCGCCCGTCAAGCCCTGGCAACGGCAGTTAGTATTTCAAACTATAACTCTCAATTCCCATGTCTTTCCAACAATCTTATGGAAACTGAAAGTTATAAATTATATTTTGAATATTTCTTCCCAATCAAGACACTTGTTTCATTAGCAGTCACTTATCACCAGGATTATTTTATGAGTTCTCTGCGCCGTCGAACAAAATATAAAAATAGCTTTGGAGAACGCTCAAACTTGGATAAACTTTTCTTTTCAATTGATAAGGGCTTATTTGATAACACAAAGCAAGTTTGTAAAACTTTGTTCGAGGGCCTATATTATTCTAAATATGAGAAAACATCTAACAAATTCATAAAAGAAGATAATCCAAGCCAAGTAGCCTTAAAGAGAAATAATATCCCAGACACAAAGTTGAGCAAGAAAAACATTTCTCAAAAATCGTTAAAACAGCCAAGAGACAATAAACTAATCACCCTCGGCTTGGTAATACCAACCTCTACAGAGATTATTTAAATATGAGTTATGTCTTTAAAGTAAACATAAATGTTAAAGAAGTAGTATTTATAGATAGGAGAAATTAAATGGCCTCTGGATTTTCACCAAAATTACCACTCACACATTCTGATGACGATGGATATTATACACTTATAAAAACAGTCAAGGATATGGCATCTCAAAATCTAAAAATGTTGGTATTAACAAATCCCGGAGAGAGGATAATGGATAGCGAGTTTGGCGTTGGAATAAGGACTTTTCTTTTTGAGAACAACACACCGTCTACCTACGAGGCCATTCGGGTTAGAATTTTAGAACAAACTAAAGAATATTTGAATTATATTGACATTAGAGAGGTTGCTTTTAACAACAACTCTGAAAGCGAAACTCAATTTGAAACAAACACCATAAATTTAAAAATAGTGTATAGGATTAAGGGATATGACATTAAAGATATCCTTTCGTTGCCAATTACAGTATAAAAGTTATTTTAAAATCTAATTACAGCATAAGTGGGAGAAACAAGAAGAAATGGCAAGTAACAAAAAAATTCCTATAAAATATACAGCAAGAGACTTTGCTACCATAAAAGAAGAATTGGTTAATTATGTTAAGAGATATTATCCCGAAACATATAGAGATTTTAACGAAGCCTCTTTCGGCTCCCTCATGCTTGACACGGTGTCCTATATTGGAGATGTCTTATCCTTCTATGTAGATTATCAGGCAAATGAATCATTTCTAGATACTGCAATTGAATACAATAATGTGGTAAGGTTAGCTAGACAACTGGGATTCAAACTAAGTGTAAATCCAAGCTCAAGTGGAATTTTATCTTTCTATATTACAGTTCCAGCAAACAGCACAGGCTTAGGTCCAGATACTGCTTATCTTCCAATTCTTAAAAAGGGAAGTACACTAGCATCGGGAGATGTAAACTTTATTTTAACAGAAGACATTAACTTCGCTAATATAAATAGTGAAGTTGTAGTTGCGAGTGTCAATGAAACAACAGGCATACCAACCAGCTACGCTATCAGATTAAAAGGAAAAGTAATCTCTGGAAATTTAGTTCGAGACATCACCGCTCTCGGAGATTTTACAAGATTCAGAAAAACAGATTTATCAACTCAGAACGTTTCAGAGGTTATTTCTGTTTTTGATTCTGATGGAAATGAATACTATCAAGTTGATTATCTATCGCAAGATGTCATTTATAAAGAAGTCAACAATAACAAATCCGATAAACTCACGGTACCAAATGTTTTGAGACCGTTTGCAGTTCCAAGGCGCTTTGTTTTAGATTCAGAGGGCAATAACTATTATTTACAATTTGGATACGGCTCAGATGCAGAGTCATCTGAATTAGAAGTAGTTGAACCAAGCAATACAGTATTGGATATATATGGAAGAGGATACATTTCAGATTCTTCTTTTGATCCCTCCAAACTTTTAGAAGGCGATAAATTTGGAATATGTCCAGCGAATACAACACTTACGATTGTATATCGAGTAAATAATTCTGATAATGTCAATGCACCCGCAGGTACACTAAACAAAGTAGTGACACCAATATTCACTTTTGCAGATCGTCCATCACTGTCAACAACAAAAGTTAATGCCGTAAGGAGATCTCTAGAAGTATTCAATGAAGATTCCATCACTGGTGATATTTCGCTCCCCACTTCAGAAGAAATCAGAAACAGAACTTATCATTATTTTGCAACACAGAATAGGGCAGTCACAAAGCAAGACTATGAAGCAATTCTATATTCAATGCCATCTAAATTTGGATCTGTGAAAAGGTGTACAATTATTAAAGATAAAGATTCTTTTCGTAGAAACTTAAATCTATTTGTTCTAGGAGAAGATACAAGCGGCAAACTTGATATAGCTTCCGAGACCCTAAAAGAAAACGTCAAAACATGGCTCAACCAATATAAGATGATTAACGACACAATCGACATTCTAGATGGATTCATCATAAATCTCGGAATTGACTTCAAAGTAACAGTTGATAAAGACAAGAACAAGTTTGATGTTTTAAACTTATGTCTAGAGAATGTCAAGAAGATGTTTGAAATTCCAATGGCATTTGGAGAATCCCTAAGAATCTCCGAGATCTACAAAACCCTAAATAACACAATTGGTGTTGTTGATACAAAAGATGTAAAGATTAATTTTAAACAAGGAGGGAATTATTCTAATTCTTCCCAGTTCTTAACAATACAAGATCTTATATCGGCTGACGGCACTTTTGTCGCATCACCAAAGAACGTTGTTTTTGAAATCAAATTTCCAACTCAAGATATTAAAGGAGCAGTTGTATAATGGCTATTAAGAGATATACAGCAAATTCAGACACCACCATCACAAACGCTTTTGAGAGCAACTTAACAAAGCGAGGCACAGACGCCAATATGGGAGCATCTGATATCCTTGAAATATTTTCACTTTATGGCCAGAATGGAGGAACCTCTTCTGAACTAGAGAGAACACTTATTAAGTTCCCAGTTGATGAAATAATCTCCGATAGAGCAGCCGAGGAAATTCCCGCTGTTGGAAAAGTCAACTTTTATCTTAAAATGCACAATGCTCCTCACTCACAAACTCTTCCAAGAAACTTTACATTATCTGCTAAGAAAGTAATAACAGATTGGCAAGAAGGTATTGGTCTTGATATGGAAGAATACAAAGACAAGACATACGGCAATGCAGGCGCAACTTGGATTTCGGCATCAAACACCGCTGCTTGGGTTCGTATGGGCGGAGATTATACGGGAACCGAATATAAACAAACCTTTGAAAAAGGTACCGAAGATTTAGAAATAGATATCACCACTCTAGTCGAGGACTGGGTGTTAAACGGAAGCAATTATGGCATAGGTCTTCAATTGACTGCATCAGAAGAAGCCTATTACGCAGATTATTATCCAAGAGAATCAGTTACTTTTGATCAGTTAGCGTGGCTATCTGGCTCTGGAGACAATGAAGTAAGCTCTTCATCTGGAAAACTATCCTTCTCAGCATGGGTTCAAATGGACAATCTTGGTAATCGCGCCATCGCTCTTTGGGGTTCTGATGATATACCTACTCGTGCTTTAAGGCTGGGCAGACAAAGTAATAAGGGTTTGCAATTTCTTCGGAGTTGGAGTGATGGAGAAATATCATGTGATACATCTCCGGGCCTTCTCGCTGATAATGGATGGACCCATATTGCAATGACTCTAGATGATATAGCACCAGGAGTACTCGACAATAACTTGCCTACATTATATTTAAATGGAATTTCTCAGTCTTTGGGCAATATAAATGATAATAGGTCTAATCCATCAACTTCCGTGCGAAGAGATTTAGTTAATTTCAGGATCGGCCAAGCCAGTACCGGCATGCATTTAATGACCGGATCCATCGACGACATAGCATTTTATGATAAAGAATTATCAGCAGCAGAAGTATTAGAAATTTATAATAATGGATGCCCAAGCAACCTTAAAGAGATTCATAGCAGCCAAGCTTCTCTTAAGAATTGGTGGGTAAACGGAGATGATCCAAGAGATGAAATCCACCTCGGAACACCACCCCTTACTGCTAGTATTTACGACCAAGTTGGAACATATAATTTATATGCAACAGGATCGGGCACCATGGCGATTACTGCTAGTGTTTGTGCAGGAGGAGGAGGCATTTTGGCTCAAGATGCTACCAGCGGCCAACTAATTAATGTCGAAGGCTCAACTCTAAACTACTACACCAAGAAATTCTTCGCAAGATCCTCAGAGTTCTTCTTCAAGAGACCCGTCATCGAAGCTCGCTGGAACTCAAGCATTCAGGATGATAGGGGTGATTTCTATGCTAGTAGTTCTATGGTCCCAGCAGCAGACAACCTAAATACCATTTATTTATACAATATCTCACGAGGTCAGTATGCAGACATACCGAATTATACAGATTTGGATTTAAGATTATATGCAACATTGGGCGGCTCATCCTTGGGCAACCCCACAGTTGGCAGAGTCTCAACTGGAATTTATTCAGCATCATTCGCCCTAGAAACAACAGCTAGTGTTATTTATGATGTTTGGCACAGCGGATCAGGAGAAGAAAGAGTCGATTTCCACACCGGCACGATTGATGTTAAAACCCATGCGGGCTCAACATATCAGCCAAACACAAAATACTATTGTAACATCACAAATCTAAAGCCAGTTTATTCCACATACGAGAGTCCAAGAATGCAGCTTTATGTAAGACCAAAAGATTGGTCACCAACTATTTATACTGTAGCAAGCCAAGATATTGAAACAACACCAATTGAGAAAGCTGCTTATAAGGTTTATAGAGTTGTGGACGATTTGGAAGTAATACCATACGGAACAGGAAGCGATAATCATACTATCATGTCCTATGACGAGAAGGGAAATCACTTCAATCTAGATATGTCGTTACTACAGCCCGATTACGCTTATGGTATTAAAGTCGCCTTCTACAATCCTTCTACTAAATCTTATGTCGAACAAAGACAAGCTTGGAAATTCAGAGTAGAGGATTTAGATAGTCAATGAGTATAAAAGACCTATTCAATAAAGATATCCCAGAAAAGTTTTTGGACGCTAAAAGCCAAGAAGAGCGAGGCGCAGAAGCAGAATCTGATGGTAATATAAAAGCAGCTATTGCGGAAGACAACAGATTCATCCCTCAAGTTGATTTCTCTATTCCAGACAACTTCGCAAGATATGGCTCTGCGGAGCAATACTATAATGACGCTATCGGCAGAGTCGTTAACTCTTATCCCTATGACGGATCTCTAAAAGAAAGAACAGAGTTCCGCAATGAGTCAACTTATCTAGATTTATACATCCTAGATAATCTCTATCCTCGAACAAATGGATATGTGACTTTTGATGGCAATAGTTATATAACTGTGAAGGGCGGACCAAATGAGGCGCCACCCGAACATATTAACAAAGAAACTCCAGAGAAATTTGATAAAGCAAACATCTATGATGTCGAGGACAATCGAGAATCAAATTTGCAGACTGTTATTTCTGGATCGGAAGGTATTACAGTTGAGTGTTGGATAAAACCAGGAGAGTTGGTACCCTCTCATGGAAATCTCTTGTTTCAACTTACCGGCTCTAATGCAGAAATTAAAGTTTATGTCAGACCTGATGGATCTGACTATGATATGAGAGTACACCTTCGTTTAGATGGAGCAGGAGCAGCCACAACAAGTATTTTAGATCCCGATAAGTTTGTAAGCGGGTCTTGGAATCATGTAGCACTTTCCTTTTATCATACTGAGGATAGGGTTGTAGTGGGTGGACCCGGCCCCGAGTATAAATGGTACGTCAATGGAGAATTAGACGGAACTCAATACGGCACCGCATTCCCCACCGACTACATAATGGGGTCTCCGGAGATTTTAACCATTGGAGATGTAGCAGCCCACGATCTTCTAGCACCAGGACAGTGGTCTGGTTCCATCGACGAATTTCGTTTCTGGAAAACAAAAAGAACTTCAGAAGAAATTGGCCGCAACTGGTTTACTCATATCGGTGGAGGAACAAACACAGACCTAGCAAACACAGATCTAGGTGTTTATTTCAAGTTTAATGAAGGCATCACTGGAAATTCTACAACTGACTCAACAATACTTGATTATTCTGGTAGATTCTCAAATGGAACGTGGACAGGATATGATGGCACAACAAACTTCAGAAGTACCGGCTCTGCAATGGTTGAAGCTTCAGCAGCAATCAGAGAGTTCGAAGATCCAATCATTTATGAGGAACATCCAGATATTGTTACTTTAAAAGCAAATCTTACCAGATCAGGTTCAGCACACGACTTTCAAAACAACGCATCAATCTATCATACAATGCCAGATTGGATAATTGATGAAGACCGAGTGCAGAATGGAGATACATTATTAAAACTAACTCAAGTAATGAGCAGCTATTTTGATACTCTCCACCTACAAATAGAAGCACTCCCAACATTGAAAGACATGAGTTATCCTCTGTTGGATGAAGATGAAAAGCCAAATATCCTTTCAAAGCACCTCTTGGAAGGTTACGGCATGATAACTCCCGAGATCTTCGCAAATGCAGATGTCATCAATACAATTTTAAACAGAGATGAAGACAGAAACTTTGATCTAGATCTAAACGATATTAAAAATACGATTTATAAAAACATCTACAACAACCTCCTGTACATCTATAAAACAAAGGGCACTTCAAAAACCTTCCGAAATCTCATAAGATGTTATGGTGTTGACGACAGCTTAGTCAGACTAAACCTATACGGGAATAATACACAAGTCGAGGTCAATGAAGATAAATTTAGAGTAGATACTGTAAAAAAGAAATATATAGATTTTAATGGCCCAGATAGATTTGATGGCTCAGTATACCAACAAACCTCCTCGGACGCAAACTCAATTTCCTTTATAAGCGCTAGCGACGATGCTAAATATACTTCTTTCACTCTAGAAAGCGAAGTCATCTTCCCGATAAAACTAGAACAAACACACGAAAGCTATTTTAGCACAAACTTTATAACTTCATCACTATTTGGATTTCACGGAGCAGATGCATCCGATGGAACCGACTTTACGTGGCAAGATCCAGATGTTAGAGTATATGCAATCCGAGAGGAAGTTGAATCTAAAAATGTAAAGTTTGTTCTCACCAGTAGTCACGGAGCTATAAACTTAGAAACGGACACATATTTAGACACTTACGAAAACGAAAAATGGAATTTCGCTATACGCTATAAACCAGCTTATGGTGCAGGCGCAGTTGAAAGCGCAGATCTCCAAGACTATACTTTAGAATTTTACGGGGTTAACAGCGAGGCCGGGGTTAATAAAAATGAATTCCTATTAACCGCATCATTACCCTCTTCCTCAGTTGGCCAATCATTTTTAACACAAGCAAAGAGAGTTTACGCTGGATCCCATGTTACAAATTTCACGGGCAGCAATATAAACAAGACAGATGTTAAGATTTCGTCAGTTAGATACTGGGGTTCCTATCTCGATAACGATGTAATAAAAACACACGCAAGAGATCCACAGAACTATGGAACTCTAAACCCCAGCAAAAATACTTATTTATGGCCCTCACAACTAGAAAACATTAGAATTCCAGAAGTAGAAACACTATTTCTAGATTGGGAATTCAATCAAGTCTCTTCCTCTAACGCCGCTGGACAATTCTCTGTTATTGACTTTTCCTCCGGCTCTTCATCCGACACCGATCGATATGGGTGGTATAGCGAAACATCTAAAAAGCTTCATACTGGTGTCGGAGACTTCTTTATAGAAAATGATAACAAGGTAGCAGACCTAAAATATATCTATGCCGGTAAGCAACTACCACCAGAACAAATTTCAGAAGCCGATCTTGTTAATATTATGTCGCAAGATGATAATACCTTCACAAGACAAACAAGACCAATACAATATTACTATGCATTTGAGAAAAGCATGTATCAGGCGATTACTGACGAGATGTTAAATATCTTCGCAACCGTCACAGACTTCAATAATCTTATCGGAGACCCCGTTAATAGATACAGACAAGAATATAAATCAATGCAAAAGCTCAGAGCCCTCTTTTTTGAAAGAGTTGGAGCAGGAGCAGATTTAGACAAATTCGTTGATTTCTACAAATGGATCGATGATTCGCTTAACAAATTCCTAGAACAACTGATTCCAGCATCGGCAAATTTCTCTGACAGAATCCGCAATATGGTCGAGAGTCATGTTCTAGAAAGAAACAAATATTGGACAAAATTCCCAACGCTAGAAATGAAGCAGGAAGATCCAGAAGCTGCATTACGAGGAGTTAGCGAGGTTTCTTATGATTGGAAACATGGCCACGCTCCGATCCCAATGGTTGATAATAAAAACTGTTTGTGGCAAGACATAAAAAGAGTTCCAGAAAATGCGAATAGAACTAAAATATATCAAGCAAAGAAATCAATATTTGATAGAAAACTAAGCACTCCGTATAAGCTCGATCAATCAGTAGTAGACTCAGAAACATTAAGTTTCAGAAACAGAAACACTGGTTTCATAAAATCAACACTTAAGGTCGGAGGCTCCGAAGAATTAACAATTAAACAAAGTAATATTGCACAAGAACTCGATTGTATAGATTTCGATGACTTGGAAACAAAAAACAAAACCGGTTTCTCCCTAGAAAGAGTTGGAGATGAAATAGGTTATACTTCACCAAAGGGTGATATAACTGCACCATTTTCTCTATATGTAGACGAAGACGGAAAGTTAACAACAAGTATCGGGAATTACGGTTTAAAGAATTATCACAATGATTCATACAACCAGGGATTCGGAGATTTCTCCGCGCCAATGCAGAGTCCATTCACAGAGAAATTTGTGGGAGGAAACCAGCATAGGCATACAGAATTATTTGAAGCTCCAGCAACTCGCCCTGAGCCCTGGAAGCTAGAAACTTCTGTTGGCGAAGTAAAAATAGTCACTCAGGCCCTGAATAGTCCGAGAGCAATTTACTACAGAGATTTCGTAGCGAAAAGACCAGTTAATATTAAGAACATCAAAACCAATTCTCTTGGCAACTATACCAAAGACTTCGAGATTGTTCATACAATGGGCCGCTATGAAAACAACGCTCACTTCGTGAAAAGCGAGGGCTTTGATTTAACAACAGACTATATCTCCTCCTCATTCCCAGGTTCCCCCCTTAGCGACGTTGAAAAGGTTATCCGTGGTAGAACCGAGCATGTCTTCGTGAATCGCTTCTCGGCGCCAGGAGACCCCTCTACGATGGGTGATTCAGATGGTGGCTGGGGATTAGACAGGTACTCCGGGGAATATTCGCCAAACAACGATATGAACTCTAGAAATCTAGATGTTAGAGGCGTCAATAATAGTATCTTATCTTCGCATGTTAATCAGTTCGGATACTTCTCGGGCATAAATGTAAAGGAAGCTGCCGGCTCATCGGCAAACGCCTTGGACTACAGCGGAGTTGGTTCTCCCTATCAAGTTAATAGAAACACGGAATATCATCCAACCTCCAATATTCCAGGATCCTCCTGCGGCACAAAATACGACAACTATTACGTTCAACACAATATCCCTCGCAACGATTATCGATATGCTTGGATCACAGCATCAACGATATCAGATCAATGTCTTACTACATCCGCAGATATGCAATTTGTTAGTGCGAGTGATGCCATTTCTGCCAAGGATTTGACGGGAGGCAATCCTCGTTACTTTGCTTTTTCTAAAAATAGTCCACCGCTACTTTCTCTACTGCCTAATTCACAAAGATTTACGGATTTCGCAGGCACCAACTTTAACATTACGGATCTTTTAACACCAGAGACTGCACTACTAGGATATCCTCCTGCTTCTGGGGTTTCATCTTATGTTTTAAATCACGGTCATATATTTGGGATTACTCCGGAGAATCCGACTTGGGGACTCCAGGACGGAAATTCTTTTATTCTAAACTCACTCCTCCTCCATCGCCAAGGGCCATACGGTTGGCCTTCTTGGAAACAAATACGCGGAGACCAAAATCCATTAACAAGATATTACAGAGCTAATAATACAATAACAATTAATCCTCCAAACAAAGATTACCTAACAACAATAAACGCTGGCACAACAGCGGTTCAATCCGATCTACTTCCTCTTGAGAGATATCAAGAAACACCAGTATTATCAAAATACAAAGATCTTACACTAGAAATAATAGTCGCAACATACGGAGATGCTGGAAAAGTAACAAACAACATCAGATTAAGCCTACCCTACGGAAATAACTTATCCAGCTTCTCAAACGCTAGACTAGTTCAGCTAACAAACCTCATTAAAAACACAAAACAATCTTTCGACACACTAAAAGAGTATTACATAGGAGATTCAATTGATCTCGATGCAAACCCAATCGATGCATTTGTATCACTAAAATACCCAGAAATAGTCTATCCCGCAGAGGCAAACTGGGCAACAGGAAAAATCCGCTCTAGAACACAGTTCGAATGTAAGTTCTGGAAAGATTCGAGAACAGATAGAAATCTAGTTAATTCCTCAACAAACTCTCAGAACATTCAAAGCGGAACACTTGTCCTCGATTCAGCTTCTTTTGGAGGAGTTGGAACCGATGATGACATAACTTATTTAACTTGCTTCTCACAAAGCATGTGGCCCCTCGACGCTCGGATGAACTTTGAAACAGCAGATACAGCATATGATTGGGTTACAGAGATGGGAACATCCTCCAATAATACTTGCGGAAATGTCGGAGCATTTTACCCACATTATCACGGAGGAGAAGGTGAACTACAATCACCAGCACCACAGTTACACGGGCAGATAAAAGTCGCGACTGCTGGTGGCTCCGCAACAGTCAATCGCCCGCTATTCTCTGGCCTACAATACGCCCGCCGCCAAACACTGCCGATGTCGGCATCAACTATGGCATTTAGCGGATATGGTAAGGGTCTTGACATACTTGGTGGAAGGATACCATCTACAACAATTTCTACAGACACCTCTTCTATATCTCGCATCTTTGGTGGAGACACAAAGTGGGAGGCAGGAGAACAATCTGGTAAAAACCCATTCTATTATAAGGACTATAATCATTATCTTGAAGATATGAAGGGAAAAACACACGGCTACTCCATTCTTCCAGAATTCCGCATTTCAGAACATATGGAGAGATATCTTCAAAAAGATAACTTTTTATCAACTGGAAGTGGACTTTTTACAATCACTGGCTCGGACATAGAAACAAGCGGAGAGGAGGATTTTTATAAAGTTTATAGTCACTCTGATTTTATGAAGCATTTTGAAGTTCTTGATTCTGATCACAAATCAAGCGAGTTAACTCTGAAATGCAAGGCCTTGATCAAATTTATCCCTTATGGTGGATTTTATCCAGTGAATAGGTGTGTCCAGTTAGGAACATTGTTCTCTCAATCTTATGGTAAGCATGTTAATAACCACAACGATCTAGATAGCTATCCCACCGCCGATAGTACTGCTGCCACTGGTACAGCACAGATGGATAATACACAAGCAAATGTTTGGAACACATATTTGCAGCCATTTATGAAGCCCGGAATTCTTTTTAACACAATCAAGTCAGGTATAGCAGTTGATTATCCAATTTTTACTGGTAGTTTTAGTACTGTTACTTTAGATGGAACGATAGGCACTAACCTCGACGAAATCCCGTATACTGGATCATATATTGATGAACTGTTCTTTCACAAAAGAGTTCCATTCGAGGCTCTTATAAATCCAGAGCTTTATATGAAAAAAGTACCAATTGTTAATATGGAACCACACCCATCAGCAAGCACAAACACAACAGCCTCTTGGGATGGGCAAGGAACCAATCTTTATAAATTTGCTATGAATAATTTTTTAGCAGAAGTACCAGAATTCTTTTTAGAAGGAAACAATATGTCGGCATATGTTACATTGCCAGAAAATAAATTTAAAGAATGTAAATCTGGAAAATCATATTCTGCATTAATGAAATTAGGAAAAACTGTTAAGGATGATTCTCCAACACTAGTATTCCCATTCGACGATCGTGGATATTCAAAAGGCAAAACAGGTATACCATCTCCGATACCGGAACCTGGGAGCAAATCCCCAGAAACAATAACTATGTACAGCAACCCAGCAGCTTTCGGCCCACCATCTACCGCTAACTATCTTTCGTCTTCAGTATCCATCCTCGGCCCACCTAGCCAGGGCAGTACAATGCCACATAACGGTGGTTCAAATTCTGGGTTTAACGCACCATTTACACCCCCTTATTATGATGGATCTTCTTGGGCACTATTGACCTTTAAAGCACAAGAAAATAAACAGTATACTATTCAAGAAATACACAATAATTTAGAAATAGAATATATTAGAAACACTTCTTTCGCCACTGCTAATCCCTCCAAATCATATGGCCTAAACGAATTTCTAAGTCGTTTTAGTACTGGTAGAAATAACTGTTTTCTCGGCCCTGATGTTGATTCTTGCTTGGATATTTCGAAACAGGACACAATAGATTGGATAAACAATTCTTATACTTCTAACCCACTGACTGGTAGCGAATCCGGCGCGACCATCACTAATTTATTAAAAGGCCCGCAAATGGGATCGGTCACAGTTATATCCTCTTCGGGTACCGGCCTCGGAACTAGATATCATATATGTGATTCTTCAGTTGACATATATAACAGGAATGCAATGCAAATTTCTGCTTCCGTGAACCTAACACAACAAATGGATATTCCATCAATAACTTTTGAAGCAACAACAGGCCGCCCCCTCGCTGCTGCTGACGATCCGACTAAAAATGTAAAAGTTTGGGCAATACAGACTAAATTTGAAACACCAATTTTAAACTTTATAGACGCACCTATAACACTGCCTACACACGGCTCAGAATCTTGCGCTAGAGGAATGTGGCACCAATATGGAAAACTTACAGAAGATGAGGGTATCTATTTAAATTTATCTGAAGTTGATAAACTAATTTATTCCGCATTAGGATATGATGCATCAGCAACTGGTTCTCTTATTGATCTAGTTGGATTTACTTCGGGTCAAAAAAAGCTAGGCCAAGTAGCAGAATCAAAAGAAATTAGTGAAGCAGTTGTTGCGGTACCTTTTCTAATCGAAAGTGGAAAGAAAAATTTCTTTACATTTAATAATAGACAGACAAAAAATATAAGAAGTTATATCACAGATAATAAAATCAATGCCCTTAATGCAGATGATTCAATTGCAGGAATGATAAGGAAGATGGGTAACTATATATTCCCCCCAACAATGGATTTTTATACTAATGAAGACCTTGCGCCATTTGCAATGTACATCTTTGAATTTAAACACACCCTAAACCAGCAAGACCTAGCAGATATTTGGCAGAACCTACCACCAGAAATAGGAACTAAGTTTGAGGAACAAGAAACTTCGATTAGTCATCCATTATTATCATCGGAAATGAAATTATTATCTTCCACAAAACTTAAGCAAGGTAAACTACGCTGGATGGTCTTTAAAGTTAAAAAGAAAGCACAAAAAGATTACTATAGTAAAACTTATGGAACAAACACAAGAGAGAGCCAAGCAACATATAAAATACCAGTCATGAATGAATTTACAGGAAGAAGCACCGTAAGCAAAATTAACATTCCAGATTATAGTTACAACTGGCCCTATGACTTCTTCTCTTTAGTAGAACTAGCACAAATAGAAGAAGAAATAACCTTTATTGAAAAGCCTCTGACCAGTTCTCCGACCAGTGATGAAACCGCGTTAGAAGAAGACCCGACAGTTAAGGGAGGGAAATAATGCAATTTTTTAATAAGAAAGAACAAGTCATTGATTTACAACTTACACAATATGGAAAACACCTCCTCTCCGTAGGAAAGTTAAAGCCAGTTTATTATGCGTTCTTTGACGACAATATTTTATACGACATTACATATGCGGATGGCTCGGAAGAACAAAACGATATAGAACCGAGAATACAAGAAAACACACCACAAATTATGACGCAACATGTCTTTAGCGGCCTCGAAACAAGTTTTAAAAGATTTTATGATGAACAATTTGATTTAGGAACCCATGCAGCGTTTGTGAAAGACCGAGGAGATCCCAATACAAATGAGATGAATAGAATCCAGATTCCCCCAACAGAGGAAAAGCTATTCTCTTTAACTCAGCCACTAGGAACAACACAAGTATATAATGACAGGTCTCCCTCCTGGGATATTGCTATGTTAGAAACGGAGATCAGCCGTTCCTCCGAAGTATTAAATATGGGCCACCAAAACCAACACATCCCACAACTAGAAATAAATGCAGTTCATAATTGGAGATTATCAGATATAAAGAATCCATCTCCCGGAGATATTAACTTAGTGGGAAACGATTATAGTTCTCTAGTACAAGCCGACGAATTAAACTTAGGTTTAACTTCTGATGGAAAATTTTATATTATTACACCAGAATTTGTCCTAGCACAAGTCCTAGAAGAAAACAACGACTTCCAAACAGAGAATTTCGATATTGAAGTCTTTAAATATTCTGATGATAGAAAAGAACTTACGCCATTAAGTTTTAAAACGAAAGAAGATAATATAAATTCTCAAGGAGTTTTGGAGATCCCGAAAGAAAAACCACTCGCAAACACCAGCGTAGATGACACTTATGTAGAATACTATTTTGATATTCTTGTGGACGGAGAAATAGATGAAAAGACTATTTGCGAAAGCGTTGGAAAACTTAAATCCCGAGGATTCTTGAAAGATGAAGCCTTCAATTGTCAAGAGTTCATAACAAAACCAGTTAAACTAGATATCTATGCAGACAGTGCTCAAGCAAACATCTGTTCTACTGATGATCCAGACAAGCCTCCTCAAGCGCAGATTACTAGAAAATAAAACTCAGGGGCAGCACTATTTATAAAGAAGGAAAAGGTTTTAATGTCTGAAGTATCTGATAAAATTAACGAACAAGTTGGTGAATTTTTGCCAAATGTCTATTTCAAACAAATCAGAGTAGACAAATTAACAGAATATGGCGCCTCCCTACCAGGAACTGGCGCATTAATACAAGATAAGACAAATACAGATTTAAGCAGTGGAGTCTTGCAGGTAGAAATAGATTATGTAATAAAAGATTACATTAATGCAGATGGCGAAACAACTTGGTTCTATAATTCCGATGTAGTAAATAATATGAGAGTTCAGTTTGTTTGTTCAAAGTCAGAAACGGAAACACAAGAATTGTCCTTTTTGTCTGTAATAAAAAGTTGGACCTCGAACATAAGAAAGGTAATTTTAAGAGATAAAACAAATAATGTGACTTCATACAACCAAACTATTATCAGCGAGCAGATTGTTCAGCTAGAGGAATTCTTAGCAGGTAATGAGTTTTATCAACTATCATCTCCAGAGCTTCTGGGAATTAATACTAATTTAGACAAAATAAAAGATATCTTATCTCCCACTGTCCCTCATCGCACAGTTTCAGCAACTAATCAAAAGACAATAAACCAAACATCTGCTGGGCAATATCTAAATATCTTGGAACAGATTGATATTTTGGCAGATGCACATACGGATGATATAACTGAAATAAATTCATACGACACCGACACCGATGACGAAGATCTATTCCCGAGAACCCTAATCGATGACGGCGAAGACATCTCGGATTATTTTATTAATAATTCAAATGAAAGAAACAGATTTGTTAATATACAAAAAACATTAGTTCATACTATCGACATAGATAAATTAGGTGATTCACTTGAGCACTTATCTTACTTTGTATTCGTATATCTAGATCTGGACTCGATAGCAGCATCTTACGGAATAAGCTTAGAACCAGAGCAAACCGGAGTTTTTTCTAATATTAAGGGAGATGCTTCAGCATATAACATTATTTCGGATGGCACCCTAAACTCAACAGAAAAGATCGTTGATAAGAGATATGTCTCAAAATCACCACTTCCTAACAACATAAGCTCTTACTGGCAATCCCCTGATCTAGAGTACGCCATGCAAAGCAGGGAAGCTGTGGATGAGGCAAACACCTTTTCCGTTCGAGGAGCAATAAGGAACAGCAGATTAAAACCACAAGACATATTTGTTCAAATTCCAGAAAAGTATGTATCCGAATGTTATATCGCAATGCAAGAAGACCGAGAAGTGAACGGCTCTTTCTTCGTAGATTTTCGAGGCATTGTCACTAAGAACGCACTATTCGGAGGACTCGTGAACATGGGCCTCCCGGACTCAAAAGTTAATGAAATTTATGGATTATGCAAAATAAAAGAAATTAAAATAACCAGAGAAAGAGTTGAAGAGTTAAACAGCCTAAACCAACTTGGCTCCAAAAATGTAGAAATTGCAACTTACGAACCAAATCTAAGTTTGCCCACGACGATTGCTTTAGCCGGCGAAGTTGAGGGAGTTCTACAATCCTCCGACGAAAGCCTAGATAATCTAAAACAAATATCAGGATCAAACTTTAAGTTATTGGGAAACACAAGCCCAGCAATACAGAGTAGTGGTATCAGATTTTATACTTTCCGAGACAAAAGCACCAGAGGATTATCTTACGGAAAATATAGATACACGATTGAAGTAACAATACACGACGGAACTATAGATTATTTAAATAACGCCCTGAAACAACTCAAAAAGGCAAAAGAGGTTGCAAAAGAATATTATGATACAGCTTCAACAATCGGAGGCACCACGGGCTTCTACAATAAGAAAACCCTTCAATTTACACAAAAGTTGGCGGATTACTATAATGATAAGCCTCCCTTTCAAAGACCATGGAACGAAGCAGTCCTTTTATATTTAAGTACTCTCCTGGCAATAAACCCAGAGTCTGGTAAGGATAGTATGATCAGCGCCGCAACTTCTATTTTATCCTCTATTAAACCCTCAACAGGAAATTTAAATGCTGTATCTGAATATTTAGAAGTTTTAAACAACCTCATCGATGAAATAGAAGATGTGTTGGGTACTCGTCTACAGACAGATGACGAACAAAACTTTACTCAAAGATCCGCAAGCTCTAGCAATCGTGGAGACTCTTTAAATATGAAAGCTAAAAAAGCTTTTAAGACGATAATCGATGTTGATAAAACAAGTTCCGGTTATAATTTTCTTAACTTATCAGATAAAAATGATAAAGGAATCCAAGCGCATACTGTATCTGATTTTATGAAGCGAGCAAAAGATGAAGTATTAACATATTGGACAAGTGCGGAACCATCTTTCAGCTTCTCTTCAGAAGATAAGCCTTTTCTCACAGATTTAGAACAAAACAAATATATTTACTTTAGTCCATCAAGAATCATTTTAAATAAAAACAAGAGAGATCATGTTGTCAGAACTCCAGGTGGAAGTCAAATATTCAACCCAGATACTTTTAGTTTAGTTGGAGTTTCTTCTGAATTAGAGATGGGTACCTCAACAGCAAAAAATAATATACTAGAGTTTGAAGGCCCCGGAGAACCAACAAAAAGAATAACAATCTACGATAATTTCTTAAACACCCTTGGCGTTGATATCAGAGACAATAAAAGAAAAATCGACACGAACAATACCTTATCATCTGAAAAGATGTTCGAAGAAAGCGGGCAACTCACAGATGATGAAATGCTAAGACAAGAGGCAAACATAGATATTCTAACAGATGAGCAGTTTAAAAGTGAAACGCACAAAGTTAAAAACATTGAATTAATTTATCAAGCAATCTCCAGTATTTTTGTGAAAGAAAGAAGAAAAGACAATGAAGACAATTTAAGCGTAGAGAGTTATAATATTGTTGAAAATGACCAAAATGTTATAAATAAGCTAATTCAAGAAGCAACAGCAGGACCAGTATCTGCAATATTGGGTACAGGATTGGCAGAGACTCCAGAACAAGCAGCTTCGAAGCTGGTCCCTAATCAAATAAAAAGTCTCATTTCAGACATGTCAGGGATGACTTCCTCAGAATCTCTAAGAAAAAGCTGGAAATCAGAAGGAATTGATGTTATTAATGATTTTAGATATAGCCAGGTATTTCGATATAGTTATGGAACTCTATGTAAAATAGAATATTTAAGCGGGTTTAGTAACTCTATCGTATCTATTTTTGGAAAGCCAACCTGGAAAACAATGGGTTTTAGTTTTTTAGATAGTAGACTAGATATCGGTGACGCTATACTATGCAGAATCTCCAAATATTCAAATTCAACTTTGGGTATCGGGCTAGACGACGATAATCTTCCCCTGTACAATCAATATTTTTTGTTAACCAAGACAGAAGAAGAAATAACAGTGATACCCACAACTACTAGTCTTCCTGTTAGCACTTCTACCCCGATAAGCGCTGTAGTCGGGACAACACTGGCGCAGCCGGATATTGAAGTTGTAACTGCTGAAGTAATTCTTGCCCAGGCCCCAGGCCCAATACAGCCGGCCACTTTACCGGGAATTCAAGAAAATATAATAACAGAAACAGTACTTACTAACGAAGTATTATCCGAAACAAACATAATGACAACAATAAGCATAACACCAGTTATGACCATGGTGGGATTCTAAGATGGCAAAAAAAAGCACAACAATTTTATATTGGACGGAAGAAGACAGTATATCAGGCGGAACTCTACACAGACACACTTATTCGCTAGATAGCGCTGGTAACGGAACAACTAGTTTTGTACAGGGGCATTCTCATACCATAGAATTATATGCAATGGAAGAGGGTTCTTATTTAGATCACGTTCATAAATTAACAAATGTTGTATCGTCTGATATCGACACTGTACCAGAAGCTAGTACAGATACTTCTGAAGCGATAAGTCTTCCAGATACAGAAGAAAATATTGCCACTGTGCCGTTCTATACCGGCCCACCAAGTATTAAATATAATAAAAGCTGTGATGAACCAGAAATAGAAATTATCGACAAAATGCCATTTTTTAAGGCAACCCAAACAGTTAGTTATACTGAAAACAATTTAACATCGGGAACTCCAACAAAAATACAATTTTATGAGAAAGTTGCATCTGACACTGGTTATGAGTTTTCTTTTGGAGATCTCGGAAAATATACTTTTGAAAACAATAACTCAGAACAGTATTACTTTAATATTGATATTGACAACGTAGAATTACTCACAAATAAAGCAAAATCAAATTTGGACTACTCTTCTTTTTACCTCAAAGCGCTATTCGATTATAACTTTCTATCCAAGAAATATGAAGAGGGAATTAACGCTGTTCCCGACAGCACATTACCAAACCAGTATGGATTAATACTCACAACCCTCGCGAATGACTCCGGAATTGAAATTTCCAATTGGTTAAACGAAATTTATAATAAACTTGGATTTTCTGTCAGCCCCTCAAAAAATGAAAAAACAGCAAATGATGTTTTCGAGACTTATTTTGAAAGACTATCAACACTAACCCCCACCCAAAGAAGCCAACTAACAAACCACATGAAAAACGTCATATTTCCAGCTAGCAGTAGAGATATAATGGAAGAGGGCATGATAGAACACTATTCTTTTCCAATGTCAACAAATATAGAATTTAATACAGATAGCTCAACTCAGTTCGCACAATCTCTACAAAATGCAAAACTAGGATCCGCATTAATAAATTACGCCCAAGATGGTTTCTCTTCTGATACAACGGAAATAAATATTATAATAAAAAGAGAGACATCTTTGGAGTTAGATGAGAACTCAATTCAAGAAACAACATCCCCGAAAAGAACAATAAGTATTTCTGAATGGTGGGAGAAAGATTGGTTTGGATCTTCAACCGAAAGCCACATTAATCTCGAAGATCAGTTCTTTGTGGGATATAAGACTGAAGAAAATGCTTCTGAGAATGATATCAATAATGTTACAAACAAATTTGCAAAGATAATTTCTTGGATTGCTTTTGCAGGTGGATTAAAACAAATAATCAAAGATCGCTTTATATCAAACATGTGCGATATTTTCGAGGCTAAAAAAGCAACATATTCAGAAGACGTTATTTATAAAATAAGCAAATTTGCAGGAACGTCTGCTGATGGAGAAGAGCTACAGAACTTTTGGTTCTCCAATTCAAATGAAATCGATGTAATAAGATTTTTTGATACACAAGTTAAATTTAACACAGATTACACATATAAACTAACAACATATAAAATGGCCATCGGAACAAAATACAAATCAATAGAGTTAACGGACAGCGGAGAATCAGTGGGTCCATTTAAAGCACTGATGACATATTCGCTAGAACCAGATGTTCGCCTAATAGAAATCGACCAATTAACATTCGGAGGCAAAATAATAGATGATCCTCCAGTGGCACCAGAAGTTAATTTCATTCCCTACAGAGGAGTCAACAACAAAGTATTATTATCCCTTGACTCCGCAGTCGGAGAATACAACCTAATTCCAATAACCTTTGATGATTCAGAAAGAGATTTAATAAATCAAATAAGAATAGCACAAGCTAGACCAACAGGAGAAATCAGGTTTTCATCTGATGAAGGAACAAAATCATTTGAGGTTTATAGAATGGAGGAGCCTCCACAAAACTACAACAGCTTCGCAAACAAACTGTTGTATACACTGTCAAGCCAAGACTATTCATCAGCCGAGATTATAGATAATATAGAACCAAATAAGAAATACTATTATACATTTCGTTCAGTTGATTATCATAACAAAATCTCAAACCCTTCTGCGGTATTCGAATATATTTTAATAGATGCAGATGGAGCAGTTTATCCAGAACTAAAAATTTATGATTTCAACATTAAATCACCGAAAGTAGCAACAAAGAGTATGAAAAAACTATTTAGAGTTGTACCAACCTTCGCACAGTCCGCCGTTAACTATGATAGCACGGACTTTGATTCGGCACCAACTCTTGGAACTACCGGAGGCGAAAGCCTCTTCAGTTCAGAAGATAAGCCTTCGAGATTCAAAATAAGGCTTACTTCGAAGAGATCGGGCAAACAAATAGACTTTAATGTTGGATTTATACTAAAAGAGAAGAAATGAAAACAACAATAGAACTATTTACTGATAATACTATTTACATTAGGAGAGTTATAAATGGGCTTTTTAGATAATTCAGGCGACATCATACTAGATGCCGTATTAACAGACACCGGCAGAATGCGTTTAGCAAAGGGCGACGGTTCTTTCAAGATTCAGAAATTCGCACTTGGCGATGACGAGATCGACTACAACTTGTATGATAAGAATCATGCCAGTGGGTCAGCATATTACGATTTGGAGATTCTACAAACCCCAGTTTTGGAGGCTTTCACAAATAACACCTCAACGATGAATTCTAAGATTATTAGTATTCCAAACTCTAACCTATTATATCTACCGGTTATAGAGTTGAATGAGTCAGCATCTACTTCAGCCGTAATGGGATCAAATAATATATTTAATATTAAAGTAACAAATGTACTCCCATCTGGCCCAGGTACCCCCGCTTCAGCCAAAAGCTATCTTTCGGGTTATGACCTGGCGAACTTCACACCAATCAGGCTAGACCAGGGTTTAGACACAGACGAAATTAGCCCAACCAGAGACTTATCATCTGATTTACAAGAAACAAAATATATGGTAGAATTAGATTCTAGATTAATCCAGCTAATTCCAGGAATCGGCACTCCGTCTCCAGCACAAGAGTCATTTATTGATGATGACAAAATCGCAAATTATACGGTAACTCTCGCAACTGATAGTAACTTTGTTGATAATAACACAAGTTCTGAAACGATTGCGGAAAGCGGAACGGGCACCACCGATCAGCAAGTTATTGCCGGCCCAAGAGGAACAACTTTGAGGTTTAGGTTACAGCCCACAGAAGATATTGTAAGTACAAACTATTTCTTTACACTATTGGGAGACACCGCTGACACCACTGACTATTTCATTGATACAACAGTAAGAGTAACCGGCTTAACCACTGGATACAGAATCGACATTCCTGTAAGACTCCACAAGAACGCAAGCTAATTTATAAAAGGTAAAACAAAATGGCAACAGTATTTAAAAATTTAACAAACAACGACGTGGCGCAAACTAAGACTTTGCTAAACGAAGCAATCCCACTAACGGGGACAATCGTGTCGGGAACATATGATGATGAAAACATTCAGAATTATACTCACGGTATGTTTCAGAGTGTCTACGACTACCCTGTTTTAAGCGCTTCTTCAAACCACATCTTTGATATAACTTATGGCTATGTAACTTCTAGTACAGGAGCAACCAACACACAAGACGCCAAAAAGAGAAACATTTATAATCAAATGGCACAAGTTCTAGCAGGCTACGATGTAACCAGCAGCATTAGAAAGTTTGATCTAGACGGCAATTATGCAGCAGGCGGAGACACAATGAACGAATGTGTTTTCCTAAACTATTCCAGGTTGCTAACTAAGGATGAAGTAAAGAAAGGTTCTTATACTTTAGAATTAACAACCAATACACTATATGATGCAGGCGCCCAGAACTCTTACAAAATCAACTCACCCGCTGGTGAATATGGTCTACTTTACACTGCATCAGATGGCGGAGGAAGTGTTGTTGGTCACATCTATTATCAAGCGGGTATAGCAGTGCTCACATCTTCAGCAGATACATTTAGTGAATACCTTGATTTTACGGGCTCACTTTCCATCTCTGGCGCCGCAGATTCAGTTCGAAGTGAATGGACCGATAATAGCTTTAACAACACAACAGAGCTTAACTCTACAATTTACTTCTGTCGCCTCAACCCAAATGAGTTCAATTACTCATCTAATCCAACATATGTAAGTGATAGCAGGGTAACAGTCAAGAACATTTCATCTGACCAACCTGTTTCCTACATCACAACAATCGGCCTTTATTCAGCAGACAATGAGCTTCTAGCTGTCGCAAAACTCTCAGAGCCAATTAAGAAAACAGATTCCAATGCCCTGACCCTTCGCGTAAGAATGGACTACTAAAATGTCCGCCGGCAAAGGCATACGCAAGATGAGGCGCTTGCAGCGCAAATACAAGAACCTGATACTAGAACTTCAGTATCTATATTCTGAGCTAGATTTTCACGAGGAAGAATTAGAAGGCGCCTCTGTATCATTCCAGGAAGCGCTTACCGCATACTGCGAAGAGCGCGAGATTGATTTATTCGCAGGAGCAGCACCGAAACCTCAAAACCCAAAGACATCGGACTCATTAGAAATACTCGAATCAGAAATTGTCGAGATTAAAGACAGAGACCTAAAAAAGCTTTTTAAGCTGATCGCCCTCATGTGTCATCCCGACAAACTTCTCAGACTATCTGAAGAAGAGCAGAAAGAAAAGACAGAATTATTCATCAAAGCCCAGAAAGAAGCTAAAGCAGGAAACTTTTATCAATTAAGCCAAATTGCATTAGAGTTAGAAATAAGCCTTCCACCCTTACGAGATAGCCAACTTAAACTTCTCCAGGAAGAAGCTTCAACAGTTCAAAACAAAATTAAACAGGCGTCTGGAACTTATGCTTGGGCATGGAGCGACGAGGACGATGAAGAAAAAAGAGAAGGACTATTGAAGAATTATGTGGATCTTATGCACTCAATCTCTTCGAAAGTAAAGGCAAATGAAGCAAAGGACTAGTTATAAGTGTTATGGCATTTAAGAAGTTCAACGAAAACGACCTCATATATAATAGGCTCAAAATGCACCCAAAGGTTCAGTTTGATGTACATTCTCCGTTAACAAGCACATCTGGTTCAATCTACTATCAAAATGAAAATGCCCTGACTGGTGTATTTACCGACAATGTTCCGAATATACCGACAGGACATGTGAGTCTTTACGAATTAAACGTTGACAGAAATGAAACACAAACAGGACTAATATATCCCTTCATCACAAAAGACGGAACGCTTTCCTCTTTTGGAACAGTTACAACAAGCGAGTTTAATCAAGATTTTAATTACGGAGATATGATCACAGGCTCTTACCCGCTATCAGCAAGCATCACCAGGGAACACACCGGAGCATCTTTGCCTCGCAGACATGTTGATGCTCTAAGAAATACGCTTGATTATAATAAAAAGCTTTCAAAACATTACGCATATAACTCCAGCCTCGGAGATAAAGCAACTCAGGAAATAAATGTTATTTATATTCCCTCTCTCTTTTATGGCTCAACAATCAAAAAAGGAAGTATATCTTTAGACTTCTTTTGTAGTGGATCACTTGCTGGACGATTAACCGACTCTAAAAGAAACGGAGAATTAATTCAAAGCTCCGGCGCCGTCGATACAAATGACGGCGATATCGCGGGGGTTTGCCTATACGACCAGGGAGTTATCCTCCTAACTGGCTCCTGGGAACTTACCGACAGCAAGGGGTGGCTAGATTTCGCTGAAGGCGCAAATGATGGTTCAACACCCGATGATGAGATCTCGTCCCGCATTGTTTTTAATGGAACAACTTACGCCAACACAATCACGATGCTAGCGCATGCTGAAAGAGGCGAGATCAATTATTCTTCAAACCCAACATTTATTGATTATGGCGATAAAGCATTAGAGCCAGCAACAAGTTCCCTATTTTACTCCGAGAAAGAAAAAACAATTAAGAATACTGTGAAAACACCATACGCAGATCCAACCGGCTCTTTTGAAAAAACAACTTATATATCAAAAGTGGGTATTTACGACGAGAATAGGAATTTAATAGGCATAGCAAATCTAGCAACTCCAGTAAAGAAAACAGAAGAAAGAGACTTTACATTTAAATTAAAACTTGACATTTAGTAAAAAGTAGGTTATAATATATAGAATGATACTTGGACTAGACGTAAGCACAAGTGTAACAGGCCTCGCCGTATTAAATAAAGACGGAGAACTTGTTCACATTGAACACATAGATCTCAAAAAGATAAAAGACATTTATCAGAAGGCAGTGAAGATAGAAGATACTCTTGTATCTCTATATTCAAAATACCAGATAACTCATATCTTTATCGAGCAGCCCTTCACATTTTTTAACTCCGGAGGCTCCTCCGCCAAAACAATGGCAACGTTGCAGAAGTTTAATGGAATTGTTTCTTGGATCTGTTATCACGAGTTTACCTTAACTCCCCAGCATATCATGGCCGGAGAAGCAAGAAAGCTTGTGGGTTTAAAAGTTCCCAGAGGAACTAAAGCGAAGCTAGTTGTCATGCAACATTGTATTGATAACGAAAAAATGTTTGAAGTTGAATACACGCGATTCGGTAACATCAAACAACATTATTATGACATTGCAGACGCCATAGTTATTTCCAAAGCAGGATACTATTTATTGCAGGAGAAAACTAAAGATGTCTGAAATGCAAGTTATAATGGAGAATTGGAAAAGATTTTCATCAGACAAACTTTTAGTGGAGCATTATGAAGCGTTTTTATTAAATGAATATAACGAGTTATTAGAAGAAGGGGTACTGGAGATTCTTAAAAAAGGTGTAGCTGCCGGCAAGGATTTGTATGCGAAGGCTTCTAAGAAAGTAAACGACTTTGTTGTTATGGCAATTTTTAAGGCAATAGAGATAGTTCAAAAAACTAAAAAAGCAATAATGCCAGCTATAAAACTAGCCTCAAATCTGTGGGATAAGATGCAGAAATTTTGTGCAGCCCACAAAATGATTTGCTTTGCAATAAAAATGGTAGTAGTTGCTTTAGTATTATATTCTGTATCAAGCTATCTAGGTTCGAACGACGCGATGGCAGCAGTTGAGCATGGAGGTTCCCCCTTGTCCCAGGATGAATATGAAGCAGTTCGAGGGTTTATCCACAAATATGCCGAAGATAAAGTCGCACGAGGAGCAGAAGTGGTTGATACACATTTATTATTTGGAAAAGCTATTAAAATTTTAGACACTGCTCAACAAAGTTCAGAAACTTTTAGTTTAAAAGATCTCGAAGCTCTCGACTCGGGCCTCAAAGGTGTTTTACAGGCATCAACGGATATAATAAGAGATATGGAAAATACAGACCCAGATCTATTTGCCCATTATTCGGATGTTGGATCAAGACTTCAAATATTTTAAGTTAACTTGACAAACAACATTATTATGACATTGTAGACGCCATAGTTATTTCCAAAGCAGGATACTATTTATTGCAGGAGAAAACTAAAGATGTCTGAAATGCAAGTTATAATGGAAAGTTGGAATAAGTTTGAAAAAAGAGATGCCCTATTAGCCAATGAAGCTTATATCACAAAGGTTCTGGGAATTCCTATCCCACTTAATGAATCGCACCCTTATTCTTTTCATTTACAAAATCAGATTCTTCAAGAACAAATGCTCTTCGAAGGATTTTGGTCAGATGTTAAAGAAATGCCAGGACAGATTAAGGATTTCTTAAAAGCTTTGCATACAGTCTGGTCAGATCCAAATGAAATTGAAGATTATTATAAAGAAGTAGATGAAGCCGCCGACGAAGACGCTGGCCCAATATTAAAATTTTTTATAATTATTCGAGATAAACTCGGAGCCCTTTTAGATAATCTTTCTGATATATCACGCAAGATTTTATCTCCTGTCATAAAAGCTGCGAAGACAGTTTTGAAATGGTACAATGAAGTGGAGACCCGCATTAAAAATTTCTCCGGCCTGCAAAAAGCGATAGGCGTCACCGCACTTGCGCTTGCCTTACAATATATATGGGATAAAATGGGAGGTTTAGTTGAAGATGGTCTAGGAAAAATAGCTGATCTCTTACCTATCATTGCAGCCGGCCCCGAAGCAGGCCCTGTTGATGCAACTATTAAAGTTTTCGTAACATGGTTTGTTACAGAAATTCAAGAAAAAGTAATTGGGTTTATAAAGGAAAAGGTTGAAGGCGCCCTAAAGAGCGTACTTGGAGACGTAATAAGCGGCGGCGTGATGAAAGTCTGGGATGCATTAACCGAATTGTACGGAGGCGCCCAATTTATTATAAAAACATTGAGTCCAGCAATCAAAGATTTTAATGTTAGTAATATGGAGCCAAGTACATAATCAAATATTTTAAATTAACTTGACAAGCAATCCTATCTAAGTTATAATATATACATGACAGAACAGCTAAAGATTCTACGGAACATTCTCGGAGACTTCTATACATCCGGAGAAGAATCACTTTTCCAGTGTCCTTTCTGTAATCATCACAAAAAGAAACTATCTGTCAATTTAGAAAAGAACGCATATCAATGCTGGGTATGCGGCACTGGCTCCAAAGACATTTATCGCCTAATCCGACGCTTTGGTTCTTTCAAACAAAAGGACCAATGGAGAGAGCTAACAGGCACAGCACCAGCACTCAGCCGCTTCGGTGTAGACATGTTCAACGCCATTACCGGCGAGGAAACTGAAGAACTCCAGGTTGTACCTCTTCCCGAGGGCTACAAGACCCTTTCTGAGCCTTCTACTAGCTTGTCTTACCGCAAGGCCAAATCATACCTTATAAAGCGGGGAATCACCCAACAAGACGCTCTCTGGTGGCGCATGGGCTATTGTTCCACGGGACCATACAAAAGCCGCGTCATTATCCCCTCATTTGACACACAAGGCAACATAAGTTACTTTGTAGCACGATCATTCGATGGACACCCTAGACGATATCTAAACCCACCAGTAAGCAGAAATATTGTATTTAATGAATTAATGATTAACTTTGATAAAGAAGTCATCATCGTGGAAGGTGTCTTTGATGCAATCAAGGCAGGAAAAAACGCAATTCCAATTCTTGGATCAAACTTAACAGAAAGAGGAAAGCTATTTCGGAAGATAGTGGAAAACGATACTCCAGTAATACTAGCCCTCGATGCAGACGCTACAAAGAAGTCTTCGAGAATAAAAAAGCTATTTCTTAAATACGGAATTGAAGTTAGAGAAATAGATACAGAAGGCTTTGAGGATGTTGGCGAGATGACAAAAAAACAGTTTACAAAAGTATTAAATAAAGCAACATTTATAAATGAGACAAACTATTTACATCAAGCTATAACAAACATAAGCTTATAGGGGGACACAAAATGTCTAATGATTTAACTAGATTAGAAGAAATACTAACAATTACAGTCGATCCAGACTTAGAGGAAATCGCCGCCGGCGCTCTTACAGAAAAGTTGGATGATATTCTCACCAAGCTTGATACACTCGTAACTTTGCTAGAGACTCAAACTTCTTGTCTGGATACTAACAATGAAAATAACTAAGAGTAAACTAAAAATAATTATTGAACAAGAAATTAAGGCTTTGCTGGAAGGTGAAGTTGTCCCTGTTGATTTCAAAAATAAAACTTCTAGAGGCAGACCAAACACCGATATTAGTTTAGGCGCCCCCGACGAAATGCCTGCGGGAGAAATTCCGATAGAAAAAACAATCGAAGTCATGCTCGATGATATGAGAGATCAAGTAATGAAAATATCCAATTTATCAACAGCCAGTGCATCCCACTCGCGTGTTGAGGGTGACATGCAAAAAGTTCTAGATGTCATTGACCAATTAGCACTGGATTTATAAATAATACTTGACAGTCCTCGCGATTGATGTTATACTATTATAAACAGGAGAAGTACGCTTGAAAATTGCACATTTAAGTGACACACATATCAGAAATCTTAAATATCATTACGAATATAGGGTCGCATTCGATGATTTATACCAAAAACTAAGGGTAGAAAAGCCTGATTATATCGTTCATTGCGGCGATATCGCCCATACAAAGACCCAAATAAGCCCAGAATTTGTGGAAATGTGTTCAAATTTCCTCTCAAATCTAGCAGATATTGCGCCAACGGTGTTAATCTTGGGAAATCATGACGGAAATTTACGCAATTCTAGTCGCCAAGACGCCATTACTCCCATTGTCGCAGCCCTAAATCATAAGAATTTGCACCTTCTTAAGAATTCTGGAGAGTTTTCATTAGATAATATTGTAACATTTAATGTATTATCCGTTTTTGACGAGGATAATTGGGTCGACCCATCTGATTTAAACAAGATTAACATCGCCTTATACCATGGCGGTATAGCTGGTTCGAAAACAGACACCAACTGGGCGATGGAACACACAGATCATTCCGTCCGCGTGTTTGATAAGCACGATTATGCATTCCTCGGAGACATTCACAAGACAAATCAGCAGCTAAATTTAAAAGGAACAATCAGATACCCAGGCTCTACAGTACAGCAGAACTTTGGAGAGACTAACGACAAGGGTTTTCTTATTTGGGAGATTGAAAATAAGGATACTTTCACATGTCGACATATTAAGCTACACAATCCTCGCCCCTTTATAAGTATTGAGCTAACTCAGGGTGGCAAATTTCCACGAGGACTGAACAATATACCAGAAAAGGCTAGACTTCGACTTATTTCTAAAACCAATCTTCCAATTAATGTTGTTAGTAAGGCCGTCGACGCTGCACGACACAGATTTAACGCCGAAAGTGTTACCTATGTTAGCAAGGCAGGATCAAACAAACAACTCGGAGGCTCCGAAGAAGAAAATCTCTCATTAAATCTTAGAGATCCAAAAATACAGAAACAACTTATTTGTGAATATCTTGAAGATTTTAATGCTGAAGATGAACTAGTTGAGAAAGTTTTAGATCTCAACCAAAAATACAACAGAATGGCCGAGGAAAAAGAAGATGTTCTGAGAAATGTTAATTGGAGAGTTCGAACACTTGAATGGCATAACCTTTTTAATTACGGAAAAAACAATTATATAGACTTTGATAAACTCGAAGGCATTGTTGGCATCTTCGGGAAGAACTTCAGCGGCAAATCTAGTGTAATAGATAGTCTATTATACTCAGTATTTAATACTACTTCCAAGAATGAAAGAAAAACAATTAACATTATCAACCAGCATCAAAGCGAATGTGATACTAAATTATGTATAACTTCTGGAAATAAAGATTATTATATCCATCGCAGAGCAGAGAAATACACTAAGCGCCTCAAGGGATCAGAGACTCAGGAAGCAAAAACTTTATTAGATTTTGAGGTTGTTGATAGAAATACTGGCGAGAGATCCTCTCTTAACGGCACTACTAGAAACCAAACAGATGCAGCAATTCGCAAAAACTTTGGAACTATTGATGATTTCCTATTAACCTCCATGTCTTCTCAGTTCGGCGCCTTATCTTTTATTGAAGAGGGATCAACAAAAAGAAAAGAAGTCTTAGCTAAATTTCTAGATCTAGAATTATTTGAAACTAAGTTTAACCTTGCGAAAGAAGATAGCGCAGACCTTCGAGGCGCCATACGAAAGCTAGAGAACAATTCCTACAAAGAAGAGCTAGAAGATGCAGAATCAGATCTAGAGCAATGTAGGACTAATCTTAATAACTATAAAGAAATGTGTAAGTCTTATAAAACAAAGATAGATGACAAGGCAGATCTTGTAATACAAATCCAAGAAAAAATAGATAATATTCCAGAAGATATAGCAGATATTGGAAAGTTAAAAGTACAGGTTATTGATAAGAAGAAGCAACTTTTTGGGATTAAGGAAAGCCTTAAAGATAACAGAAAGGTTATTAAGTCCAACATCACTAAAAAGCAAAAACTTGATAAGCTTTTTATAAGTATCGATATTGAAGAGGTTAAAGAAAAGTTTAATAAGATAGAAGATCTAAATCAAAAAGTAACAGATCTAACTTCTGAACTTGGAATTAAGCACAGAAAACTAACAAGATGTCAAGGAAAGGTTGAGTTACTTGAGAATATACCTTGTGGAACAAAGTTTCCAACTTGCAAATTCATTTCGGATGCCTACGCGGCAAAAGCAAGAATACCGGATGAAGAAAAAGAAATCACCGACCTTGGAGTCTTAATCGGAAACTACGATAGAGAAATAGAAAATCTTAATCCGAGAGAAGTTCAAGATTTGTTAAACAAATATGAGCATGCAGTTGAACTATATTCCAATATCGAGAGGGAAACAGAATCATCTAATCTCATTATCTCTCGTGATGATGAAGTGGAGACTCGCCTCGAAACAGAGATAGATTCTTTGGAGAAAACGATTTCTTTACAAGAAGAAAATAAAGAAGCAATTGATAATTTTGAAGAATTGGTTGCAGCAAAATCTCTAGCAGAAGCTCAGAAGAATCAACTCCTATCTAAAGAAGATGAATGCAACGAATCTCTCATGGAGCTTAGTCGAGGCATTGGTTCTTTAGAACAAAGGGTTGAGAATACTAAGAAGAATATCAAAGATCTCCAAGAACTAGAAGAAGAGTTCTCTGCCTATAATCTATATATGAAGGCAATGCATCCAAACGGATTAGCTTATGGGATCATTAAAAGCAAGCTTCCAGTCATCAACGAAGAGATCGCAAAGGTTCTTGCCAATATTGTTGATTTTCAGGTGTTCTTTGAGAATGAAGGCAAGCGCCTAAACATATACATCAAACACCCCAAACATGATGCTCGACCGCTTAGTATGGGTTCGGGAGCAGAAAAGTCAATTGCGGCCATGGCCATCCGCCTAGCACTGCTTTCTGTCTCTTCGTTGCCAAAGTCGGATATATTTATACTTGATGAACCAGGCACTGCCTTGGATGAAGGCAACATGGAAGGTTTTGTAAGAATTCTTGATATGATCAAGTGTTATTTTAAAACAGTAGTCCTTATTACCCACTTAGATAACTTAAAAGATTGTGTTGATACACAGATTCTTATAGAAAAGAATGGAGAATACGCACAGGTAAGAGTAGAGTAATTTTATTTTTAACTAATTAATGAAGGATGCTAAAATGGGAGGTATCAAAAAATGAAAAACATGATCAAAGGTGCAGCAGATAGAGCACTCGAAAAAGCAATTTCTAGAAAGCTACTAGTATGGGTAACCGCAACAGCGCTAACCTTATCAGGAGGTCTAGAAAGTGGAGACTGGGTTATTATCTCAGCAATCTATCTTGGAAGTCAAGGTGTTATCGATGCAATCGTAAAACTTAGAGGATATCCTAGTGCTTAAACCACTGATGTCTAATCTGCTAGAAGATTTCTTAAAGAACTGGAAGACGGTGGCGATTATTGCGCTCTCCGTCTTTTCGGTTTATTCATACCAGAGTACAAGCGCATACAAAGCAGCAATTGAGGCTCAAGCAGAAAATCACAAAGAAGACATTAGAATTCTAAATATGTTCCACCAGAAACAAATAGATGAACAAAGAAGAATAGTGGAGGAATATGAAGAGAAGCTTAAACTACTTGAAGAAGAAAACGCATTAGCTGTGAAAGAGCTTGAAGAAAAGAAGAAGAAAGCAATAAAAACAAACATTAAGGATTTTACACAAAATCCACAAGAAGTTGTTAATAAGATTAAAGATCTTTGGGGATT